>Ga0265322_10000686_pt1 | contig 12531 bp, 15 predicted proteins | sample 41222metaG_FD_193584 | JGI IMG/M metagenome (GOLD analysis project Ga0265322, IMG submission 193584) | Rhizosphere microbial communities from Carex aquatilis grown in University of Washington, Seatle, WA, United States - 4-12-22 metaG | ecosystem: Host-associated > Plants > Roots > Rhizosphere...
ACCCTGAAGCTCTAGACCTCTCTGAAGTAAAGCTCTCTTTACATCCTCAAGGCGGTTTAATTCAGCCTTGATCTTGTCAAGCTCTTTCTGCTTAGAGTCCATTAATTCATTTAGTTCAGCCATGATAATTCTCCTTAGTCGTTACTTTGTGAAAAAATTCTTAAATATATTCGCAATCATAGTAAGAGATGATACGACACCTACCTCATCCATGAGAGCGTTTTTCTTCTTCTCGAGAGCTGCCATTTCTTCTTCCAGCTTACGAGCAGTTTCCCAATCTTTAGATTTCATCAATTCGTCTTGTAGCTGATGAATCTCTTGAATCATAGTGTCCGCCTTACCTTGCTGAGACTCAGGAAGCTTAAGAGGCTTCATAGCGTCAGCCCTATCTTTCTCGAGCTTCTCAATAAGGTTTTGGAACTTCTCGATACCCTGAGAAGTAGTTACGGGACCTTCTTGCGCTAGGTATCTAGAGAATAGATCGTCAACTTGCATTAATTTCTGCGACACAGCTGCAGCCTGAGCAGCTTGTTCGTCTTCGCTAGGAAGAGCTTTAAACATTTCCCATAGCTCTTCTTCCTTAGCAGATACCTTTTGAGTAATCTGTGTTAGACGAGATCTAATACCATCTAGTTCAGTCTGCATCTTGTGCTCTTCCTCTAATAGCTTACGAAGTTCCTTAGAACCCTTAGCTATTTCTACAGGATCTTTGAACGGATCATCCGTGGACTTACGTGCAGAAAGATGTGCAAACTCTTTAAACTTAGCAATAAGGGCAGCTTTGTAGGCATCGTCAGAGACAGAACCTCTCTTCATCTCTTTACGAATAGCTTCCATCTCTTCCTTACGCTTGGCCTGCTGCTTCTCAAGCTGACCTTTAGTATGTTCGTCATGAGTACCATCAATTTCACTCTGGGCGTTCTCGACAATAGTTTCTAACTCCAGGAGCTTGTCGTGCTTTTCTCTGGACTTCTTCCAGTTCTCGTGAATGGTATGTACTTGTTTCCGAAGATCGTTTCGGAAATTGACTAGCATATGATTATAAATTTCTTGCATCTCTTTAGTAGGAAGACCCTCGGGCCAGTCATTCTTTAGCCACGATAGTAATCCCGCTTCGATGTAAATATTTGAATCAGCGAGAGCTTGTAAGAAAGGATGCTGCGAGGAAGCATGCTCAGCTAGATTAGTCTTTTCGTCAGACTCCCCTAGGTCCTCTTCAGCCACCTGACCTTCTTGTTCACCAGATTCAGCCTCTTCCTTCTCTAGCTCTTCTTCTGTCTTCTCTACGATCTCATCGACGGTCTTAGGAGCATCGGCGGGAGCCTCACGAGTATCGAACTCGGGCCCCATCGCTTTCATCTTCTCACGCTCTTGATGTTTATGGGCGGACTCTCTCTCTTTAAGACCTCTGTATTCGCCAGGAGTTACGAATACACTAATACCTTCTTCTTCAGTGAGGTGGGAATGATCCTTCTTTCCATCATTGATAGTAATAACCCCATCTTCATTCTTGACAACCTTACCTTTAACTTCACCTTCATCGGACATATAGATAATGTCCTGACCTTCCTTTAAGTCGGCAGCAGGCATAGCCGCTACCTTTTCAATACGATCTTTAAAAGAAGACATTGCAGGCATCTCAGGAGCCGGAGCAGATTTACCCGCTTCGCCTTCTGGTAGTCCTTCATCCTTCATTATGTCTTCTAATGAAATAGAGGGGGCTGGTTCTAGTTTTTCTTCCTCGGATTCAGGCGCTTCTCCCCCTTTGGGCCCTTTAAGGAGCTCCTTTTTTGCACCTTCCCCGACATTTTTTGTGTTTTTCTGATATTCCTCAAGATCCGATACGGATTCAAAGAAGATATTCTGAATAACGGCTTTTCCAGCAGTCTTAGTCCATCTAGCTGTAACACTATCGTATTGTAATCCATACTGATTAGCGTCGGGCGTTAGACTACTGCAAATCTGATTGAAATCTTTAAACGGTACATCTTCTAGAACTACTGAAGGAGTACTATTACCTACTCTAGTAACAGCTACAGCATTCTTGAGAATATCTCCTTCTGGAGTATAAGCTCTAGACCAATAAGACACTGTATAGTTATCTAGACCGCAATGGACTCTAGAATCCGTAGAGTAAGAGGAATGAGGATTACCTAGAGGATTTTCGTTAGCGATTTTAAACTTAGCTAGAGCTTTCTTTAAAAATTCGTCCGAAAAACTAACGCGAATTTGGTTCTTAGTAGCAACTAGATCCCATCCGGGTGCGTAAGAAGACATAGTATGGTTGTCAAACGTCTTAGTTACTTCCTGAGTGGACGTATAAGCTTGAACGCCCTTGAAGAAATCGGACGTCTGTTCAGCTGCAATCTCGGGACTAACTGAGTGAAGCGCATCAATCTTATGAAGCTGTGCTTCCATACCATCGAATAGCTGTTGAGCTTCTTCAACGCTTTTGCAATCTCTAGAGAAAATACTGCGACCCTGAGCGTCACCTTTCCAAAAAGCCCCTACTTGACACTTCAGGGGAGGCTCTTGCTCATCGCTACTCTTGTCCTGCTGAGCGTCCATAAACAAAACTAACTGCCGGGCAGCTTTATTTGACGCTTGTAAATCAGGTACCTGAAACGTAGTCTCGTGATGCTCGCCTTTGTAACTCTGGGACTCTGCATTAGCTTCTTTAGCGATTTCTTCTCCGGCTAGGTTCTTAAGCCAATCGGGAACAAGATCACCTTGAGTAATAAAATCTTTTGACATGGTAAAATTCTCCTCGAATTACTGGTTGCGTGGCTTGAAGTCCGGTTTCTTATCGTTAGGCATTCTAGGTACTCTCTTAAAGGTCCAATGAGGGTCAGAATCTTTCTGAGTACTTAATTGATCATCTGACTTAGATGTAAGTTCCCAACGGTCATCATCTACCTCTACAACATCTCCTACGTTAAGCGTATTAGGGAGGAACTCTCTATTCATGCGTAGAGTGTCTGGAGGTAGTACAGTTGAACCCTGGAAGCCCGTGTCAGCTTTCTTAGTAACAATATTAGCATCGGGAGTTAAGTAAGTAGGAATGGAGGTACTCTGGATCTCCTTACTAACAATCTTAGCACTCTTTAACAAGGCTGTGATCTGTTCGTAGGTAGGTAGTTTCATACCTTCACCAGAAACAAAAACTTCTAGCGGAACCATCTTATAATCTTTTCCGTCCATCATCTCAGCTTCGAGACATACTTTACCTGAGCGAGTATCTAGATCGTACTCAGTAGATATATGTTTAATCTTTAGAGCGGCTGCTTTAGATCTTAGAGAATCAGTTAAGCTAACCATAGCTCTCTGAGAAATACGGTCCTTCAGATCGTCTAATGATTTCTTATGAGCTTCTAGAGCGAAGCGAGTACCCTCAAAAGTCTTATAGCTAGACGCTAGAGGAGATTCCGCAGGAAGTGTAGGGGACGCCGTCTCCCAAGCCTTTACCTTATATACAGGAGCTTCAGCAGAAACCTTATCCACAATAGCAGGTTCTGTGAACGTACCTCTGAACGCAACTGTTGCAGGCCATCCCTGAGCTTCATCTGAGAACATATCCTTTAATAGAGCTTCTTTATTAGTGCACTCAGTATACTCAGCCTTAGATACAGCACCAATAGGACTAATGTCCCCATAAGCGGCGCTATGATAAATCTTGAGGTATTTGCTACCATCGTTAACCACCTTGAAATCTTCTAGGGATGCTTTCACGCTGGTAGAAGAACTTGTACTAGAGGCTACTGCGTCAACAAAAGGAGCTGCCTTAAGTTCAGTTTCTAGAACCTTATCGTTGATTACTAAATCGTTATCTACGAGGGCGACCGATAGGTCTGCTTTCTTAACTTGTCGTCCGTCCCTGAAGGTGGCGACAACTACTACCTTGCCTGAATAAAGAGGGGTACTAGATTTAGTATCCTCTTTAGCGACAAAGTCTGACAACGTGGAGGCGACAATCTTAATGCCCTCTGCACGCTTCTTTTGTAATTTGGCGATAACTAGCTTCTCAGCCTTATTACAAAAATTTTCTCGAGCAAGGTCTCTCTTAAATCCTGCATTGACCTCCGAGAAGTTGGCCGGCTGGAAAAGTCTCTGTTTGTCATCATTATGTGCCATTGTTAAGTCCTCTTACCAATTAAAATCTTATTAAGACGTACGTCGTCTACTTAAAAACAAGGTGATAATAGAGTACACTTTGTTTCCGTGATCGCCTACCCATTGTCGCCTAAAATATTCTGTATAAATATCATATGGATATGAAATCCTTCTATGAAACTAATAAGCGAAAGCTTATTTACGACCTAAAGGATATTCCCGAAGGAATTATCAAATTCCGTAAAGCGAACCGTAAACTCACCTCTACCGAAAGGATGGTCTCTGTCTTTCTACAAGATTGCGTTCGATACCAACTTATACAAGGATGCTCTACCCAAGAGATTATCAAAATAGGGAAGATTGGAAATTTTATTATTGTTGACTTCTATATTAAAGAGCCTTCCATAGTTATTGAAGTAGATGGACCAGAGCACAGTCCCCAAAGAGATGCGAAGAGGGACAAAGCTTTAAATAAACTATTCGGAATCAAAGTTCTTCGTGTGAAGAATAAAGACGTAGAAGAGAACAATAAGAAGGCTCGAGAATTTCTATTAAGAGGTATCTTATCTGAGAAAGGTCTTTCTCCCCGCCAGTGTTCATCCGCTATTAAGAAGTACTGGATCACTAAAGATAGTGAAAAGAATACACTGTAGATTCAACGTAAACTTTCCAAGACCACTTTGTTGTGTAATGAGACCTCTGCGCTATTGTGTTAGATGCAAAGCAGGTCTATGTGGAATGCACAAAAAATTAGGTTATTTCCATTGTAACCTTTGTTTAAAAAATAAAATTGTAGCTGCTGATGGAAAAGCCTTTACATGCTCCTGCTGTAAAGATACAAAAATTATGGGTCTCAAGGTGATATGCCGATTTTGTAAGAATCCCTTGTGCTACATTTGTTGGATGAAACACAAACATGTAGGATACCATAAAGGTAGAAAAACCAAATGAGCTGGTCAGTAGACAGTACCCACACTTCTAAACTTTGTTGTTTTGTACAATCTATAGGAAAATTTTACGATAAAGATATTTGTAAGCAATGTTTAAAAGATATTATTAAGCGCACCGATCTCAAAGAAGATTCATTTAATGATATCCTAACTGTACTAAATGCGTTCACTCTCCATGACAAGAATTAGAAAAGATAGCGCCCAGCAATTACTAGACGGTGTATGTCACCTAACAGGTCATAGACTTTTTCCCCATAAGGATGTTTGCGAAAGATGTCGAAGACCAATAGTCTACTATTCTATTAGTTTAAATAATAACTACATAAAAACCGAAGCCCAGATATTTAAGTCACCTAATAAAATACTAATCAACCTAAATGTATTTAAAGGAGACGTGGTAGAGGTAACCGCTTTAACGCGTAGAGGGCCTAAGTATCGTAAGTTTCATAAACGACTTACAGTGAGAAAACCTCGACGTCAACTAGCGTTTAAGTTTAGGTAGGCACCAACCTCTGGAACAACTTATGGATTTGTTTATTATATAAATCCATGAAATGTTCTTAGTGTATTATTTAGGTGATTAGCAAATTTCGAGACATTGTAGTTCTCCGCATTACCCAGCCCGACTACGTAGCTCCGCTATGCTGCGTCCTCAATAAGATGGACGTCTATCCAGAAGGATTTATTTGTAACGATCATCTTGGCGAAATGTATGAGAAGTTCGAAAATGAAGAAACCTATTTTAAACAGTGGGATCTTACGACATGGTTAAGTGATCCCCTTAATAAAGCTGGTGAACCATGTCAAACCTCTGCTGCATCCTCTTTCCCTCCAACAAATGCTTCTCCTGTAGACAGTCCGTCTGCGACACTCACTACTGGGAAGATTCCGGACACTTCCTCTGGGAAATAACCTGGAGCTCTACGAAGTTAACGTGTCTGAAGACAGGTGAAGGCTGTTACACATCTGTAAAATCGTATTTACTATACGAATAATAGCTGTATAATTACTATATCCTAGATAGGAGAAATATCATGTTTGTTCCCCAAAATTTTTCAGCCGAGATTTTTAAAAAGCGTTACGCATTCACAGAAGCAGAGACGTGGGAAGAAGCTTGTTCAAGAGTCGCTCGTCAGATGAGTCTGGCTGAGTCGCCTGAAAAGCAGAAAGTATACTACGAAAAATTTCTAGAAGTGCTCCAAGCTAATTTATTTGTACCCGGTGGACGTATATGGTACAACTCTGGAAGAAATAATCCTCAGTTACTCAACTGTTTCGTACTAGATCCCAATAAAGATTCTAAAGAAGGATGGGGTACCTCTGCTTACAACATGATCGTAACCTCTATGACCGGGGGAGGATGCGGAGATGACTTCTCAGATATTCGCCCCAAGGGCGCAACTATTGAAGGACAAAAAGGATTTGCTCCGGGCTCTGTAGAATTAATGAGACTCATTGATGGATGTGCCAAGCCTGTCAAGGCAGGTGGACAGCGTAGAGTCGCTTTAATGTTCAGTCTTGACCTAGATCACCCAGATGTAGAAGAATTTCTGAACGCTAAATTGGTTAAGGGTGAGCTAACTCACGCAAACGTCTCTGTCCGAAGCAAGAGAACGAAAGAATTTATTAAAGCTGTGAAGAGTGATGGCGATTGGGACTTAAGTTGGAAGGGTAAATATAAGAAAACAGTTAAGGCTAAAGAGATTTGGCAGACTATCGTACGCAATGCTTACAATTCTGCTGAGCCAGGGTTCTTAAATTGGGAACTAGTCGAGAGTGAAAGCAACATCAGCTACATTGAACCGCTAGTAACTACCAACCCCTGCGGCGAAATTGCCCTGTCTGCCTATGATTGCTGCTGCCTAGGGCATATGGTATTGCCTAGATTCGTCGTTAACGGCGAGGTAGACTGGTCAACTCTTGGCAATACTATCCGAACATCTGTTAGATTCCTTGACAATGTGCTCACAGTTAATCATTACCCTCTGATTGAAATGAAGAATAAGTCTCATAGTCTTCGCAGAATCGGTCTAGGTACAACCGGATTAGCTGATATGTTAGCTATGATGGGCCTCAGATATGGTTCTAAAGAAGGAAATCAATTTACCGACAAGCTCTTTAGATTTATTTCTAAAGCCGCCTACGAGTCATCAGTAATGTTAGCCGTTGAGAAGGGGCCATTTCCTCTTTGTATCCCTTCTAAACACGTAGAATCGGGTTTCATGAAGCGTATGCCTGAGAAGATTCGCTCTCTTGTTGCTGAGCATGGCATTCGTAATTGCGCTCTACTAACGCAAGCCCCTACGGGAACTGTTTCTATCCTATCAGGAAACTGCTCTAGTGGTGTAGAACCTATGTTTGCTCCTGCCTATGAAAGACGTTATTGGGACAATGATGTTAGACGTACAGAGTTAGTTTTCCACCCATTGTTCGAACAGTTCATGGCAGAAGGTAAAAGTGTTGATCACTTCGTAGGATCTCATGATCTATCTGTAGAAGATCATATGGAAGTTCAGAAGGTTGTCCAGAAACACATCGACAACGCTGTATCAAAGACAATCAATATTCCTGAAGACTATCCTATGGAGGATGTAGAAAAATTATGGCTTTCTTATTTACCTTATTTAAAAGGAACTACTTTTTATCGAGAGAATACGAGAGGGTACGTCAAGGAGGACGGGAGTGTGGAAGAGCCGCCCTTAAAAGCTATCTCATTAAAAGAAGCAAAGAGTCGTTTCGCTGAGAAGCACATTACTGAAAATAAAAACGTAGACGATTGTCCTAAGGGCGTTTGCGAAATCTAATATGCCTAAGATACCTTGTTGTGAAGCTAAACCTGCTGCAAAGTGTACATACTGTAGTAAAGTAGTATGTAAACGCTGTATGCGAAAGGGCCATATGAAGATGGAACATGATCAGATGGTCTGTACTGTAGGAAACTTTGTTGCAGGCTGGACGCCAGTTACCTTAAAGGATGAACAAGATTAAGCTCTGCTGCCTGGTAGACCCTATAACTACCGAAAACGGAATAGTTAATCTATATCCTAATCCTAGAGAAGTAGTTATCTGTAGGCAGTGTTATCAAGACTTATTAGAAGAAATTCCTACTGGCATACGCACTACCGAATCTAAAGGTGTGTGGGATGCTGTAATAGAATTTATACATTTCAAATTAAAGACAGAACATACTCATGACTCTTAATCTATGCTGCGCCCTCAACTCTACCTCAGAGTGTATCCTGTGTGGGGCGAAGTTTTGCGACATCTGCGAAACAGACAAAAACCATCCTATACATGCCTACCTTGCAGCAAGAACTATGAATAGAGGTCGCACTGTTAAAGTACAAGTGACCTGTAAGAGTACCTCTTGTAAAACAGTAATAGTTCCGATAGTGCGATGAACAATTTATGTTGTACCCTTGATACTCGAATTTCTTGTACGTCTTGTGGAGGAGTATGGTGTTCAACATGCTGGAAGACGATTGGTATAGTTGATCATCAACCTTCTACGACCAGGGGTGTTGACTTTGGTCATACGGACACCTGGAAGTGTTCTACTTCTAATGAATGGGTTTGTTTTGATTTTAAGAATACAGAACAAGTAATATTTAGAGTTTGTCCACACAGATCCTAATGTATTATTTATATGTCTCGAATTCAACATCCTTCCAGTCTGTGCTGTCTACTAGATCCTCACGGTATATGCTCTGCCTGCACTCTTAAGATATGTCAAGAGTGCTTTCCTGAACATCTTCTAAAAAACGATTTCGAAGTACAACTAAAATTTACCGATAAGGAAAGCAACGAGACTTACACCTACCACACTTCCATGAAGTGCGCCCTCCTCGGGAAGCCTGCCATCTACCTTAACATAGACACTACAATAAATTTCTAATGCGTGAACTCTGCTGCCTTTTAAATCCCTATACATGTCATTTGTGTGAAACCGAAGTGACCTACGATGGTAGTTCTTATTCTATATGTAGTGCACATCAGATTAAGGTAGAAGGAAATTTTTGTGAGATGCACTATACCAAAGACGTAAAAAGAATTCTTAGTCGCTTTAAACCTACTGAATGAATAATTTGTGTTGTCAGTTAGAGTCGTATCATGGATGTGGAAATTGTGATTGGAGAATATGCTACTCTTGTTGGGAAGGACAGTTGCACAGAATCGGCGGAATGGTATTCGATGGAGAATGGATTTTACATGACGAACGATGCAAAACTTGCCCAAAGTACGAAAGAGTCTATAGCAGCCTTTAACGAACTTTTACGTCCCAAGCCAAACCTCTGCTGCGTTCTATCCACCGATAGATGTAAAGCTTGCAGTACTAAAATTTGTAAAGAGTGTGATAGCTACCCTGAGCCTCGAGTTGCAGGAAACCCTGATCATCTATGTCGGCTATGTTATATAAAAAATTTCTTACCCTATCGCAACCATCCAAGGATCACGATTGAAAAGAAAAAGAAGGGATGAGGAGCCTAAGCTCTGCTGTGTCCTTGATCCCTGGCTGGTATGCCGGAACTGCAACTGGGTGTGTTGCTTTAGATGCAACTACCCTATAGAGAATATTGATAGTGGGGCGTGGTTAAGTAATCATGAGAAGACTTGCCCTTGGCCCGACATAGTAATGAACGTGATGTTCAATGGATGATAATCTCTGTTGTGTACTAGATAAGGTATACATATGTACCGCGTGCGACAGAGTATTCTGTCAAAAATGTTTTGAAGAATCTAATCATACATGGAAGTCAGGACCTTCTATAAGAGATTTTAGTTATTTAACTCGCAGGTGGTGGAGATGTACCTATGCACATGTTAACGTCGCACCAAAGGATGACAAGCCCGCAAGACCTATAATCTTAGAGCCTATAGATGAATAAACTCTGTTGTGTACTCAATAAATCAATTCACTCCAACTGGAAGGGAGTTACTGCATACTACTGTACTCAGTGTATTCAAGACCTTCTCGAAAAAGAATATGGAACTCTTTTTAAGAAAAGTAAGTATGACAAAGATGGAGCACTCGGAGAACAACTGAGAAAAGATTTTAAATACCTCCACCCAATTCGCGAATGCATTAAGTGGACTGGAGAACCTGGACATGACTAAGGCGGGCCTTATCCAAAAACGCGATATATCACAACTACCTCTCTGCTGTGTCTTAAATCCCTTCGTGTCCTGTTTTGTATGTGAGCATAGAGAGTGTATTAAACATATCGGAAAGTTGGATAAAGCTTGGCGACGCAGATCATCTCATGACGTATCTGGTGAGATAGTTACTGACGAATTTTGTTGCCGTGACTGCTTCGTGAGACTTGAATGGTAGACACAACAATATCAGAATGCCTAAGCTGCTTACTAAAAACAAAAGCAGTTTGCTATAAATGCAAAAAGAAATTTTGTCTATACCACTATACTACTGAGGATGGTACTCGTGTTCAGATTGTCGGCTTCAGTGTAAAGTGGGCATGTCATAAATGTTCTAACGCAGTTCCTAAGTCATATAAAAGATAATGGAACTCTGTTGCATGCTCAAGTCGTTTGCTAAATGTACCTTCTGTGACGAACAGTGGTGCTATACCCATTGGATGGGTGATGGAGAAGGAATAATGGAGCACAGTCACCGGAGAGGCATGTGGAAAGGTAGATGGATGTGTCCCAAATATAATATTGAATTAACCTGGGAAGACGACGTAAAAGATCCGGGACTGTTGGTAAGAGAGTGGATGTGACGCCAAAAAAATTTAAAGATGATGACGGAAGCATCGATTCCTTCTACCAACAAATTAAAATGGTTGAGTACTTCGCCAAACCAAATTTATGTTGTGTCCTAGAACCTTGGGTCTCCTGTAAGAACTGTGAGTGGAAATTATGTTTCAAATGTATGGAGACAGGACGTCCTGAAAATATGTACCACTATGCAACATTTTTGTCACATGAAACCTATGGATGCAAAGAAAATTTCCAATCAACCTTCTAATTTAGGTACCATGGCGACAAACGGGGCCTTACCAAAAACGCGCATGGGTCGCCTTTGCTGTACCCTAAATCCCTTTAACAAATGTAAAATTTGTAAACTAAAAATTTGTGAAACCTGTTGGAAAGAGGATGAAATTTGTAAGGACATTCATTACTTCTCTGGAACGGGTGAAGAGCAACTTTGTAATCTTTGTATTGAAAAATCATTTCTAAAAAATTTCTACCAAAAAATTTGAAAATGACTGAACACCTGTGTTGTGTACTTGATGAGATGACCCGTTGCCACGGTTGCCGAAAAAAAGTTTGTGTTGACTGTTATTGGGAATCTGGAAAGAAACTTACTACTGCCAAGACTGATCTTGATGGAGTAATGGTCGCTGAAGTAGTATTTATTTGTGATGAATGTAATGAAACCGGAAGATTTGCTTAACGAAGACGCTGGAAGAAAGCTCTGCTGCGTATTGGAGCCATTTGATTCTTGTGACGTTTGTCACAAGGAGTTCTGTGATGGCTGCTCAATAATCGCAGGAGGTAATGGCTGTGGCCAAGACTTCCCTGAATTTTTATGTCTACCTTGCTATCGTAAACGATATGGACAAACCAAATACTCCAAATCATAATAACCTTTGTTGTGCCCTAACACCCTTTGTCATGTGTGAGGTATGTAACTTCAGAGCATGTATCGGATGTGACAATGCACAAGACAATTGGACTCTCAAGGAACACAATCCTGAATGTCCTGCCGACAACTCAAGATGGGACTCAGAAAATTATCGAGTAATTATCTATAAAGATTCGGAGGCTTCCCAAAAAACGCCGACTGATGTCTTAACTTGGGCCGGAAAGAGACCATGAAAAAACCTAAATTGTGTTGTCTGATCTCGCCAAACTGGGTATGCTCTATATGTGGATTCCAAACATGTACCGAGTGTTGGTCAAAAGAGTATGCTGATGTATGCCTACACACTGTTAATACTCATCTGGGTAAAAACTTTTGTGATAAATGCGTACCTCTTGATGCTGACTATAGCATGAAGGTAGATCCTGCGTATACTCCGAAGTATACAAACGTATCTCACTGGGCCTATGGAGCTCCATTGATCTCAGACGTAGTGAATATTCAGCAAGTGCAGCATTATCCGTCTGCCTTACCAACAGACACAAACTAATAGGGTAAAACAACCACAACAGCGCCGACCTTCGGCGTTCACCTCAAACGTATCCTAAGACTCATCCCACCTATCTTAGGGCAATGTACAATCATTTATAGGACCCTTTAGGCCCATCTATAGGAGCAGTATGGCCTTTTATAGGGAAACTTCTGCGTTATATTAGACCTAACCCTCAATCTTATACTATAAAAATTGGTCGCCACTGATCTCAAAATGACAGTATTCGTAAAAGTCGGGTGCAGCAGGTTTACAAGGCACTATTGGTTTTCACGGTACGAGGGCTAGGGGTATACCCCGGACCCCCGGGGAGGGGG
>Ga0265322_10000688_pt1 | contig 12516 bp, 18 predicted proteins | sample 41222metaG_FD_193584 | JGI IMG/M metagenome (GOLD analysis project Ga0265322, IMG submission 193584) | Rhizosphere microbial communities from Carex aquatilis grown in University of Washington, Seatle, WA, United States - 4-12-22 metaG | ecosystem: Host-associated > Plants > Roots > Rhizosphere...
GCAGGACAGTTACATGGAGTTGTTACTTCATTAAATTTACCTTTACGACTGTCATATCCTATTTCTAACATACCACCGAAAACCTTTTCAGGATTCTGATATATAACTACAGGTGCAACAAATAATCCCAATCCATTACCATTATGAAAAGCTGGATATGAGAATAAATCTGCATTTACATCTTGTGTTGAACCACGATAGAAATTAAAATTTCCACCAATAGCACCACCAAACCACCATGATGGTATAGTATCTTTTCTCGTTAATGAAGTATCTGAATAAATTTTGTTATTTTTCAAATTTCCAATATCTATTCTTGAATCGTCTCTGTTTATATTACTTTGGTTTTCTTGTGCCCAGAGACTCATTTGTAATCCAATCAGTATCAAAACACTCAATATGAGTGTCTTGATGCTAAATGAAATTTTTCTAATTTTTGTTTTCATGTTTTTTATTTATTACTTTTTATAATTATGGTTTGATAATAGTTGCCTTATTTAATGTTACTGCTGTTTGAGCAAGTAATCTACCAGTAACTTTACCACCTGTATTTACTGAAATCAATGTTTTACATAAAATATTTCCACTGAAATCAACGTTTGTACCTAATACTGCACCACTACCAGCAACTACCCAAAAGATATTCTTTGCCTGTGCACCATTTGTTAATGTAATGATTGCACTATTTGCTACAGTAAGGTCACCAGCAATCTGGAAGATGAATGTAGCACAATTATCGCCACCACCATCTAAAGTAATTCCGTTTGTTATTGAAACACCAGAACTCCATTTATAGATACCTTTAGTCAATGTTTGACCATTAAGGTTACCTGCCATGAATTCTGTTGTAGGTGCTGGAACAACTAAGCCATTTGCTGTAGTATATGCTGTTTCCATATTACCTGTTGTAGTCACCATATTTGCTGGTGTTGGTACTGCATAATCAGGTGCATATACCTTTCCAACAACAAGAGTTGAAGTTGAATATGCACTACCTGCTGGAAGAATTAATCCAAATCCAGTGATTCCAGTTGATGTTATTGGATTTACACCAATATCACCAGTAATTAAAGTAACACCTGTAGTTGAAATACCTGATTCTGCAAATATTGCAAAATTACCAGATAATCCTAAATCAATGATTGTAGGACAAACAACAAGTATTAAACTAAAGTTAGCTGTAACATTTTTATTTGCATTCATTGTAACACTTGTTGGATTGACAATACCAGTTGCATCACCACTCCATGAATCAAATTGATAACCAATCGCAGGAGTTGCAGTAAGTTGTACTACATCACCATTATTATATGTAGGTTGGTTAGGATTCTTTACTACACTACCATTAACTGCAGTTACGTTTAAAGTAAAAGTAGCTGGTATTAATGTGAAATTAGCAGTAATATTCTTATTTCCATTCATAAGAACGGTAAGAGGATTGTTATTACCACTTGCATCACCACTCCATGAACTAAACACATATCCCAATGCAGGAGTTGGAGTAAGGGTAACAGAAGCACCATTATTATATGTAGGTTGGTTAGGATTTTTTACTACTGTACCATTAACTGCTGTCACATTTAATGTATACGTAATAGGTGCTAATATAAAGTTAGCCGTAACATTTTTATTTGAATTCATTGTAATACTTATTGGATTAATAAGACCACTTACGTCACCACTCCATGAATCAAATATATATCCGATTGCAGGAGTTGCAGTAAGTTGTACTACATCACCACTATTGTAAGTTGGTTGATTAGGATTTTTTACTACTATACCATTAACTGCTGTCACATTTAATGTGTACTTATTAATTAAAAAGTTAGCAACAAATGCAGTATCTTTAGTAAGAGTAAATGTATAACTTGGTGTTGTTGAAATAATTGTTGCACCTTTAGTCCAATTAACGAATGTATAACCAATATTTGGTGTTGCACCTATTGTTACAGAAGAACCAGCAAGGAATTGTCCAGCACCAGTTGTTGTTCCACCAGCAATTGGATTCGATGTCAATACAACTGCATGATTTCCGATTACCACAGGGGTAAAATTAGCAATAAATGCAGTATCTTTAATAAGAGTAAATGTGTAACTTGAACTTGTTGAGGCAATTACTGCACCTTTAGTCCAATTAACGAAAGTATAACCAACATTAGGTGTTGCAGCAACAGTTACTGATGAGCCAGCAAGGAATTGTCCAGCACCAGTTGTTGTTCCACCAACAATTGGTTTTGATGATAGTGTCACAGTATATTTAACCACTACCACAGGGGTAAAATTAGCAACCAATACTGTATTTTTTATCAGAGGAAATGTATATATTGGACTTATTGAAGCAATTGCTGCACCATTTGTCCAATTAGTAAAAGTATAACCTGCATTTGGTGTTGCAGTAACTGTTACGAGAGTGTCTTTTGGGAATGTTCCATTACCAATGGTTATTCCACCAAGGATTGGATTTGACGATAAGGTTACCGTAAATTCCACTTTTGGTTGTGGGCATGTTCCAATGACTTCCTTAAAATCGTCTTTTTTACATGTGACCAACATAATCAATGCAATAACAGATATTGCGATGAAAGTTAATAATTTTTTTGTTTTCATTTTTTTTGTATTAAACTACAATTATTTGTATATTGTGTTGTAGTTGACAGAGATAGGAAAATTGAGCAGAGTATGATTACAACATATACAATAAATAGAAAATCAACCACATTAATGGTTACACAATTCTATTATAATGTTACATGATTCCCACATTCAAATTTTCTAAAAATAAATTTTTACATACTTTTGTAACAAAATTCATTTTTATTCGTACTATTACATAAAGAACATAAAATTTGTTGATTTAAAATATTTGATTATCTTTGTCGCATGGAAAATGTAAGACAACATCTACAAAGTAGTTTCGATGAGGCAGATAAAGCCTATTGGGACTTATATATGAAATATGAAGGGGCGAAAAAAGAACTTCAACAGCTTCAAAGTGAAGTTTCTTGGATGGCAATTGACATGGAAAAACTCAATAATGAGAGAAAATATTTCACTAAATTACTTAACGAATTAAATAACGAAACAAATGGATGATGGATATTGGGTTTTAATTGGGTTTATCACTTTCATTATAGTGGTATTCACTATTTTACATCTGAACGCAAATGGTACTTTCCAAAAGTGGAGTGATAAACTAAATAAAATTTTCAAAAGATGAAAAAAGAAATGCCTGATTTTAAGGTTATTGAAGAATATGCAATGCGTTGTTACAATGAAGCCAATTGCGTCTATGGCGATGGTAATTATTGGAAACATATTACTATGGTCAGTGATAATGTAAAAAAACACCAAGGCATTTTCAAAAATCGTCAGGATGCACTTTATACTTTTGGTGCTGCTTTGACACACGACCTTATGGAAGATGCAAAGCAAACTTACAATAACATTTTTGATGTTTGTGGCAATGATGTTGCTGATATTACATTAAGTGTTACAGACGTACCAGCAGAAAACCGTTTGATGAAGCATTTACTTACAATGGGTAAGACTGTTAGAGACCCACGTGCCATTATATTAAAGATGTGTGATATTCTTGCCAATGCAACTTTCAGCAAAGAATCTGGTAGTTCAATGTATCAGAAATACGTGTTCGAATATCAGTATCGTAAACCAATCTTCAAAACAGCATTAGGTTGGTATAAAGACGAATTGAATCTCGTAGCACTTAATGTATTATGGGCAGAACTTGATTTAGTACATACCATATAATATATAGATATGAAAAATTTAGGACATTTAATGCTTGACCTTGAAACAATGGGTAATGCACAAAATGCATGTATTGTATCAATTGGTGCTGTTGAATTTGACATCAATACTGGCGAAACAGGTAGAGAGTTCTATGAACTCATAAACTTACAATCCTGCATTGACAAAGGACTTAGTATCACTGCCAGTACTGTTTATTGGTGGCTGCAACAAAGTGAAGCAGCAAGAAAACAACTTTGTAAACCAAGTGATAGTCTTGCAGAAGTTTTACAGAAGTTTAAGTCATTCACCGCATTGCTTGGTGATTATAAAATTTGGGGTAACAGTGCAAGATTTGACATTGGCATTCTTGAAAGTGCTTACAGGTCAATTGGTTATGAAAGCATAACATTACCTTGGAATTTCAGAAATGAAATGGATGTAAGAACATTGGTTGCATTTGCACCAAAAGTCAAAGAACATTATCCATTTACTGGTGTTGTGCATAATCCAATTGATGATTGTAAAAATCAAATCGGGTATTGCTCGGCAATCTGGCAAAAATTGAATCCAGAATAATTCGTCTGGAATTTCCAGACAAAATTGTAACATTTTAATTTGTTTTTCGTATAATTGTACAAAATCGTTGACTAATGGAAGAAAATCGTCTGGAATCCCCAGACATTATTTATTTGTTTCTTGATATTGATGGCGTACTTGCTACGACACATCAATATCTTACGAATAGGAAGAAATGGAATCCTGAATACAATCGTTATAAATTTGATGAAGGTTGTGTAAAGGTGTTTAACCAAATTCTTGAAAAGCATCCAATGACTATTGTGATTTCCAGTGATTGGAAACTAAATTATAGTCTGGAAGCACTGAATCGCATATTTGAAATCAACAATGTCAAAGCAAAAGTATTGGATATTACTCCAAATCTATGGGGTGTTGAGTATTTCAGTCTTTCACAATTGGAAGAATGCCGTTCACGTGAAATTATCAAATATGTGATGGAAAATCAAATTAAAAAGTTCTGGGCAATTGACGATTTAGACCTCAGTAAGTGGTTGCCAGATAATTTCATTCATACTCCAAGAGCAAACGAAGGAATAAAACAAAGCGGAATTAAAGACAAAATTTATAAATTAATTAATCAATTGTAAAATGAAAAGCGAAAAATTGGACTTATTACTGAACAAGGTTGTTGAATACAACAAGCCTGACGCTGCCCATTACAGGGGTTTCCTCTATAAATCTGGCAACGAGTACTTCATTAAGGTAGTCGAAGTCGATAACGGTGACATCAATGTTAATGACAAAGAATACCTAACAACTGGTGAAGAAAACTTCATCACACAATCAGACAAACCCAAACTTATGAGGGTTAGTCTAAAGTCATGGCATTATCGCCTGATAAAATTCGTACTTCGCAGTAACGCACCTACACCAAAAACCATGCAGAACGGTTGTCCGTACTTCTGGCTGTTGATTTTCTCATTATTTGCACTGCCATTCGTATTGCTCTGGAAAGCATTTATATTCGTACTTTTACTTATTCCAAAAGCAATGATTTGGGGACTGGAAAAACTCACTGCTGGTTGGGTAGAAGGTCTTGATGACAATCAGGCTTACGATATTTATTGGGGTGGAAAATACACCAAAATGCCAATAACGGCAAAGATTTATTTCGACAAATCTGATGATGATTTCTTTGAATATTTCCTGCTTGAAAAGTATAAACTTGATGGTAAGACAAATCCCGAAGAATATCAGAAGAAAAGAGGCGAACTCAGCCAGAAATGGGCAGAATGGAAAAAGCAACTGGATGCCAAACGTGAAAAACGTGAAGATGAAAGATACGAAAGACAGCGTGAAAATGACCGTAGGCAACTCGAACGTGAACGTCAGCAAGCCATCAGAAAAGCTGAGTGGAATGCCAAAATGAAACCACTGAGAGACGGTTGGTCAAAATTTGTTGATGCAATTACGATTGATTTCGACAATTGGAAAAGTGTTATCAAAAAGACCAAACAGTTTGTTGGTGCATTGGTAACTGTTGTTCTGCTTGCAGTATCATATTTTGTTGTAAACGGTCTTGCCTATGGACTTACTGTCTTTGTTGATTTCAGTATTTCACATTGGTATATCTATGCAGCTATTGGCATTGCTGCTGCTGCATTTGGTATTATCTATGTACTCTACTTGCTTGTCAGTGGCTGGCTACAGAATGTTGTTAATAAATACAATGTGGGTAAAAAAGTCTGGTATATTGAGCCATTGATTTACCTTATATGGTATCCAATAAAGTATGTTGTACTTGGTGTTACATATGGATTATATTATATTATCTGTATCCCACTCTTCTATATATTTTTTAAATTCCTATGGAAAATCGTTCTTGTGAATATCGGTAAATTACTGTGGAAACTACTGTGTTCACTTGGTCGTGGATTGGCAAACAGCACTGGTGTATTCGGTGAGTATTTCAATGCAAGCTACACGGATTATTGCCCGGGGATTGAATGGGTTGATACCGAAGAAGAAAATTAATTACTAACACTTTAATACTTAAAATTATGTTTATCTTTTTATTTTCAGTCATAATAGTTTCCTTTATTTCGCTTTGTTTTTTCAAAAGCAAGTTCTGGGAAAACAGATATTTAATACTTCTAATTACTGGCGGTGTGGCACTCGTTGCCACGCTTGCTACTAATTTTGCCGTCCGTGGACATCTGCAGACCAAGATAGAAGTTATTTCAACAAGACCTCTATACACATTCTACATGCCTGATAGTCTATTGAAAGACAGTCTTAAAACTCCTTTTCTCAAAGGTTATAATTTCTTCGAAAAGCACAATGCTTATGAGTATTTCAAGAGTGAAGTTATAATGGTAGGTAAGGGAACAGTCAAAGATTCTTTACGTGCAGATTCTTTAAGTAAATTGCATAAGCAAAGACCAATTACAATTCTTATTTATACTGAAAAGAAAGGTGATAAGACTATTTATCTCGGTACATTCCGCAAAAAATACAAGCAGGATTACGATGATTTGGATGGTATTTACATTGCCCAAAGTCCTGACAGTACTGCTTACAGATGCAGGAAGAAACTTATTTATGATGTGCCTAAGAGTAATTGGTTAACGAATTTTAGTTTGCCACGCATCAAAACAATTGAAGTGATTTATGTTCCAGCAAGTGAATACAAGACAATTCCTGATTCATTAATCCGTAAAATACCATTTTAATGGAAACAAAAACGATTGAAGTTTGTAATGCAATTCACGTAGAAGTTTCTTCTGAAAGAAATGACCCTGTGGATGTGAAATGTGGTGGTTCTCCCATACTTGGTTACGATTTCTATATCAATCCTGATGAAGACACCCGTGATATTGAAACACTTGTCAGAAGATGTATGAGAAAGAAAAATCAACCTATTATGGGAGTTTCTTTCGGTGTTAGAAAGGATTATCCCGTAAAAAAACTCTGGACAAGAAAAATGATTGAAGATTGTATTGAAAATAATAATAGTTGGTAAAATGAAAACAACACTATTGTCAATTCTCTGGAAGAAAGAGATAATCCATTGGAAACGCATAGGACAACTGCTTAAGAAGTTCAATGGACTGGCTTATAAATTAACCTTTGGTTTGATTGTAGCCTTGCTTGTATCGATATTTCATTACTGTTTTGCATTTATGCATACACTTTATGAATTATTTTTATTTATCTTTGCAAGACAGGCGTTCAAAGCAAACCTACAAAAATTAGCATTAAAAGTATGAGTTACTTCGTAGTAGACGTAGAATCAGACGGTCAAATAATCGGCAAACACAGTATGGTATGCTTCGGTGCGGTGAAATTAACACCCGCACTGGACATTACCTTTTATGGTCAGACAAAGCCAATTAGCAAAGATTTTGTACCGTCAGCACTTCAAGTAAGCGGTTTCAGTCGAGAAGAACATGAAAAGTTTGATGACCCGTTTATTGTTATGGACAATTTCGCCAATTGGCTGAAAGAACATAGCGTTGGTAAACCAATTTTGATTTCAGATAACAATGGTTATGATGCCAGTTGGATAAACTATTATTTCCACGTTTATCACCACGGCAATCCTTTTGGTTGGAGTTCAAGGCGTATAGGCGACCTGTATTGTGGCATGGTGAAAGATACTTGGGCAAACTGGAAACACTTGAGAGTAACGAGACATAGCCATAATCCCGTTGATGATGCTATGGGGAATGCAGAAGCACTGCTTAAAATGAAAGAAATGGGATTACGAATTGATACACGATAATCATGAATACAAACTTAATGGATAACCTTAAAAACTTACTATTCATATTTCCAGTAATGTTTTATTACTTTTTAGAATCTCTTATTGCAGCAATTTTTGTTGGATTTGTTTGGAGATTTGCACTTCAACCTGTACTTAATATTGAAATTGGTTATTTTCAATGGGTGGCAATCATCTGGATTATCAAGGTTGTGTTCTTTGACGTATTTAAGTTAATATCAGGACTCAGCAGTATGAATAATAATCAAAAAGAAAATCAAGAATAATATGGCAAAATACGTAAGCAATTCCCCAAGATTAACAGTTAAGTTCATTGATGCAGACACAGAAACTGTTCTTTTTGAAACACATGACAGGACTTGGATGAATATCGGTGAAGCAATGACGGATTGGTTTAATGATGCAATCATGAAAACTGAAATGAAAGACAAAAAAGTACCAGAAAACCTTATGGTAATGGTAATTAAGGAACTTCATTTAGAAAAGTAATTCATTCAAAATCAATATGTTTTAGAGCATGTAATCAATTTACATGCTTTTTTTGTAACATTTTTTGAGTTTCTTCGTATAATCAGATAAACAAATGAATTTAAAAGACGAAAAAATGAAAAAATTACTTGGTTTAATTATAATTATGGTGTTCTCAGCGAGTGTCTTCGGACAGAATATTGGTAATTTTTCTGATATTCAGCGCACATCTACGCATAATAACACAGTTGAAGACCACATTAGTCATAATGATGGATATGCTTGGATTCCTAACATAAATTTTAAATTGGACAAATTCGTATATATGTTAGCATATGATACTATTTCTCGAAGAGGACATTTTGATAACATAACGAGAAACATTTATCTTTATTGCAAAGATACCACCAACGTAAACAATCCTTGGACTAAAGCATCTGATGTAGTGTTTATTGGCAAGTATTATAATGCCAATAATTATGAAGATGTTGACTTCTTTAGGTTTGATGCAAAACAACATAATACCAGTCACAGTAAAATTGTTTTTAATAAAAGTAACATATTAGTAACATTTGATGTTTGGATTATGAATGATAATAATTTTAATATTGTTACAAAAACCATTATATTAAAACTTAATCGTGTTACAACTAACGGCAATAATTTCTATACAAAAAAATGATAAAGGCAATTCCTTTTATGCAAACATCGGGGAGCGAGAAGTTCAAGGAGTTTCTCGCTCTTCCTTTCACCAAGGATATGTTATATCCAATTAATGGTGACAAATCCTCAGAATTGCTCTTTGAAGGTTGGAAGTGCAAGGAAATGATAACTTGGCAACGATTCACCAATGAAGATAAAATGATATTGGAATTCTATCCAACCTATTATATTATCAGAAGTAATGTTCCAAATACAGTAAAGTACATGCTGTCAATTCCCATAACCATAAATGATTTCATTAATGACATGGAGAGATTTGGTATTCAACTTTACTGGACAAATTGGATTGACTTGAACTTCGAACCTAAAGATTATCTGCATGTTGATGAAATACGGACGTATTATGCCAACTTACTTGGCAAGTTAGGTAAATCACATGAATTGTTATGAATTTGTTTATTAATAAAATATTATATATATTTGCACTATGGACAGTAAAGATTGGACACTGTGGGGTAATATTACGTTCAAAACTTTGGGTTATCGTAAAAATTTTGACCTTGTAAATGATGACGAAAATATTATCACAGAGTATGAGGGAAGTGTATCTGAGATTAGACTCGCAGAGCAGAAGCCACCGATAATAATTGGAGAGTATGGCTTTTCGATTTGGAATATTGATTTGGGATTGAAATTTGGAGTTGATTTCAACAAGTTGATTAAAGAACATGCGATTGAAAATACATACGCTGAGTTACGTGATATGATTTTGAAGAAAGAAGTTAATATTAATAACTTTAAAAAAATCGTTCTTATACATACATTCATTCTTCGTAAGGATTATCGCAAACGTGGAATAACAGATGAACTGATTGAAATGTTCTACAGGGATTTTTACTGTAAAAATACGGCAATTATTGCATTAATTAAGCCGTTTCAGGATAATCCGATTGATATGGACTTCTATTATAAGCGTAAATCTGTAGCAGTTAAGGAAAGTATTAGACCACCTGAAATCAGTTATGTTCCAGCATTTGAGTATTATAATCTTAATGAATTAATGGAAAAGACCGACAGGGAAATAAATGAATACAAATTATTCGCAATTGCAAACAGGTGTGGATTTAGTAGATTGAATGATTCTTATTTATTCATATACTCACCAGAAAAAACTGTTGAAAGAATGATGGAAAAGCGTGAACATCAAAAATAACTGAAAAACAATAAAATTTGAATTATGTCAAAAGAAGTAGAAAAAAAAGTGAAAGAATTAAAAGAAAAAATCAAACTTGACCCATTTCACTACCATGAAGCAATTGATAGAACACATATGATTGGTTGCATTATTGAAGACAATCTTTTAAATCATCCTGTGATACAAAAACACAAAAAAGTCAAAAAGAAAGTCAATAAAGTACTGAAATTGTTTGGAGAGATTTATCAGAATCTTGGATATATTGATGCCAAAAGGGATGGTGTTTTCGAAGACCTTAAAAACGAGTGAGTTAGTTGTTTTCAGCATTTAAAGTATTTATATCTACCTATAATGAAGAATTATTTAAATATATTGAGAACAATAAGACAAAAAATCCCCTCAGACCAACAGAATTTGGTCTTGATAACACCAATACCCGAAAAAACAACGTTTTTCGGGCATTTTAGTTTAAAAATGCCACTAATTTGTGGTAATACAATCAATCAACTTAGTTTTAACTAATTGATTTTCAGTAAATAATAACTATAAAAAACCAAAGTTATGAAGAAAATTATTTTAACACTGTTTTTCTTGTTTGCAATTTTTTCACTCAGTAATGTTATAAACAGTAGTGCTGAACGTTCATCGTCAACAACTGTTGTTATTAACAGTAATGATGAATTAATGGAAAAATTGAATAAACTGGAAAAGAAGGTATATGTTGATAACTTAATTCAACATATTGAATTCGAATCAGAAATTATCATTCCTGATTATGTTGATGTTAAATATGTTGAGTATGCATATAATCTTGCAAATCAACTTAAAATATCAACCAGAATGATATTCAGATTGATGTATAGAGAATCTCGTTTTAATGATACGATTGTATCTCCACAGGGTGCAAGAGGTTTTATGCAATTAATGCCAGACACTCGTGCAGAATATGCTGAATTACTTAATGTGGACACACTTAAATTAGATAAAGACCAAGAAGACATTTATATTGGTATGAACTATTTGAAAGACCTGCATGATTATTGGAGAAAGAAGGGTAATACTGAAAAATATTCGTGGAAATTATGCCTTGCTTCTTATAATGCAGGTAAAGGTAGTGTGAAGAAATATCAGGGTATTCCACCATATAAGGAAACCATGCAATTTGTTGATTTTATCAGCAAAGCACACTCAAATCCAGAATTTTTCTCAAATTATATTAAAAAATATGAAAACTCAGTTAAGGTCAGTTCATGAAGAAGGAAACTCTGAGGGTAATCTTACCTTCGGAGTTCTTTTAAACCTCAATGATGATGGTTTCAAAGAAAGTCTCATCTATATTTTCAAACATGATAAGAAAACATATGTTTTCTTCAACACAATGTTTGATATGTTCAACTATCAACTCAATGGTGCATATGGTGTAAAATGTGCTTATATGCAAGAAAATGACTTTGATAGATATGACGATGCCCCCAGCATTGAAGGTAAATTCAGTGATATACTTAAATGGACTTAATTAAGTCCATTTAATATTTATAGAAGTATGGAACTCGAAATTAAAATATATGAATTTTGGACGAAATTAAGTGTTGAAGATAGAGTCAAAATACTGTCAGAAAATCAATTTTGGTGCGGTTTTAGCAACTATATGTATGATTACATACCAGAAGACCTTAAAAAAATTCTAAGGTTTAAATTCGAAATAAAACAACTTTAATAACAATATACTTTTATTTAAGCATAAGAATTTTACAAGTACCTATTGTACAAACAAATAATTGATTAGCTGCTAAACCCGTACAACTTGTCGGTAAATTGCAAAAGAATATACCACCATTTGCACCTAAAGTAGCACCAGCACCAACTGAACCTGCAAGACCCGGTGAAATATAAACATTACCACCTGCACCACTCGTATCACTTGCATTTGCAAATGCACATCCACCAGTACCACCACAAACACAAACAGTACCGCCAACACCACCACTACCACCAGCACCAGTAATTCCACCACCTGCTCCACCACAAACACAAACAGTACCACCACCACCACCAGCACCAGTAGTTGTAGTACCACCTGCTCCACCAAGGAAACAAACAATACCACCAATACTTGGAGTACCACCAGCACTTGCTG
>Ga0265322_10000689_pt1 | contig 12498 bp, 8 predicted proteins | sample 41222metaG_FD_193584 | JGI IMG/M metagenome (GOLD analysis project Ga0265322, IMG submission 193584) | Rhizosphere microbial communities from Carex aquatilis grown in University of Washington, Seatle, WA, United States - 4-12-22 metaG | ecosystem: Host-associated > Plants > Roots > Rhizosphere >...
ATCTCCAACAACTGGTAATGTAAATATCATTGATGATAGTTTTACTAAAATTTTTACATATGTTTACGCAGGTACTTCAGCACCCAATGTTGGGTCTCTAACTATTAATGTTGGAGATGCCTCTCTCTTCCCTGCAAGCGGTAGCGTTTACATTGGTCGCGGAACTCCTGATGTTGAGGGTCCATTACCTTACGCTACAGCGCCTGTTCAGGTAGGTTCTTATTGGCAAATAACGCTTACTAGTCCAACTGCCAAATTTCATAATATCGGAGAAACAGTCATCTTAGCGCAGGGTGGCAATAGAAATATTCCCATCAACACCACCGTCATTTCCTTTGGCACTGGTTCTAATCCCAATATTCTCTACAATACCATAGCCGCAGCTGTCATATTGGACGGCGAAACGGAAGTCGATAATGTTGGCGTAATGGCTCAATTGCCAGGCTCTGCTGGTAATGTTCCGGCTTGAGGTATTACCGAATTTTCCTCTGCCCCAGTAGGCCTCACAAATTCTACTGTTACCAATCCATTGCCATTTACGACCGGTACCGATGCCGATACTGACGATCAATTAAGGACACGCATTAAAAATTTCCTAGCAGCTACCGGATTGGGAACTGCCACAGTTATCAAATCGTCACTTTTAGGCGCTACACCTTCTGATCAAAATGCTACCATCATCAGCGATTCTTTGGTTCTCAATAACGATAGTACCGTAACCGTATACGTTGATAATGGCAATGGATATGAAGAAATTTCCAATGGGGTTGGTCTAGAATCTATCGTTGATAGTGCTTTGGGTGGAGAATATCTTTTTCAACTTCAGACTGGTGGAAGACAGGCTCCTGTGGCCAAACCATTTCTGCAATCTATTAATTCGGCTCCATTCGATTTGATTGGCGGCGATACGTTGGCGGTAGTTGTTGGAAATACTACTTACCAGCATGTATTTCAAACTACAGATTTCGTTTCTCCTGGTAATGCAACAGCATTCGAAGTTACCGCTTCCATCAATGCAGATCCTTTGATTGGTTTTGAAGCATTGACTTCTGACAACGCTACGTATGTTGATATTAGACCTAAAACAGAACTTTCTAACACTATTCACACTGCCATACCTACAACTACGGGTAGAGATGCCGCGCTATTGTTGGACTTTCCTGCAAGTACATCCGAGACGCTTAGGCTTTACAAAAACAATATTTTGTTGAGCGAGGGTGAGTTTGCATCTATATTTAGTAATCCACAATCCCTTTGGTTAAACACAATCGCCAATGGCGATACGCTGATCGTTGAAGTAGATGGTACCGGTCCTGCAATTTACACATTCTATAATGCGGATTTTATAGCAACCGGTTTATACAATACCGTTTCTAGCCTTAACAGCCTAGCCTCATGGGCACAAGTTTTGACTAATAAGCTCGCTGGAATTACGGCCACAGTTAGCGGTGCCGACATAGAACTCACAAGCAACTTAGGCGAAAGCAATACGGCAAAGGTAACATTGCTGCCTTCACTTACCGTACCTGTTGTAACTACAAGCGGCACCATTACTGTTGGGACAAATCAGATTACCGGCATCCCTTCTACGACAGGAATTGCTATTGGACAGACCATCACGGACTCTCAAGATGGGATACCGTTTGGAACGACCGTTATTGGTGTTACCGCGACTACAGTAACAATGTCAAACAATGCACTTATTACTGCCCCAACTATTCCACTTCCCATTGAAACCATTATTTTTTCAAATGTTTTCACATCTTCTTTAATTACTAAGGGAATGTTTAATAGTTTAGATCTCTCTGCCACTGGCAAGGTTGCAGATTTTACTTTGGATAGAAATACGGCCCAGATAGAATTGGCCGTACCATTAGTTAAGGGCGATGTGCTTTCCGCAGGTAGTGCTCTAACGGAAGCTTTTATTGATAGCACCGTATTTCCTATTAGTAGCAGTGTCGTTTTGACCGCCCCGGCCCACCTCTGGATATCCATAGATACTGCCGGAAAGATTATCCCAACCGGTGTTACTTCGAATAGCTTATTGACAGTCACGGCACCTCTTACTAATATTATCAGGTATACTTCCAATACCGCAAATGCATTTTCCAATGTACAATTGGGCGATTACGTTATTGTGTGGTCTGCAGAATTACCAGTAGCGGCCCAAATTGAAGGTAGAGTGCGAGCATTTACCGCTACCACATTAGATATTTTGATAACTCCCACAGAATACACTGCCCTATTGGCAGCATTACCTTTAAACAATATCGTCTTTGTTAATGGATTTGTTGTTTTTAGAAGTGCATTGGCACCTCAGAAGTTTGAAATTCCGACAGGAACATATACGTTGGATCAAGTTGTGGAAGCGCTTCAGCCACAAACAAAGAGTTTAGTTTTCTCAGTATATCAAGAAGAATACTTAGTAGTTACAACCAATACTCTAGCAAATAATGGCTCTTTGATTGTAGTCACTTCTGATACGCAAGGCAAATTGTTACAATTTACTAGCGGATCTACTAGTAATAGTCAAGATTCTCTTATAGCATTTCGCGATAGTCAAGGGTATACTGGCGAATTGCCGTTATTTATTCATTCTACGTTTGCCTCTGGAACTGTTGCTTATCCTCCGGATAGTTACATTACTGCAGTTGTATCATCAATTAGTTTAGCAGGACGAGATCCGAATGAACTTATCTGCATATTGCATCCATATGGTACCGGAAGTGAAGAAAGTTCTGGAACTGAAGAAATCAATGATGCCCAACCCTATGGTGAATGCGTACAGGAAAGCGCCATTATTGGCGGCACTACAATTGATATAGCCGAAGACCCATTTTTACGTAGGGTTCGTTCAATAGATCGTTTTTATATCGCTAATCCTTTGGATTTTGGGAATAACGACACGTTCACTGTCATATTGGATAACAATGTAGCAAGTGAAAGTTTTCAGATCCCCCTTTATCGTATAGCGCTTGTCAATAATGGTATAGCCTCTAATCCGTATACTTTTAACGCTTACGATTATTCGGCAAGTCCCACAACAAATTTTGCTTCCACCTTTGGACCAACTTTTGATTTTGCAAATTATAAAGTGTTAATGCAGGCAAAAAAGGTTCTCAAGCCAACACCGGCAAATACGGCTATTTTATATAGAGCCACCCCATGGGGAAGAAGTGGAGAGAAAATTACCGTTGAATACGCCTATCCTGCCTTTCCGAACTCTGCACTTAGCAGCACCGTTGTGGTTGATACCACCGTTGCAATAACAATTAATCTAGCTAGTGGAGCAGCTGTGACCACCGGCATTAACTCCACGACCGCTTGGAATGTCACCGTTCAGGCAAATACTCCTACGGCTGGAATTGATCAAGTCACCTATAGTTGGGCTGGAACCTATACTTTTACAATTGCCTCTTCAACGGTAACGGCTGGTTCTGTTTACAGCAATAACGGTCAACTTTTTACAGTAAACACTTCTATTTCTCCCGGCACCACCCTATCTACGACTGGTTCCGGAGGAGCACCCCTAGCCAGCGGAACGCTTACTTTTGTGAGTGGTACCGGCCCTGGCACTATTGCTTACTCTGCCAATGTTTTCTCAGGAATCGGAGCGGCACCGGCCCTAACCTCGGTAATCAGCGGCAACTATGTTAATATTTCCTCACAAACTGGATTTAACATAGCGAATACTGGTGTGTTTATTGTATCTTCATATGTGCCGCCCACTACTACAAGTTTTACCGTACAAATGCCGAGTGGTGTTGCTGTAGCAGGAATAGGTTTGCTAACAGCTATTAATAGTGGCATTATCTTTTATGCCTCCGTTCCTGCGTCTAATACGGCAAATGCAATTATTCTATATGTCAATGCCAATTTATCTCGATACGTATCTGCTACATTGGCCAACAGCGGTGTGTCGAATACTGGTGCTGGAGTAGTTGTCCTAAGCACCTACGAAGATAGTGGATTTACTTATAAATACATTCAATTGTTGGACGGAATAAACTGGCTATATTCAGACAATTTGGTTGGATCTCCTCAATTCACTCTTAAAAATCCGCTTGCTTTGCCCACTGATTATGGTTATTCATTCAACAACGGTGAATTAATAAGATTTATTCCAACCACGATGCCACAAGTAGAAGCTTTTATTTCTACATTGGCAGTTACGGGGTATACCAACGTTGGAAGTGCTGAATTGGCAGAAAGAGGATCAGAATTAGAATTATTCACTGAAACAGTGGGTAGTTCTGGGTATATACAAATAGTTGGCGGTACAGGAAATGAGTATGGGGTACCAATTTTAAATTCTGCAAACATCCTTGATAATAATTATTGCGTAGTTTCCGTAGATAGTGTGGCCGCTCAAGGAGTTTGCAGTGATCAATGGTTTAGGCTGCAGGCTGCCGTGGCACAAGCGAAGTTGGCGGGTTTTGCATCCAATACCAGCATTACAATTGATGGGAATGTGCCCTTGGCAGGAGAATCCAAAGTTACACTTTTGGGTAGGACTTTAACTGAAAGATATTTTGGTGAACCCAGAAATCATATTAGAACACAGGGTGACACTTTTAGAGTTGAAAAACAAGGCGATTTAGTTTGTCTTAGTTGGAATCCAAATGTTGGGACCAATCCAGTATTTGTAAAATCTTCTTTGAATTTCAATGACACTGGCGGTGGCACCGTTTCTGTAGCTTTGGTTGGTGGAGGATCTAGTGACGCTACCTATACCATTCTTTCCGGAAATGCTAACTTTACAGAACTTTCTATTGGAGACTATATCACCATTGCAGGTTTCGTTTTGCCCTATACTGCCAATAATGGATCTTTCGTCGTCACTGGCGTCTCTGATAATGGCAAAACATTACAGGTAACAAATTCTAATGCCGTAGCGGTTGGCCCTACAGTTTTTATTGCTGGAAATTTCAGTGCCACTAGCGGAGTTAGCGAAGGTGATACACTTTTTATTCCATCTCCCACTTCCAATATAAATTCTCCATTTTATTCAGGCGTTGGCGGTCCAGTAGTTTTCTCTAGTCCATTTAATCCATTAAATCAGGGACGTTTTAGGGTTATCAGAGAATACAACAACAGTGTTTGGTTTGAAAATCCGAATGCCGTGGAAGAAGAGGTCACCTTACCATACAATCCGGTCAATCTGAACTTTGATAATACTACTGTTTTTGAAGTTATTACTACCAACAATACTTTAAAATTAGAATGGACAGGAACCGGTACACCTCCCACGTTAGGAAATGTTACCATGGGTGATATCGTTAATTTGGGCACCGATTTTCTTGCTGGAAATCGAGGCAGTTTCATGGTATCAAGGTCTAGCGCCGCCTTGCAGCAAATTGTTCAGTTGACATTGCCGCCCGGCATAGCCTTCCCGATCTCCGGCCCAGGAGCATATTTTACTATTAACGGCATCAATGTTTCTGGAAGTGTAGTTCCATACTACGTATGGTTTCAAACTGGCGTCAATACTGATCCGGCACCATTGGGCTATACTGGAATACAAGTCACCATATCTAGCGCATACACCAGCGTACAGGTTGCAGCCGCAACGGAGGCTGCAATAGGAGCCCTTGCTCTTTATTTCACTGCTAATTCTTTAAATAATGTGGCAACAACAACCACGGTTGGCAGCGTAGAGGCTAGCGATCCAGTCAATGTCACTATGCCTTCACCATTTTCTATCTTTGTAGTTCAAGAAAGTACAAAAACATTTATAGAAGCGATAAATCCTGATGCGGTGGCTCAGGCATCGGTAACTATTTCTACTAGCACCCTAACAGTTCATAGACCACAAATTCAATTCTCTGAATATGAAGCGACCGTAGTTGGCGATGTATTTGTTTCCACCGGAAGCGCTCTAACGATTCAGAACGCCGGATCATGGAACATAATTCAAGTTCTAGACAGAGATCATGCAATTGTACAGGGCACTATGGCCAACGTTACTGATGTGAGCTTAAACAATAATACTACGGCTGTTTACGTACAAGAAGGTGTATTTTATTCTGGATATAAACAGGTATTTCTATCTTCTGCACAGCCAGACGCTTTGACTAGGGATTTGATTGTTTTCAATACGAGTGCCCAATATCAAAAGATAGATTCTATCGCTAGCGTTGAAATGACAGCATTGAGTAAGTTAAATTTTAACACCAATCTAATAGAAGGGTTAGATGCCTACAGATATAATACTGGCCTTCTTGGAGAGGCAAATCGAATAATTTACGGAGATCCACGCGATCCATTTACCTACCCTGGCGTCGGCGCTGCAGGAACTGATATTTTCGTTCGTGCCCCTTTAGTGCTTCGTGTACAGCTGACAGTTGAGATTCGTTTGCTTACCGGTGCCCCGTTTAACACTATAGCACAACAGGTAAGAAGCAACGTTTCTTCTTTGGTTAATTCTAATCCCGTTGGTCAATCTATTGGTTTCTCTTCCATCGTAGGTGTTGTTTCTACGATTCCGGGAGTTCTATCTGTAGCAATTGCAAGTCCGATATATTATGCTTCGCCAACCTACAATGATTTGATTCTAGTTTCTCCCAATGAGAAAACCATAATCATTGATCCCACCACGGATATTGTTGTATTGCAATTGGGGACTTAGCGATGGCAATCACTACTCCACAACAGGAATATAAAAAATTAAGGAGTTACCTTAACCCTTACATTAAGGGGCCTAATATACAGGCCCTATTAACTGCGATGGGCTCTGCGTTCTCTTCTTATTTGGTTAATTCAGCCAGTTCAGTGAATGATCAACTTTATATCGTTACCGCTGAAGGCGTTTATTTAGATCAAAGATTAGCTGACTATGGCATATCTAGACCTGCAGGCATAGGTATTGCTGATGAAGAATTTAGTCAAATTGGCATACAGATAAAAAACCGTAAACAAGTAAGAGATCTTCTAAATAATCTTTTAGACATTATTTTTGGAGATACATATGTTCGCGCTAGTAGCGATGCTGGAGCGATGGAACCATACAATCTGACAAATGGCGATACTCTAGTTGTCAATTTTGATGCCGCTAACACTGTTTCTATTATTTTTAATACTAGCAATTTTGTCGATATTGCTGCCGCGACAGCGCAAGAAGTAGCAGATGTTATTACAAAAACTATAAATAGTATGGGTTTGAGAGGCATAGCTGTTGTTGGCAATAATGGTTCTGGCAATTTCGTACAACTTTTGAGTAATACTATAGGCCCAGCTTCATCCGTTACCGTATTAGGTGGAAGTGCCCAAGATCAACTTTTATTTGCGTCTATTGTTGCGGCTGGTGGAAATGCTTCTACTCAGTGGACCATTAGTTTGCCGCGTGCCGATATTGTAAGATTTACGTGGAGCGGAGGCGCAAATCCTCAATTGGGGAAAATTGTTCCGAATGATTACGTAAATATATTTGGTGGAGGATTTACCTCTTCTTCAAACGAAGGCAGTTTTACAATTATAGATGCGGTCGGTGGTCCTGTAAATATATCTTATTTTGAAATACACAATGCATTAGCGACTTCTGGAATTGTAACTCAAGGAATAGACGATGCGATGCTATTTTTTAATCCAGTGAAAAAAGTACTGGCAGATTTAAGATATTATGCTGCGGTCTATCAAGTAGAGACTAATAAATTACAAATTTTTCTTCCAGCCACCACAAAAGTTGTCATAAATAGTAGGATAGGAACTGCCCACATACATGATCCGCAAAATATAGTGTATACTTTTAACGCCAATCCTAATGTTGGGGATGTTTTTCACATAACCACCGCTACTTCTTTGACTGCTGGAGTAGATTTTGCTGTTGGTTTGACTATACCAGAAACCATTGCAAATATGATCGCTACTATTGGCAGCATATCTGGACTAGACCCTGTTGCTGGCCAAAATCCAATAAAAAGTCCTAATTCTTTAGGTCAATATGCCTTCAATGTTTCTTCGGAGAATGCCACAGTCGGAGCCGTGTACGCCATTAACGGACAAAACTTCACTGTGACTGGCACTATCTCTCTGGGAAGCAGTTTAGTTACAGTGGGATCTGGAATTGCTCCGCCTAGCACCGGAACACTCACTTTAGTTTCTGGAACCGGAAGTGCCACCATAACATATAGTTCGTATGTTTTTTCTGGCGTGAACATACTTACGATATGGCAGGATGATCCATCTTTAACTATAACCGGTACTTATACTGGGAGCGCCAACGTAGTTGCTACAGTGCAAGGAGATCCCATATCTGTTCAGCCCAATCAACCCGGTCCATATACCTATGATTTGGGGCAGCCATTTACCGTGAGTAATATTGGCACTACTTTGACACAAAATTTAGATGCTACATATCCAAGAGTGTTTACGGTGAAGAATGCTACGCAGTTCCCGAATAGTCCAGGATATCTGATTTTTGGATATGGTACAGAACAGCAAGAGGGACCGGTGCCATACATAGCGACACCTTCCGACAATACATTGCTTTTAAGTCCAGCCTATACTCTTCAAAATAGTCACGTTATTGGGGAAGAAGTGTCTTTAGTATCTTTGAGATCTCAAGCTGTCATAACTCAAGATGGATTGGACTATCCGTTTTATCTTACAGATGAAGTTGGCGGACGCGTATACGCAGAAGAATTGGTAAATACTGTGGTTGCTGCGGGGATTACGGTCGTATTTAATATAATCTACCCTGGAGACATAGGTCTTGGAAAATTTGGAACAAAATACTCTGAAATATCTATAGTTTATGGTGAAAATCAATACGGTCCAGCTAATGTAGCGGAGACAACTTAAAAATGATATAATACCATTATGTTAGTATATAAATTAACAAATAGAATTAATGGAAAGGGTTACGTCGGCCAGACTACACAGACGCTTTCTGATAGGCTTAAGGCACATAAATGTTTAAAAACTAATAAGTGTCCATATTTAAAAAACGCTATCCAAAAATATGGTTTTGATAATTTTTACGTAAACGTACTCTCTCTTGCATCCTCCAAAGACGAATTAGATGGTTTAGAACAAAAATTTATTAAAGAACACGACACAATGCATCCTAATGGATATAATTTGAGAAGTGGCGGTCAACAAGGTGGCCCCATGAGTGAAGAATCTAGAAAAAAACTTTCCGAGTCTAGCAAAGGCAGAAAACATACACAAGAAACGAAGGATAAATTATCAACACTTTTTAGTGGATCAAAACATCCCATGTTTGGCAAGCATCATAGCGATGAAACAAAAAAGAAATTATCTGCCATAAATAGGGGTTCCAACAATCCTAGATTTGGAAAACCCAGAACGAAAGAAGTAAAAGAAAAAATTAGTATTAAAGCAAAAGCTAGAGGAGTTGACGGAACTAGAGTGGCGGTTGAAGTTTGTAAGAAATCTATTATTTGTGTGGAAACCAACAAAGTTTATGGTTCTGTGGCTGAAGCCTCTAGAGATTTAGGCAATACGGGGACCTCCAACATATGCAAAGTATTAAAAGGTAAAAGTAAAAGCGTTAAGGGTTTTACTTTTAAATATTACGATACTCAGGAGACAACCTAATATGCCAGCATTAGTTTTAGCAGGAGCCAATATTAATCTGTTCCTGAACAATAAAATATATAAAGTTGCACAATCCATATCGTTAGATGTGGACTATGGTGAAGAAGCAATTTATGGAATCGATTCGCCCTGGCCACAAGACATAGCTGGCGGTCGAGTGACCGTGAAGGGTAATGTTAGGGGACTAAGGGTAAAAAATAGTGGCGGATTACAGGCCGGTAACCTACGTCCTCTATTTACAGATCTGGCAGCGTCACCATATATTTCAATCAGAGTTCAAGATAGGGCTACAGGCGAGGATATTTATTTTATTCCAAATGCCAAGGTTTCCATGGAATCGCATTCTGTTAATATCAAGGAAACTTACAAACTCAACTTCAGTTTTACTGGCCAAATGATCTTATTTGCTCTTGATCGCAGTTAATTTTTGGCTAAAAGCTCAAGAACTTGATTAAGGTAATGCAGATTTCTAGGAACTCCAGGATACAAAGAACTTTCTACAAAAGAACCGGCGTTATAGGCGGCTATCGCCTTGTGTATATTGCCGTGATATCTATTTAATTGTTTTTTTAGATATATAGCGGCGTATTTGATATTTGTTTGCGGGTCCATCAAACCTTCATCTTTACCTTCGTAACCAAGATCTCTGGCTGTTCCAGATTTAATTTGACATAAACCATAGGTAGGTGTGCCGTGGTCATTGGGTACTACGACATTTTGAAGACCGGTTTCGTGAGTGCATATGGCCAACAATAGATGCCCAGAAATACCTACTTTCTTGGCTATAGCTAAGATAATTTGAGAGTATGACATAGGGCCTCCATTCCCTATCTTATAGGTAACGAGGAGGTCTGTCAACCTGGCTTTCTAGTATAACTACCGTTACGATTGCTAAAATGTGGTAAATCTTTGGGACAAGCCTTCAATTCTTCTCGATTATTTGGAATACGTAGCTGTCCTTCATATCCATACCATAGATCACAATTGGCAAGTCCCACGCATATCTCTTGGCCTTCAATCCACCATATAGTACCGGCCTGTCCCGAATCAACTATTACAACTGTGCCTAATTTAATCATTTTTCACCATTTGTTAATATTCCTTTGACTGTTTTGGGATCATATCGCTGACTATCGGTTCTATTAGCACATTCATTGCATTGTCTATAATAATGCGCTTGGCCTATCTTAGAGTAGACTTTAATTTCGAGATATCCCTCTTCACATTCTCTACATTTCCAGATTTGTTTAAGATTTTCAAGTATTTCCTGGCCTTTTTCGTGCTTTTCATCTTGATAGTGTTGCTCGATGATATCTTTAACGGAATCGTATCTATCTAAGTCGATTCTTGCAATTTGTTTCCTTAAAGCGGACAATTGTCTCTTAAGTGCTTGATTTTCTTTAAGTAATCGTTGTTCGCGAGTATTCCCAAATTTGTCAACGCGTGCTTTGGCCACAGAGGATCTCCTAAGAGGATTATAAGGTAAAGATTGTAAGTATATAAGCTGAGACAATCTTATAAGTATGTTGATCTATCAAATTGTTCACTTGGAAAGCGGCCACAAATACATAGGACAAACTACACGTCCATTAATTGAGAGATGGCGTGAGCATCTATACGCCTTGCGTAAAAGTAAACACGGGAATAGATATTTACAGGCCGCTTGGAATAAATATGGAGAAAAAGCTTTTAAACTTCAAATAGTTAAAGAATTTTCTTCATTACAAGAATTGAATAAAGCGGAGATGGAATTAATTCAAAACGGTACAGATCTTTACAATTTATCTCCAGGCGGTGAGGGCCATACCCATTCTGAATATGCCAAGAAGATGATAGGGGAGGCTAACAAACTCCCTATCATTGGCATGGACGTAAAGACAAGAGAAATCAAAGAATATGATTCTGCCGCCGACACTAAGAAAGGTGGATTTAATGAAAAATGCGTAAGAAAATGCGTCACTGGTTTCATTAGTAAAAGAAAAGATGGTACTACCTTTACCTCTATTTCCCACAAAGGATGGGTTTGGATGTCAAAAGAAGAAGCAACTATGGAAAAGTTAAATGAAAAATGTGATATAGCAAAAAGAGGAAAAATTAGATTTGAAAGACCCGTTACCGGCATTAACATTTTTGACCAAAAAGTTAGATCTTTTAGATCTGCCTCAGAGGCTGGACGTAATGGATTTAATGCAACTGTTGTGCATGCGGCATGTGCGGGCAGGGTTTTGATACACATGGGTTTTGTGTGGTGTTATGCAGACATAGACAACCCCCAATCTTTACTAGAGAGGAAGAGAAAGTCTTATCTAGATAATCCTCCTAAAACAGGGCCAAAATCGTGGAAAAATACAGTTTAATTCAAGGAAAACAATAAGATGGCTGTTCAAAGGCGCCTGAATGTAATTAGTGCTCAAAGAGTAGATTGCCCAGACTTGCGTTCTATTGAATCGGCCTCAAGTAACGATTTTGATCAATTAATTCAATCATTTGTCACCGGAACCCAACAGGGATATGTCGTTAGGGGCTTCAATATCATCATGACAAATGCCATTGGAGGTCCTGCTAACGGCCTTTTGATGCAAGTTGACCCCGGCGCCGTGTTGCATATCGCCGCAAGCCAATCAGGCACCGTCCTGATGGTTCCAGCGGGCACCCCTAATCAGATACTCAATTTTACTACCAATAGCACCAATGTTGTCGGATCTTTCACTGCAGGGGCTTTAAACTACGTTACAATCGATTATACGCGTTATTTAGACCAAACTACTTCTGCGCAAGTCTATCTCTGGAACCCTACTTCTAATACAGAAACCGTCATAAATGCTCCTCGTGCCGAAATTTTGACCTATACTATCAACATCTCTACGGCTACACCAACCCCAAATCTATTACCAATAGCAGCGGTATTGACAGATTCTGGTAATAATGTTCTAAGTGTTG
>Ga0265322_10000692_pt1 | contig 12420 bp, 18 predicted proteins | sample 41222metaG_FD_193584 | JGI IMG/M metagenome (GOLD analysis project Ga0265322, IMG submission 193584) | Rhizosphere microbial communities from Carex aquatilis grown in University of Washington, Seatle, WA, United States - 4-12-22 metaG | ecosystem: Host-associated > Plants > Roots > Rhizosphere...
GGCTTGAATTTATCAATCTACAACATGTTTGTTCCTGAAAAGGTTCCCAATTTTTCTAATCCCAGTTTGGGAAAACTGGGTTCCGCCTAATTTATAGAGGTGCGGCAGCGTTTCCTCTTTAAGGACGTCGGATAAAGTTTTGCTAATTGGCAATTTTGGTTCGGAGCAAAGCTCTGAAAGATAACCAACGTAGCGGCGACCCAACAACTAAATTATAGGCATTAATAGTAAAATAGCAATACAGTAACATGATTATTTTCTATTTTTCGGTTTCGTCAGTAAGTTCGCCCGGTTCTACCCGCGTTAAAACACCTGTTCGAGTGGCAAAATCTTCCATCTCGACCTGTTCAACCTGTTTCATTTCGTATTCGCCGTTATCAGCCCGGATATAGACAAAATCAACTCTTGTTCTTGGAGCCTTGCGTGGTCTGAATTTATGGAAAGGGATCTTCGGAGCCGCATTATCAGGAACTGGCGTGGTTAAAATTTTTCGAATTTGCTCTTGTCGCGTTTTGTTGTCTTTACGTCGGATGTTGTTCGGATTGTAGGGATCCAACATTTTGACTTTTTTGGACGCTTTCAAGCTTTTATTACCTAGAAAGTAGAAAGGCATCTCAATCCAGTTAAAGATTTTGTGGAGAGCGAGAAACAAAAAGGATGTACAGCTAACAAGAAACGCAATAGTCTTTTCCATAGACTAAATTATAGGTTATATTACTGTAAATGCTAGAAAAAATTTTCGCATTAATAAGCAGACACAAATTCTCTTTAGACACTGAAGATCATTTAAAGTTACAGATCGCTGAAGTTCTGATGAAAAATAACGTGCCGTATAAAAAAGAGCACATTTTGGATGTTAAGAATGTTATTGACTTTTTTTGCGAAGGTATCGGGATCGAAGCTAAAATAAGAACAGGCGAGACAGCGAAAAAAATTTACAAACAATGTCAGCGTTACTGTCAATTCGATGAAGTTCAGCAACTGATTCTTGTGACAAATAAAGCTCTAGGGTTTCCCCCTGAGATCAACGGCAAGCCTTGTTATGTGATCAACTTAGGACGGAGTTGGCTTTGAGGTTTTACGGTTCTATTTCTCTAGATAAGCAGGCAAATGAGTGGATCTTGGATCATGTGGAACCTCACGTGATCATTAAGCTCAAATCTATTTTCAAAAAAATTAAGAAGACGGAATCTAATCCCTTTCACTTCAAAAACACCACTGAAGGTTGCCTTGAATTAGAGTGGTTTCTTCAGCGTTACCCTATGGAAGGCAGTCCCGAAGATCTAATTCTTCTCCATTCAGGGAAAATGGAACACCTTCAAGCGATCGATGATCTAGAGAAGCTACTTAAACCTGATTATAAAGCCAAAGACTACGGGCTCAAGCTTCCTCTCAGAGACTACCAAGCTCAAGTTGTAGAGCTGTTCTTCAAGAAAAAAAGATTGTTGATTGGAGACGATGTAGGGCTCGGTAAAACGCTGTGCGGGATTGCTTCTGCGACAAACAAAGCGTGTCTTCCTGTAATTGTCGTAGTGCAAACGCATTTACCTATCCAGTGGAAAGAGCAAATTGAAAAGTTCATGGATGCCAAGATTCATATCATCAAAGGCACCACTCCCTATGCGTTACCTGAAGCGGATTTTTACATACTCAAATATTCTTGCTTAGCGGGCTGGGGCTCTACGTTGGCTCAGCTGGAAGTTGCTAATTGCCTAGTATTCGATGAAATTCAAGAGCTTCGCATTAAGGGATCTCTCAAGCATTCTGGAGCCAAGAAGCTTATATCTTCTGCTGAGTACGTGATGGGTCTAAGCGCCACCCCAATCTTTAATTACGGTGAAGAGATATACAACGTTTTGGATTTAATCAATCCTGAATGTTTGGGGGATGAGAGAGAGTTCATGCGCGAGTGGACCGGCTACAGTCGTGTGGTTCAGAATCCCAAAGCTCTCGGAACATACCTGCGCGAAAACTTTTTGATGGTTCGCCGCACTCGAGAAGACGTAAAAAAAGAATTACCACCTATCAACAAAATTGTGCATACCGTGGATTTTGATGAAAAGGCTGTAAAAGATGTAGAGGACCTGGCTAGGATCCTGGCGGTTAAAGTTACATCGGATAGTAATCCTCTCGTAAGAGGTCAGGCGGCTCGTGAGCTTGATATGCTGATGCGCCATTCAACTGGAGTGTCTAAGGCTAAGTACGTTGCTGACTATGTGAAGATTCTTCTGGAAAACAAGGAGCCTGTACTTTTAGCGGGCTGGCACCGTGACGTATACGACATATGGCTCAAGGAACTAGCTAAATATAACCCTGCGATGTACACGGGCTCGGAATCTGCCGTTCAGAAAGAAGTTTCTAAAAAGAGATTCATAGAAGGCGATACGGATCTTATGATCATCTCCTTACGCTCAGGGATTGGTTTAGACGGGCTACAAAACCGTTGTTCGATAGTTACCTTCGGGGAGCTGGACTGGTCCCCGGCAGTTCATCACCAAGTTACCGGGCGATTGGCTCGTGACGGTCAGGAAGATCAAGTTACTGCAATTTATCTAGTCAGTGAGAGTGGCTCGGACCCTCTGATTGTCAACCTTCTCGGACTAAAGGCATCTCAGGCACAAGATATTCTGAATCCTTATGCGGGAGTATCCGAACAATACAGTGACGAAAGTCGCATCACGCAGCTCGCGCAGAACATATTGAGCAAAATGAATACAGATAAATAAAAAAGGAGAAAGGTGTTAACCCCTTTCTCCCTGCTGATAAGATTCTCGTTGCAAACTTTTACCGGAGTTAGGCGGGTGATCAAACCCGTTTCCTCGCCTTATCAATGAGCTTATGTGGCGCCTTCCACGGTTTCCCACCTGGTCCAGAGCAAGCTCTGGCTGCACGAATCGAACGGCGACCACCCTCACTGAGTCAACTTAGCCTTAGTTACTGCAAAGGTCAACCTCGAAACAAATTCGGAGCAGCGCGTTATATCTCTAATACTATCCGGTATTTAAGGGAGTATCGCATGAAAAAGTATTTTTTCGTTTTGTTACTGTTATTCGTTTCCACCACAGGATGGGCGGCAAACGCAGAAAAAGAGTGGACGATGCTAGTTTTTTTGAACGGGCATAATAATCTCGACTCTTTTGGACAAGTCAACGTAGATCAAATGGCTTCGGCATCAAACCCAAATGTAAATATCATCGTCGAATGGGCTTCCCTTCAATACGGAAAAACTAGACGAGTTGAAGTTTCTAGAGGCAAAGAAAAAGTAGTCCAAGAGCTAGATGCTAAATTAGATATGGGCGACTACAAAAACCTTATTGAGTTCATTCAATGGGGGGTGAAAAATTATCCTGCTAAGCATTACTTTATCGACATCTGGAACCATGGGGATGGCTGGAAATTTAGAGAGATGGACGCATTCCGTGGTGGTCAGGTTCTCCCTCGAAACATTTCTTATGACGATCTCTCGGGGCACTCAATCGACACCCCTCAAATGGGTTTAGCGATGCAAGCCGCCGCCAAAGCTATGGGGCACCCAGTTGATATTTACGGCTCTGACGCTTGCTTAATGCAAATGATTGAAGTCGATTATCAGATGAAAGGCTATGTAAACTACGTAGTAGGTAGTGAAGAAACGATTCCTGGAGAAGGTTGGAGATACGACGCGCTTCTTAATAAGTGGGGCTCGACTCCTGTTGAAGTAGCCACATCGGCAGTATCTACATATTTTTCTTCTGGGTATCAAGATGCGACCATGTCTGCTGTAGATATGTCTCAAATTGACGGGGTTGTGTTGAGTCTGAAAGATCTTCAGAGCCAGCTTCTTACTGCAAAAGGTGTCCAAGGGGCGGTAAATGCTTCGTTAGGTTACACTTTGACTGATTATATTGATCTTGGAGATTTCCTGATCAATATGAAAAAAGCTGACCCTACGGTAAATGTTGCTGGTGTCCAGGATGCGATGAGCAAATTCATTTTTGCAAATCAAGCTTCCGGTATTAAAGCAGCATCTCAAGGGTTATCAATTTGGCTTCCGACGAGCGATTCGGGAGATATGCCTCGTTACAATGTGCTGAATTTTGATCAGCTGACACATTGGGGACAGATGCTTCAGAAGATGTGGTCTTCGAGATAAATTTTCGTTCCCACAATTTTCGAAAATCCTCAGTAATACCTTTTTCTACGTCTACCTTAATACTAGGGTAGACGAGAATTAGTTTAAGATTGGGGATTTTCAAAATCTCATCCAACGGAAGTTGAGAAATTCGTTTAGTCACGACAATAGGTTTGCCGTAAATACTTCTGAGTTGAAACCCGTGCGTGCATGGTGCAGCCATATCAGCTCTCTAAAATTTTACGTTCAGCTGCTACATCACGGTTGATGGCGCTCTCTTCGGTGAACTTATCAGCATATCTCGCGCGCAGTTTGGCGATGATTTTTTCCATGACGTCTTCCATTTGAACACCTAGTGTGTCGCAGAGGATCGCCAAATACCACAAAGTATCTCCCACTTCTTCGGCAAGATTCACCTTGTCGAGGTCTTTGCCCAGGAAGAGATGTTTGTAGAGTTGTTCCTGTAATTCACCTGCTTCGGTAAAAGCTCCGATGGCGCCGTGAATGAGACGGATGTTTTCTTCTTTGGACAGGTTGGCGTGGATTTGTTCTTGGCTAAGAAAAGTTTCCGGTTCGGGAACACCGGGATCTTTGATGGGCTTGCCGTAGAAACAGTGTTTTTTCAAGGCATCTTGAGTTTGAGAAACAACGACGCCTACTGAAAGAAGTGATGCTAGATCGCGGGGGACTGCAATCATTCTTTGACCTATGGTGGCAAAATCTCGAGATTCAGTTTTGAGGGCGTTTTTTACGAATTCGTTCGCTTGCATTTATACTTCCTTGTTATTGTAAATATTTGTTTAAGAAAACTTTAGCCATTGCTTCCATACGGCTACAAAACATCCAAAATCGGATCACGAGAACTACTGTACCAACACCTACGGTCACTTGATAAAAGAGCCAAGCCCATCTGAAGTCGATGTCTTTCATTCTCCTTTTTGCTTTCGGATAATGTTGGCAGAAATTTCAATAAGTTTGAAACCGAGGACGCTGTCGAGCACAGCACTGAATAACATCCAGTAACCGATGATTGGGCATCCGTGATTGATTGCGTAAATGAACCCTAAGAAACAAAGGGTAGTGTCGATTTTGCCCAGACCGTAAGCAATGAGTTTTGCTTCTTTCATGGGTATACAGTAACAAGAATTTTGGAAAAGAAAAGAATTTTTTAAAGTAACATGGGGGTGTTGGGATCACCCCCATTTGAATTAATTACGAGGCAGCTAAAGCGATGTCTCTGATAGTCCAGAAGTCCGAGGCTAGATCTGCATTTGTCAGGTAATCATATGGGATGTAGCAGTAACCTTTGTCACCCCAGCTTGTTCCCCAACTGTTTCTAACAATGAATACTTTTTTGGCGTCGTCATAACCCACACATAGGAGGGCATGACCGCCTTGAATTTGCTCGTCCGTGGCAGGCATAGGGATGTTGCCGGTCGCAGCAGCTGCTTCACTCATGAAAGAGTCATAAACACTCATTCCAAAAATAATTGGAAAGCCGCCAGCTAAACACTTCTTCATCTCGGTAATTACTGTATTGTCGATACGGTAATAGCTGACAGGTTTGTGATGTTTAGCTTCGGCATATGCAGCGCCAGATGGTTTGCGAAATAAATTTGGATGTCCGTATTGCCAAATGATTTCTCTGCAAACTCCATAAGTATTGAGAGCTTGGATGGCAGTACGGATTTGGGCACCGCCATCAGTTGAAACGTCGCCTTCGATTAGGCGCTCGTTATAATAGATGAAGAGGCGGCTAACAGAATCAAATTTGTGATCGCCAAATTCTTCAGGTGCAGCAGCGCCAGCAGCTTTGTTTCTGTATTCTTTGAGTTCCATGAACTCAACAGCGCCAGCTGATGCATTTCCTGTGCAACTTCCGATATCACCTTGGTCGACGATAGGCGAACACTCGGCTCTTAAATCTACAGCTACCGGTAAAGTAACAGGCGGCGAGATATGTAATGAAAATTTCATGTCCCTGTGGTCAGGGAGATCTGGTTTCCAATTGAGTTTACGGTTCATCATAATTTGTCCTCCGTTGAGAGGAAAAAATTAAGTGAATACCTGACCAGAATGTACAGTTATAATTTCATTGAACAATAAAGCGCAGCGTCATTTACAGTTACAAGAATTTTGTTGCGAAAAATAATTTTCTACCTATACTTTTCTTAAACGTAGTTTCACAGTGAGTGGAATGACAATAGGAAGCGAGAGCTTCTAGAACAGGGAGTTCTTTATGAATTATAAATTTGCCGTATTTCCTGGAAGATTTCAGTTCTTCCATAACGGTCATTTCAATCTAGCCCACCAAGGGCTCAAAATCGCAGAAAAATTAATCATCTCAGTCGGCAGCGTGAAGCGCGCATGTACGATCGAAAATCCTCTCGATTACGAGCGGCGGGTGGATATGATTTCTTCTGCTTTTACTAAAGAAGAGAGAAAACGGATCGAGTTCATTCCGATTCGTGATTATTACTACAACGACAATCGTTGGCTTGGAGAAGTTCAACAAAAAACTAGCGAGTTTATTTCTGAAGGTAATGCGACCTGCCTTCTCGCTGTTTATAAAGATGCCAAGTCAAGCTGGAATACGGCGTTCCCTCAATGGGATCGTTCTTCTCCAAAAGATATTTTGAAAATCAATGCAACGGATATTCGTACTGAAATTTTTGAACTTGGGTTGAAACCTGAATTAAGAAATCAAGGTCTTGAAAAATGGGAGATCACGAATCCCGCCTGGCACGGCTTGCTACCAGAACCAGTAACTAAATGGGTAAAGCAGAATTTCATTGGCTCTGAACGCCATGAATATTTGATCGAAGAATACCAGAGCATTAAAGCCTATAAAGGGAAGTGGAGCACGGCTCCTTTCGTACCTTCATTTCTAACGGCTGACGCTGTTGTGTTCAAGTCAGGTCACGTACTGTTGGTGAAGCGTAAATTCGCTCCTGGAAAAGGTCTTTGGGCTCTACCTGGTGGATTTGTGAATCCGACTGAAACTGCACGCGCCGCAGCCCTTCGTGAATTGAAAGAGGAGACTGGGATCCGCGTCGACAAAGAAATTTTGGATGCCGCAATCACGATGAAAGAGGAGTTTGATTACCCTTATAGATCTTTACGTGGTCGTACATTCACAATGGCTTACAAAATTGATCTCGGTATGGGCTCTCTACCTGAAGTTAGAGGCAGCGATGACGCAGACAGAGCTTTTTGGGTTCCCTACGTAGATATCTACGAAAACTCGCATCAATTTTTTGATGACCATTTCGACATCATTGATTTTTTTACGGCGAGCGGCAGAAAACAAAAATTGTTTTAATGTAGGTGGCTAGTGAAGCCACTGAATTATATAAGGAAGTAAATAGTATGTTCACATTAGGAATCAAGGTACCTCAACCATTAACAGCTGATGCTTATACCGTGGGAAGTGGAACTCACGTTTCCTCCGACGCTAAAGACTTTAGCGCCTATCAGGTTCAAGCGCGAAAGCGCCCTGAGTGGATGGACGATCAATTTAAAAATGCTGAAGCTCTCATGGGAGGACCGCTTGAATCAAGGTTCGTGTTTCACGGACTCTCCGCAATTCTGCACGATTTGTTTTCTACGCGCTTGACGCACGAGCAGATCGACGAGGAGAAAGAGTTCCTGCAGACTTTTCACGCAGGTAACATCCCTTTTTCGTTCGACGAGAAAATGCTCCGTCGAGTAGTCGACGAATGCAAGGGTATCGCCCCTATTAGGATCAAAGCGTTGAAGGATGGCGCTACGTTTTTCTTGGGTGAGCCGATCATTCAAATTGAAGGCGAGAACGGCTTCGGCGAGCTGGCAGGTTACTACGAAAGCAAACTTCTTCAAGTATGGGCGACAAGCGAACGCGCCACCCTCATGCGTCATTGGCTGGATTACAACAAAGCTCTTGTAAAAGAGTGTACCTCCGCCTATTTGGACGACCCGACGATTCTTTTTCTTGCTCAGCTCCAAACGCATGATTTCGGCGACCGCGCTGGAAGCTGCCCACAAGAGAGTGAGCGTTTAGGACTCGCTCAACTCACTAGCCATTTCGGAACAGACACCTGTGCTGCTGCCTACATCGCTTGGAAGCTGAATGGTAAAAAACCTGTCGGTAGCTCGATTAAAGCTCTTGCCCACCGCATTGTGATGGGTTTCCCAAAAGAATTCCAAGCCTATGAGGCGTTGTTCAATAGTGAACCTGCGGCATTTACTTCACACGTAGGTGATACGAACAATTTCTTCAGAGCGGTTGATAACTATCTGCTCCCACTTGCGAAGAAAGCGGCGTCTACTGGTGGAGTGATTGTTGCGCGTCCCGACTCGGGGGATCCGACTGAACAGCTTCTTTATGTGTTCAATGCAGCTGTAGATGCTGGAATGTTCAATATCGTTCATACTGGCAAGAAATATCGCGGCATGACCAATTTGAAGTCTATTGAAGGTGACGGTATGCAGTTCAAAACTGTGATCGACATCAATAACACGCTCCTCGAGAATAAGTTTTCTCCTATCCACTGCGGTATTTATGGCATTGGCGGATTTGTGAGAAATATCATTCAGCGTGACAATACCGGTATGACGATGAAACTCTGTGCTGTGGGTTCCTCACATCGCCCTACGATGAAGTTTTCGCATACTCCGGGCAAGGGAAGCATTCCAGGGCTTGCGAAGATTGTACGTGAGCCTGGGCAGCCTACGGTGCGTTCTATTGATGAACCTGGGCAAGACGAGTTGGTAATGGCGTTTGATGGTACGTTAGGTGAAGTGTATCAGCACACCGAATCATTTGATACCGTACGTCAACGCGTGCTCAACGATTTCCACAAGTTCCCTGTGCCGAACCCAGAGAATACTTGCAGTGCGAAGATCAAAGCTTTGAAAAAGGCTTTGCATCATGAATTCGTAGACTGACCGCTACAGTAAGATAAATGAGCCTCTAGACTATAATGGTCTAGAGGCTTTTTTTATGGATTACAAAGAACTGAATGAAGTTGAAGAACTATTGGGCATCGAGCCCACAATGCACCATTTTGATGCAGTATATAAAAAATGCGTCGAAGGTTTAAATACGGACGTTTTAGAAATATTTTTGGCTTGGTGGAATCAGGAGCAGGCTTGGACCAAAAAAGAGTGGAATGATATTTATAAGAAAAATAGAGAAGCTTACAGTGCAATGATGCAAGCTATCTCTTGGGGCTGTGGATGAGACTTCAAAAATTCGAGTGGTATGAAGCTTCCCCCATCAAAGGGAATGTAGACTTCGCTTTGCTATCAGACCTGCACCACGGTCTTACTGGCAACACTCACAAAAATATCGAGCATCTTTTCAGATCTCTTAGATCTCGTCTAATGGGGCATAGGACCTGTTTTATCTTCGCGGGCGATCTGATCAGCGTGAAGCAGGAAAATCACTTTAAGCTCTTTCGGTTGTTCCGAGAGTATTTTCAAAATTATCCGGCTGTGATGTGTTACGGCAACCATGATTTTTGGAATTATGGAAAGGGTTGCATACCGCCCGGCTATGATGAAATTTTGTCGCACAGAAAAGAGATCTGTGAGGAATTTCAGTTGCATGATGTAGATAGTGGCATCTTCGAGATGAATGATGTTGCCGTCGTAGGATTTGATGGGTGGTATTGGAAAATTGATTTGCTCTCGAACGATAGAGAGAATATGGCTCTGGATTTCCGGGGCGAGGATCCTTTTGCGTTTCTAAATAAGAAAGCCTACAACGATTTGGATCGGATTTTACATTTAGATTACTCGAAATACAGAAAGAAAATCTGCGTTACGCACTTTCCTCCATTTACAGAGAATATAAAGTACTACGAGCATAACGCTAACCACAGTTACATGGAGTGGATTACGAAAAACTTTGATGTGATGTGTGTTGGGCATTCACACAAAAAAGCAAATTTTGTGGAGAACGGTTGCCTAGTGTTGAATTGCGGAAGTGAAAGCGGGACAGGTCCGAATGGTATGGGTATAAGAGAGTGCCCAAGAGCCGTTCTTTTTTCCATTTAACTTCTATAATAGAGACATGGAAAAAGAATCACGTGACACAAAATTCAATTTTTTTAATATAGAGTTTCACGCTAAAGGTGATTGTTTGTATAAACTAGGATCTTATATAGACATTGAGAGTTTATTGGATCGTCATGGAGAAATTCAAGGCGCCGCTGATGCTCTTATTGCAGCGCATAAACTTGATCCTAATGAATTGCAGATTGTTCTTACGAAACATCTTTAGGACGATGCTTTTCAATTTCTTTTCTTACCGCAGTAAGAGTTTTCCCATCATCTTCACATAATGAGGCGTGCTCGAGAGCCTCATGGCGACGGTCTTCTCCAGCGAGAAGCCATTTTTGTTCGCCAGTCTTATCGTACATCATATAGCTTGCAATAGCTCGAGAAGCCCACTTATAAGCGGTTTCTTCCTCGATCTGATCTTCATCTTTTTCTTGAACTTCTTTGAGAGCTTCTTCAATATCAAAAGCTGAGAGAATCATCCAAGTTGCAAGCTTGGAGCGGTTCACGTGTTTTCCTTGAAGTTTGTTGAGTTCGTATCTGTATCGCGCTCGGCGTCCGTATCCATGTCAGATTGTCCGTTTGCAAGAGAGCTGTTTCTACGTCCCAATAAAACTGGGACCGTGGGCATATTCACTTTATGAGCCATTCCTACTCTATGGTGACCATCCCATATGTGTGCTCTGCCATCAGTACCTTCCATAAGAATGATAGGTTTTTCGTTTGGGTTATGTATCCATTTTTCGAAATGACCTTTTCGTTCATCGCCATGATTGTACTCCCATTCACTTTGCTCGCCGTCAAACCAAGCCGCCCAGTCTTTTTTAATAGGCGTTAGGTAACTTAGCGGGAGGTTTGGGATGAACTTCCATACAAATTCATTTGGATTGCCGACTGCATAACCAGAAAGGGGGATGTGGTCAGAACGAAGTAGAACGTACTGTGCCAATTGTTCCTGTGTGTAAGTAGGATCGAAGGGCATAGCAGATTTTTTAGCAAATTTTACACAGGCTAATTCAATAAGTTGTATCGCTCTCGCTAATTTTTTCATGATTTAAGCTTCCAAGTTTTTATTTTTTTGTCGCCGCTCACGAGAGCGTATTCCACAGGTTCCATTTCATACGGCGTTATCATGCTAGAATCTAAATCTTCAAATTTATCGCCCAAAGTAATGTGCGGTTTGTAAGTAGGGAAAGTTTCTTCTTTGAAAGGGGCTAGAGCATCTTTCAAGTCGAGCATCATATCGTGGTGATCTTCTCTTTCCATTACAGGGCAGTCTTTCTCTTTTCCAAATAGGCTGAATTTGTCGAAGTGCCAGGATTTGTCTACTTTCGGCTCTTTATCTTTAAAGTAATTGTCGATCATTTCAATGATTTCATCTACCGATTCATCATCCTGTTTATCTAAGTATTTGTGAGTACAGTGACAGTGCTCAATACCGTGATCGTCTTTGAAGTAGAACGCAGTCATATATTTTCCTGTGTAGTCTTCATCGGGATTGTAGGCTCCAGCGCACCTTGATTGGAATTCAAACGCTTTTTTGAACATCTATGTAATTTCCTAATACTTATTGAGATTATAGGTAAAAAAACCAATGAGTTTGAACGTTCGCTATACTTTTATTGATCCCTCGTATTGGTCTGTAAGTGGTGGAAATCTTCACAATAACACCATTTTCAACCAAAGCGTGCCCGCCTTTGTGCTGGACCCTGTAACTGTAAATACTCTGGGTGGCACAAAAACTACGACCTTTACAGCGGCTCAAGTAAATACAAACTTCAAAACCAATCTTACAAGCTCTGTAACCATCCCAAACGCCGCCGATTTTACACAGGCGAATTTTTTAGCCAACGGTTGGACTGTGGGGACTCAAAGTACGTTTCTTTTGGAAATGGCGACCTTTTTCTACAATAATTTAAGCAACGTAACTGTAAATCCAATACTCAATGACGTTAATTTGATTATTGCTATCGGCACGATCCAAGGGACCGCCTACGCAATACCTTTTGCATATCTCGGTAATCAGGGAACAACTGAAACAGTAATTACTTCTTATGGAAACATGCTTTTCACAGATGTTTCCTTTGCAAATGCTTATGGCGGAATGCTTTTTACAGACGTGACTCACAATCTCGATATAGACGGGGGAAGTTTTTAAATGGGTGATTTAATTCAACTGAGACGTGGGTTACTTTCTCAATTACAAGTGATCACATTGCAACCTGGGGAGTTTGGTTTCTGTACTGACACGGGTCAATGTTTCATTG
>Ga0265322_10000693_pt1 | contig 12365 bp, 11 predicted proteins | sample 41222metaG_FD_193584 | JGI IMG/M metagenome (GOLD analysis project Ga0265322, IMG submission 193584) | Rhizosphere microbial communities from Carex aquatilis grown in University of Washington, Seatle, WA, United States - 4-12-22 metaG | ecosystem: Host-associated > Plants > Roots > Rhizosphere...
TGATGATAGCAATCAGGATCGCCGGTATGGTAATCCAACCGAGTTGAGTATGACGATAATTCATATCTGTTCCTTGTTGATCGTCCTTAAGTCCATCCGAGGGCAACCAGCACCAAATCTACCAACTTGATTCCTACAAATGGTGCAATAATCCCACCGAATCCATAAATGAATAAATGTCTCCGCAACAATTGGACAGCACTCACCGGGCGATACTTCACGCCTTTCAGTGCAAGTGGAATCAACGCAACGATAATGAGTGCATTAAAAATTACAGCGGAAAGAATGGCACTTTCAGGCGTAGCAAGTTTCATAATATTCAACGCGTTCAACGCGGGATAGGTGGTCGCGAACGCTGCAGGAATAATGGCAAAGTATTTCGCAACGTCATTCGCAATACTAAAGGTCGTCAACGTACCGCGAGTCATTAATAATTGCTTACCGATTTCGACAATCTCCATGAGCTTCGTCGGGTTGCTGTCGAGATCGATCATGTTCGCTGCTTCGCGTGCAGATTGTGTGCCGGTATTCATGGCAACGGCAACATCGGCTTGTGCCAGAGCGGGTGCATCGTTCGTACCGTCGCCCGTCATCGCAACGAGACGTCCACCTTTTTGATAATCGCGAATCAATTTTAGCTTATCTTCCGGTTTTGCTTCCGCAAGAAAATCATCCACTCCTGCTTCGGCGGCAATTGCCGTTGCGGTCAATGGATTGTCGCCGGTAATCATCACCGTCCGGATCCCCATCTTCCGCAAATGTGCGAAACGTTCTTTGATTCCGCCCTTGACGATATCTTTCAAATGAATGACGCCAAGAACTTCTTTGTTTTCCACAACGACCAGCGGCGTTGCACCGACCCTGCTGATTTCCTGAACAGTTTGCTGAACTGTCGGAGGAAAAACACCGCCTTGCTGTTCGATATATGTTTTGATCGCATCGGCAGCCCCTTTGCGAATAATTCTCTTGCCGTTTTTTCCTTCGGGCTGAATATCCGCGCCGCTCATGCGTGTTTGCGCGCTAAACGGAACAAACTGCGCAGAGATTTCCTTGATTTCACGGCCGCGCAAACCGTATTTCTCCTTGGCGAGAACGACAATCGATCTACCTTCCGGTGTTTCATCGGCAAGCGATGCAAGCTGTGCAGCGTCAGCGAGACGTTCTTTCGTAATTCCGGGAGCCGGAGTTAATTCGGTTGCCATACGATTGCCGAGCGTGATCGTGCCGGTTTTATCGAGTAGCAGAACGTCGACGTCGCCGGCGGCTTCGATGGCGCGACCTGAAGTCGCAATCACATTATGACGAATCATGCGATCCATTCCGGCAATACCGATTGCGGAAAGGAGTCCGCCGATCGTAGTCGGAATCAAACAAACCAGAAGTGCAACCAATACCGTCACGGTAATTGGCGCTCCTTGACCAGCGGCGGCAACGCTGAAGAGCGAAAAAGGAAGAAGTGTTACGCAAACAACGAGAAAGATAATTGTAAATGCTGCGAGAAGAATATTCAGTGCAATCTCGTTTGGTGTCTTCTGGCGCTTGGCGCCTTCAATGAGATGAATCATTCTGTCAAGAAAGCCGCCACCCGGTTCAACGGTCACGCGAATAACAAGCCAATCGGAAAGTACGCGAGTACCACCGGTAACTGCACTTCGATCACCGCCGGATTCGCGGATGACCGGTGCGCTTTCACCGGTAATAGCACTTTCATCGACAGAAGCGATACCCTCAATCACTTCACCATCAGATGCAATAATATCTCCCGCTTCCGCCAGAAAGACATCGCCTTTTTTCAAGTCGGTCGATGAGACGATATCAAATTTAGAATTGCGTTGAGGATCGTGCAATTGTTTTGCCTTCGTATCCTGTCGTGCGCGGCGCAATGCTTCCGCCTGTGCTTTTCCGCGTCCCTCTGCAAGTGCTTCCGAAAAATTCGCAAAGATAACGGTAAACCAAAGCCAGAGAGATACGCCGCCAATATACCATGCCGGTGCCTCGCCGGAACCGAGTAGCGCCTGAATCCAGAGTGCTGTCGTGAGGACGCTTCCGACTTCAACCACAAACATGACGGGGTTGCGAACCATCGAGCGTGGATCCAGTTTTGCCAACGAGTCGGTCAACGCGCGGCGATACATTTCACCCGTTAATCCTACAGATTTTTTTAGTTGTCGCGAAGATTGCACCACTACGGTACTCCCCTCTTTCGTTTCGTTAAGCATATTATTGCACCATCATAAAATGTTCGACAATCGGCCCTAGTGCAAGAGCCGGAATAAAATTCAGTGCACCGACAATGAGGATGACTGCAATCAGCCAGAAAATGAACAGTGGCACATGGGTTGGAAGTGTTCCCTCGCTTGGAGGGACAAATTTTTTCTGTACCAGTGACCCTGCAAGCGCCAGCGTGGGGACGGCAAGCCAGAATCGCCCAATCAACATTGCCAAACCACCGGTAATATTGTAAAACGGGGTATTGGCACTCACGCCGCCAAAGGCACTTCCATTATTATTTGCCTGGGACGTAAAGATATATAAGATTTCACTGAAGCCATGAGGGCCCGGATTCGCAATTGCCGCTTTTCCGGCATCAGTCACGACGGCAAGCGCAGTCAACGCCAGAACTGCCAATGGCATAATGAGAATTAATAAGGATGCCATCTTCATTTCGTACGTTTCAATCTTATGTCCCATGTACTCCGGTGTACGACCGACGAGTAATCCCGCGACAAATACCGCCACGATGACGAACACAAGCATACCATAGAGCCCCGATCCTACTCCACCGAGGGCAACCTCTCCGAGATGCATCATGATCAACAGCATCATACCTCCGAGTGGTGTGAATGAGTCGTGCATCGAATTCACCGCTCCACACGAAGTTGCCGTTGTTACCGTCGCAAAAAGAGCAGACTTGGCAATACCGAACCTCATTTCCTTCCCTTCCATATTGCCGCCCGGATTGACCGACGTTGTGTGTTGATCCACGCCGAGAGCGGTGAGCTTGGGATTACCCGAGGATTCAGCTTGATATGTAACAAAGATTGCGACAGTAAGAATAATCATCATCGTTGCAAGTAATGCCCACCCTTGTCGCTTATCACCGACCATCTTCCCAAATGTATAGCAGAGTGCCAGAGCGATAACTGTTTCCGCAAGCGTCAGCAGAAAATCGGTCAAAGGAGTCGGGTTCTCGTATGGATGCGCTGCATTGGCATTGAAGAAACCTCCGCCATTCGTGCCCAGATGTTTGATCGCCAATTGTGAGGCGACGGGCCCCGTTGCAATGATCTGTTCTGAGACTTTCGCTCCGCTCGTGTCCGTCGTTGGCTGAAGCAGTGACACCGATGTATAGGATGAGAAGTTCTGCACGACACCTTGCTGAACGCAGACGAGCGCAAGGACGATAGACAGCGGCACCAGGATATAGAGCGTACTTCGCGTCATATCGACCCAGAAATTTCCCAGGGTCTTTGCAGAATGACGGGCAATCCCGCGAATGAAGAGCGCGAGAACCGCCATCCCGGTTGCCGCAGAAAGGAAATTCTGAACGGTAAAGCCTAGCATCTGCGTCAGGTAGCTCATGGTTGTCTCGCCGCTGTAACCCTGCCAGTTCGTATTCGTAGTAAAGCTTACCGCTGAATTGAACGCCGAGTCCGGAGTAACCGCGCCGAAACCCTGCGGATTCAACGGGAGAAACTGCTGGAGCCGTTGCAGCAAGTATACGACCAGGAGTCCTACGATGTTAAACAATAGCATGGCAACCGCGTTTGCTTTCCAATCCATCTCCTCGTCGGGATTGATCTTCGCCAGACGGTAAATGAACCGTTCAACGGGACCAAAGATAGGATCAAGAAACGTACGTTCCCGCTGAAACACGCGTGCCATAAATAAACCGAGCGGCTTTGCAAGGAGTATCAACACCGCGAGGTAAACGATAATCTGAAAAATTCCATTCAATGTCATTCGAATTTCTCCGGCTTAAGCAGTGCGACAAATAAGTAGATAAGAAGACCGAGAGCGATCAACCCGGATAGTATATAGAGCCAGCTCATGATCGTTCTCCCGATTTATGTTCACCCAGATGTTCGCACAATTTTATCAGTGCCCATGTCAATCCGAAGAAAACAACGACGATACCTATATAGAGCATGTCCATAATTATTGTTTCTCCGATAATGGTTTATAGTTATCCAATGCAAGATTCAATTTGAGAACATTCACTCTCGGTTCTCCGAGAAAACCTAATTGCCTGTCCTCTGTATACTGATGCACCAGCACAAGAACATTCTCCTGACTCATATTTCTATGACGGGCTACTCGCGGAAGCTGGTAGAGCGCAGCCGCTACACTAATATGCGGATCCAGACCGCTCCCGGACGCTGTAACCAAATCGACAGGGATCGGCTGAGTATTTAGTGAATCGGCTTTTTTAAGATCCTGTATTCTCTTTTTAACGGCATCGAAGAGCGCCGGGTTAAGTGGTCCATAATTTGACCCTGTCGACGATCCGGCGTTGTACTCATACGGACTCGTCGCCGAAAGCCGGCTCCAAAAGTATTTTGGATCGTTGAACGACTGACCGATCAATTCGGATCCTTGAATTTTTCCATCCTGCTTTAGCAAACTTCCATTTGCTTGTTCAGGAAAAATAAATTGTGATAAGGCAGTCACGAGGAGCGGATATACCAACCCGGTGACAACGGTAAATCCTATCACTGCAACAATTGCCGTACGCAGATTCTTTAGAAACATAAAAGTGCTCTCATATATGGTCTTAGGTAAATTCTAAACGAAGAAATATCGGCACTATTCATAAGGAAGGCAATCAAGGGGCGATAAAAAGACGATATCGCTGTATAAAAATTTTATAAAATTTACAACAATGATAAATGGAAGGAGCTGGCCAAAGGAAGGGAATTTATGCGATTTGGGAACGATCCAATGTTCCGTCAACTACTTCACGAAATAACGCTTCGGTCTTTTCCAACATCGTTGAAAATTGAAACAACTCTCCGGCCCGACTTCGACCGCGATCACCCATTGTTTTTTGCAATGACGGATTTTCACTTAAATTGATAATCGCGTTTGCAAGCTCTTCCGGCGAATGCGGAGCGACAAGAATTCCGGTATCATGATCCGCCACAAGTTCAGGAATACTGCTTGTACGCGAACCGACGACCGCCTTGCCTGCCGCCATCGCTTCAAGTGCGGAATAACAAAACCCTTCCCAATAGGACGGAACAACTGCAAAATCCACTGCCTTGAGAAATGCAGGAATATCCTCACGAAATCCCGCAAGATACAAGTTTTGTTCAAGCCGGTTCTGAACTGAAAATCGCTGTATTGATTCACGCAGGTTTCCTTCACCGGCAAGGATGAGCTTGACCCGCGGATTTTTTTTCGATACGATATTCATGGCTTCAAGGAGTGTCGGAATTCCTTTTTGCTCATCGAGGCGACCGACAAACCCGACGAGACAGTCACCTTCCGACAATTCAAATTCTTTCCGCACACGTGCCGGTAAAACGGAATCATATACAGAAATATCGATTCCTTTCCAGACAACATGAACGGATTGATTACGCAGCCACGGCGCCCCGTTGCACACGGTATCATACGTTGCGTGGGAATTCACCATGACAGCCGATGCAATCTTCTCAAAAAAATACCGATTGACGAATGTATTTTCAATCGGAACATCCACTTCCCTGCTGACAACGATCGGAACACCCGACATCATGCACGCGCATCCGGCAATACGCAACTGTTTTTCCGTGTGAACGCAGACGAGGTCGATGGAATGTTGTTTGATGATTCGCCGAACGGAGAAAATCGTGAACGGATTAAAATCTCCTGTAAGGGCAAGCGGAATGCAATGAACAGATTTCGAAGTAAGCCGTTGAAAAAGCGGAGAATCCGGATGACAAATAATCGTTGAGCGATGACCCCATTGTTCCAACCCAAGGGCTATTGCGGTCAGCCAAACTTCACCGCCACCCCACTCCCGGTTGGAATTGAGAAACAAAATATTCATGCCGGAGGCATGCACCGATCATCCCCGTCTGATTGCAGGTCGTTCATTTATCGGAAGATGCAGCTAAACGAATATTTGCATTAAACTTAAACTGCGAAGGCGCACCACCCTGTTGCCGATTACCGCCGCCACCTCGACCTCCGCCACCCCGACCACCACCCATACCGGCACCACCCCGTCGTCCTCCGCCACCGTATCCGCCACCACCTTCACCGCCCTCATCACCGCTGTCAGCGCTTTGTTTTTTTCTCCCTTCAAAACTTCCCGTTTCCATGGAAACTTTCACAACGGAAATATTGTCCGCACCGATCGCATATTGATATTCTTTCGATTTATGGAGCGGTACTTTTAATTCATACACAACCGAATTCGTACCGTTTCCGATTTTCACCTCGATTCCCGGAATTTGTTGAAGAGTTGAAAACATCTGCCGGTCGTCTTTCGCCGGACCGAGAATTTCCAATTGTTGAAGTGCTGCCTGCATCATTTGCTCACGGTCTTCCTGGCTTCCCTCGCGTTCCTGATTATCATCCTGCGGCGGTTTTCCCTGTCCGGCAAAACCGATCGGGTAATGAACGCCCCATTTTCCCATTCCGCCCTCGGCTTCGAACCATATTGTCAAACCGGCTCCAACCATTTGCCTGCGAAATTGCGATTCGGATGACATGAGACAGATGTAGAGAAAATTCTGATCGTTTCGTGCACCGATAGTGACGTGCTGATCATTGAGATAAAATGTATTGGATTTCCATTCGGCCCCGTTGCCATCGACGGCAACTTCGTTGTTGTTCCAAAAGCTCGGGATTTCCGTCGAACTGCCGCACCCGGAAATACTTGCAAGCGTCATCGAAATGAAACCGTACAGCATGAAAGATTTGATGCTCATCCTTTACCGTTCCTTCGTAATCGTGAGTGATAATATAGTAATTTTCCTCAATAATAATAATTGTGAATGTTAGATTTCACCGAGGGCATAATGGTTTAATGAATGAACAGGGTAGTAGAAGATGAAATCGAAGGGGAGATATCGAAAATAGGAATTGTTACAAGGAAACGGGCAAATACGATTCAAACATTCGCGCGAATGTGATGTCTGAAATATGCGGCAACCATTATTCCGATCGCCATTGCTCCGTACATGAATTGTACGCCGGTCGTCGCAACTCCCAAAAATCCGGCAAAGTCGAACAACGGAACATTTTTGGCATTCATCGCGATGTATAACAGCATTAAAAAAATCGCAACAAATAATTTGCGGCTTCCTGTCAACACCCCGAATCCTACCGCACCGGCGGCCAATAATACCGATCCGATACATAATGATACAGCGATGCGAGGCAATTCGAATACAAATCGCATTATTGGAATCAGAGTAAAACACACTGTTACCATAAGAGCGGAAAAAAACTTCCAAACGACATAACGGGATTTAATACGTGGCGCCGTAAACAACAGACTTTGCATTCCTGAAGAATCGTCTCGCGTCGTAAAATCTGACAGCACAATCACGACAACGACGATAATAGCAGGAAGTATCGACGAACGCAGTGTGACAATATCGACAGACAAGGAAAAAATAATGCAAACAACCATCGCCACCAGCACAAACGGCGAAAGCATAACCGTCATCAGGACATCGGCCCGGATGGAGGATATAAAAGAATTACCGCCGATAGTATATTTCTGAAACATGCGGGTTACCGGTTTTCCAAGACGCCGAAGCTTTTCAAAAATGTTACGTTTCTCGTTACGTGCTGATGATTTTACTCGAACAGGATCAAACCGATGAAACCAAATGCGCGCAAGAATCAACAAGAGAACGGGCAGGAGCAGCGTCGAACACCGCTGGAACAGTAAGTTCCACGTCCACGAAATTCCGTTAAAGAGAACCGGTTTCAGCGCAGGATCAAATTCAGTAAACCCGATCGAAACGGCGGCATCGTGAAATTGCTCCTGGAATTTTCCGATGATCGGTAACATACCGACGACATCCAACGATTTGAAAATACCGGATGATAATGATGCATGATCGGCCAACGCCACAGGAATGCTAAATGTCGCCGCCCACACGAAAAAGAAAACCACATCGCCGATTCTTCCGGACAGCAGCGGCAGCGATTCAAAAGCAATGGCGGCAGCGGCACAGAAGAACACAACCGGCATGACAAAAACAACATATATGCTGAGAAATACCAGCGGCTCCAGAGTAGATTCGCCGCGGATCAGGAACATGACCATCGCGCTGATCATGTATGTCACCATGATTCCGGTAAGATACAGCACGCTGCCAAAAAATTTTCCGACGATCAATTCCGTACTGGTAACCGGTGACGCTGCAAGAATATAACCGGTGCGTGTAAGAATATCGCGCCGGAGTGAGTTGCTCACGATGTAAAATCCAATAATACTCAACAGGATCGTGCAAAAAACAACCGTCCCGACCGCAACCGCAGCCGAGTTATATAACACACGCGCACTATTAACATGCATCAATGTTCTGCCAGTGGAAATATCCGGAATAATAAGATATACCGTCGCGGCAACGGCAAGGAGCGTGATCATCGCCGTCGTACGGCGGAAACGGAAGAAAAATTCCGTCCGGATGATTGCCCCGATTCTTGTCAATGATTCACGCATCGGTTCTCTTTGACCGTACGGAAAAAATAAACGCTTCCTCCAGATCCGGTTCAACAGCCAAAGCTCCTTCGACCGGTTTTTCATGATGGACGATGCGGACATGCACACCATCCGGCTTTCGTATTGCACGCGATGTTTTAAATTGTGCCCGCACCGCATCAAATTGTTCGGACGGAACGACGGCTTCCCAAACATTTCCCTGTGTCATTTGCAAAAACTGCTCAGGCACGGCTGAAGCCACGAGCTGTCCGTGATTCATGACGGCAATGTGCGTCGCTACCGCTTCGATATCGGAAACAATGTGCGTGGAAAGAATGACAAGCTTGCCAGCTCCGATATCGGAAAGAATATTGCGAAAGCGCACGCGCTCTTCGGGATCGAGACCGGCAGTCGGCTCATCGACGATGACAAGATCGGGATCGTTCACCAATGCCTGTGCGATACCGAGTCGTTGACGCATGCCGCCGGAAAATGTACCGGCAAGGCGGTGCATATCCGTGTGAAGATTGACCAATTCAAGAAGCTCGAGAATTTTTCGCCGATCGCTCACGCCCTTTAACGCTGCAATATAGGAGAGAAATTCCAGTGCCGTGAGATTTTCGTACACACCAAAATCCTGCGGCAAGTAACCTAAACGCCGGCGCAGGTTATCCGGATGGTGCGTAATATCCTCTCCACGAAAAAGAATTGTGCCCGAAGTCGGCTTCGTAATGGTGGCAATCATCTGCATAAGTGTCGTTTTTCCGGCGCCATTCGGGCCAAGAAGGCCCAAAACACCGCGTTGCATCGTCAGCGAAAAATCTGAAACCGCAACAACACCGTTCTTAAAACGTTTTGTAACATGCTGAAGTTCTATCATATTCTTATGTGCTGTGAAGGATATATAGTGATACGAAGGCCGGTACAGATTTGTTGCTTGATTTAAGCATACCACGGAAAGAAAATCAAGGAATGTATCCCAAAAAAAACTTCAACGAAATTTTACAATGGCGATGCCGGATGAATCCCCGGCATCACCATTTTTACAATATTATTTTTTCTCTTCAGGAACGGAAAATTTTTTGTCATCAATAACAACATTTTGTTCAATCGATGTAACGCGACGAATGGTTGTCCCCTCTTGTTCGATATACGCTGAGGTTACGGCGAACGGGACTTTTACGCCATCCACGGTGCGGTAATCATCGTAATCGACCTGTTCCGGAACGAATCCCAACATCGTTTCCGTAAGAATGACACGGCGGAGCAGTAATCCGGTCGTTGAGTCGATATAGTACCGCTCCCGTGTATGCTCATCCGGTCGCGCGACAACAACATATGCACGCTTTCCATTGACGGTATCGATGCCACGAACTTTTGCAGCATCCCCGAGTTTGCGCAACCGGGTCAACGGAAAAAGCGGTGCGTCGCGTTCGAGGCGAACACTCTCCACATCGGACAAAATACGGGTTCCGCGGTCGCCTGACATCCAACCCTGTTTACCGTCAAAGCCGCGAGTACTTGCCGCTCCGTTTCTCATGGTCATAGAAGAGGTAAATTTATCCGGTCCTTTTTGATAAATTTCCACCGGTACTTCTCCGCGTGAATTCACGGAGGTTCCTTTGACCACACGCGAAGTAATTTTGTTCAGCGCATCAGCCCCGCCAAGTGCATGTTCATATTGCATCAGAACCGTTTCCGTCTTGGGAAGAGCCGGCTCTTCTTTCGATTCTTCTTCACGTTGTTCATGTGCCGCCAACGGGAGCGGCAACAACGCTTTGGGTTCCGTCGAACCGCGATGGCAGGTATAACAAGTTACCTCATGCCTTCCGTGAAAAACCTTTTCGTTCAGATCGGTAGTCATACGGATCATTTCCCGGGCAGTGTGTTTTGCAAACACGCTGTCGCTTTCAAAATGAATGCCGGACTCGTCCGCGTAATGACAAAATTTACACTCGACGCCGAGTGAATTGGACATAAGATTCATGACTGTTGTAAGCTGGGAAGCGGGAAGTCCTTTCAGAACCTGAATATTTTTCTTTACTTCTTCAACCGGTTTATCGGAAACTCCGCCCCGGTCATCCGGACGCATCGGCGGGCGATCTCCCTGCGGAGGTTGGGCAAACACTTTTGGAGAACATAAAAACGTGAGAGAAACTAGAACGATTGCAATGCAAGAACGCAAAATACTACGCGACATAATGACAAATGACTCCTTTCGAGCAATCAGGGTTTAATTGAATTCGACACAGTATCGGAAATGATTTAGTGAAATACAAATGTGGCCACAGGATTTCATATTACGGGAACAACAGAACATTTAGAATAATTCCCCGTGCAACGCTTGAACGGCAACGGCAGTTTGTGATTCGTTGATAACAAACGTCAGATTGATCTCCGATCCGCCGTGAGAAATGAGTTCTACATTCACTCCCGCTTTCCCGAGCGCCATGAATATCTTTCCCGCAATGCCTCCGGTGAATTTCATTTTTTCTCCAACGACACACATCACTGCTTTATTTTTTTCGATCGTAACATCGGCAAACTCTTGAAGTTCCTTCACAATAGTTTCAATATTCGACGGATCATCAATGGTAAGCGAGACTCCGACTTCCGATGTTGCAACAACATCGATACTTTTTTGAAAATGTTTGAATACTTCAAAAACACGCGCAAGAAATCCGTACGCCATCAACATCCGCGTACTCTGGATCGTTATGACCGTGATATTTTTTTTGTAGGCAATCGATTTCACCAGGAGATCGGATTGCAATTTCGATTGAGCTGTGATGAGCGTTCCCTCAATATGGGGCCGCTTCGAATTCAACACCCGCACGGGAATATTTTTTTTCATCGCCGGCAAAATCGTGCTCGGGTGCAGAACTTTTGCACCGAAGTAAGCCAGTTCAGCCGCTTCGCCGAATGTCACTTCCTTCACCAAGCGTGCTTCGGAAAGAATATTCGGATCTGCAGTGAGAATGCCATCCACATCCGTCCAAATCTGGATTTCTGTCGCGTCAAGGACGGCTCCGAAAATTGCCGCTGAATAATCCGAACCGCCCCTGCCCAGTGTTGTCGTCACGCCTTTTTGTGTCGCACCGACAAATCCCTGCGTCACGACAACTTCATTTTTGATCAACGGCAGAATTTTCTCTTTCACACGAGATTCGATCAAATCGAATTGCGGTTCTGCCTTCGTGAAAGTGTCATTCGTTATCATGACTTCGCGGGCATTACAAAAATGAGCGCGTACTCCGGCCTCTTGCAACGCAAACGTAAGCAACCACCCCGACCATTCTTCCCCGTGTGCTGCACACTGATCCAGCAGTCGCGGTGTCACTTCTTGAATGACAGCCACACTCCGCATAAGATTGGCAAGGGAGTCGAATTGCCGCGCAAACAGTTGTTGTATCTCTCCGACATGCGAATGCAATAACGCATCGCCAATCGCGTAGTGCCGCAATCGGAGTTTTTCGAGATCGGCAAGCGATTGCTCGATATTTCCCTCGCCGGCGGAATGAGCTATCCGGAGTAAGGCATTCGTTACGCCGGCACAAGCTGAAACAACGACTAGCGGCTGCTGGTTCTGCCGGTCGGCAATTATTTGACAAACATTTTGCAACGCGTTCGCATCTTCAACGGATGTCCCGCCGAATTTCATGACTATCATACCGTTATTTCCTTTAATGAACTCTATATGATAAGAATTTTTTCA
>Ga0265322_10000699_pt1 | contig 12285 bp, 9 predicted proteins | sample 41222metaG_FD_193584 | JGI IMG/M metagenome (GOLD analysis project Ga0265322, IMG submission 193584) | Rhizosphere microbial communities from Carex aquatilis grown in University of Washington, Seatle, WA, United States - 4-12-22 metaG | ecosystem: Host-associated > Plants > Roots > Rhizosphere >...
CACCACACCAACAGGAACTTTTGCTGGACTTGATGCTTCCACAACACAGAAATTAGCTACTACTGCCGCTAATGCTTTAGCACAAGCCGCGAGAACGAGAGCAAATAATCCTAGTCTGGCTACAATCACAATAACTGCTCCAGATGGAACTTCCCAAAATATAAAAGTCGGACAGCCGGCTACAAATTCTCCCGCTTTGAAATGCACAGACTTTATGTCTCCAAAAGATTGCAATATCTTGTTTAATGTATGCGACCCCGTAATTTGTCCATCGAGCAGATGCAATTTCGGAGGTGCTTATCCTGTTCAAGATGTTGTTCAGTCCGGAATTATTGGAAGTGTTCTTTTATGCCTTCCTAATGCAAGAGAAGGAATTGCAATACCTGTTTGTCTGACTGGAATCAAAGCAGGATTAGACAATTGGATTTCGGTGGAAAAAGCTTATACCGGTTGCCTGCAAAATAATCTTAATACGGGACAGACGACTGGAATATGTGAAGAGATGAACAGCATTTACATGTGCCAATTCTTCTGGGAACAAGCTCAACCTTTAGCAAATATTTTAGCTCCGCAAGTTCTTGGTTCTCTCGCAGGACAAGGGGCTCGTGGTGGCGGAGAATATCTGTCTGTTCAAAATGCATTCTCAACTGCACAGCAATCAGCTAGTTATATTACAAACTATTATGCTACAAATTCGGCAAATGCATTCAAATTGAAAACAACAAATATCGGAGATGCTTTCTGTCAGGCTTACACTTCGATTACTATCCCTGGAGGGGCAGATATTGCAAATGCATTGTCCACAACAGATTCTCCACCTCAATACATGGGAACTTTCCAAGAGATTCCATTCACGACTGCAACAGTTCCCCCAACATCGCAATATGAGGTTTATTATCACATTTATGCAGGACAAAATTCCGGAGTTTATTATAGCGTTTATCTGCAGAGAACTTCAAGCACGTCATATTATCAGGGAACTTCTAACACAAGGCAGATAGATTCCGGATACATTGCATCTGGCGGTTATCAGGATCAAACCAAAGACTTTACTGCAACTTCGGGATACAATCAGTTATGCATAAATGTAAATGGAAATATTGACTGCAATTTCCAATCTGTAACAACTTCTGTTGCTCTTAATGCCATCAAAGCTCAATATCTCTCAAGCGAGGTAAATAATACCCAAATTTCCAGTGAGTCTGATTGTGTTTCAGGAACGCCAAATGTTTATGGATTGCTGAATCCTAATATTCAGAATGGAGTAACTAATGCAATTAATCCTCAAATCTATAATCAGGGAATAACAAGAATTTGTGCAACAAGTAATCCTGGGCTTGGAACAGATCCTAATGCTAATGCGCAAAATTCACGATGGGTCTCAGTAGGAACTTGCGGAAATGCAAACTTGAAATGCTGGCTTGATACTCAAAGTGTGGCGAATGTCATAAACTCACCTGACATTGCTGCATATCTTAATAATGGGACAACCCAAAATCTCGGAAACTCGACGCTGCAAAGTGTTGAAAATAGTTATAACTCAATTTTGCAAGGCTCTGGATATTTGAGCAATGACCAGTATTCCGGTGCTCTTCAGACAATACAAGGCGAAACTAATCCTAATGACAGGATAAATTCAATACAGAATATTATTAATCAGGTATTTTACAATAACCAAAAAGGATATTTGTACTTCTTGAGAGGTGAAGCATATAAGCAATTGGCTTTGCAGGGTGGAACGGGATCTTCTGGAACATCTTTATTGCATTTAGATAATGGGGGGCCCTGTATTGCTGATTTTGATTGCAACAGCAATTATTGCGATACTTCTACTGATCCTGGACATTGTGCAGCAGCGACTTCAACTGCGGGGGCTGGAACTTTAAGTGCGTCTCAGAACTGTGCACTGTTAGGATTGACTGGGGCGGATCTTGCTTCATGTATCGCGGATATGAACTCTTGTACTACCACTACTTCAAGTGCATCTCAGATATGCTCCTCCCTTGGATTGACTGGAACTTTCCTTAACCAATGCATAACTAATATGAATTCATGCAAGAGTGTAAGTAATACAATTCCTACAACTCCCTCAACTCCTGCAGCTACTCCTACTAGTTCAGCAAGCGGAGTAACTGCAAATGATTTGTCAAGTGCTATGGTTTCATCTCAAGTAAACTGTCAATGCGGATCAAATTGTCAGGCTTATGCAAATTCACTTTCGAATGCATCCAAAACATATAATGAAGATCCCGTTCTTTTATTGTCGATAATGATTCAGGAATCTAACTGCATACAATCCAGCAATGGGCTGACAACCCAAAATGGTAATTCCTTTGGACTAATGCAAATTGACGCAAACTCTGTTGGGGCATGTTCTGGAATTGGGGCTACAAGCGATATTAATTCAAATTATGACAAAAATATTCAATGCGGAGCTTTAATCTTGAATCAGAAATTTTCAACTTATGCCAATGGACAAGCTCAGGCTTTTCCATTATCTGGGACTTGCAACGGCTTTAGTGCAACTTATACTGGTAGAGATGCCGCAGTAAGGGGATACAATGGATATGGTTGTGGTGGAGATAATAATTACGTATCTGAAATAAACAATATTTACAGTGCTCTTTCAAAGATTATAAGTCAGAATAAGGGTTCTGTAACATCATCAACGACTAATTTGCCTGTTTCACAATTCAATACTTACAAATCTTTTTTTGATAAATATTCAACGCCAATAACAACTGCTTATACTACAACTTCTCTTTCATCCAGAGATTTTGAAGCTTTACTTGTTGCAATTGCCCAGCAGAATAACTTTGGAGCCAGCACGAGGGGCGGAAGCGATTGGATGATGGGATATCAAAGCGGAAATGTTAATTATCAGGGGGCAGACAAACAAGTTGCAACAGTTTCTGCAATTTTGAAAGGGGTTCTGACAGAAGATATATCTTCATCCTCTTCTTATTATACCTGCATTTCAACACAAGTAATGAGCGAGAGATTAAGCTGCGTTCTAAGCGTTCTTGATACAGGAACGCCAAATAGCGCCGGTTTCTTAGGAATTGGAGCAAACACCGACGGAATCAATTATGCTGCTTCTGTATTGAGCAACTGGAATGCCTGGAAGGTTTCCGGAGAAAGTTATTTTGGGTAATGCCCTCGACAGGATTCGAACCTGCGACCCCTAGCTTAGAAGGCTAGTGCTCTATCCAGGCTGAGCTACAAGGGCAATAAAGACAACCTAACGGTTTCTCTTTATCAAACTTTCCCTTGAGATACTGCTCAAGGCTGATTGAGAGCCGGGTTGATATCTATCAGAGAAATATATCAGATTTAAAGCTTTTCTATTCAACTTCAAAGCTCTTTAAATCTTCAGCAATAATAGAATTCTTGAAAACTTTCTTTGCTTCATTCAAAATTTTGCTTTTATCTTTTTCATATCTTTGGCTTAAATGAGTCAACACTAATTTCTTGGAATTTGATCTCTTGGCTATTTCTGCAGCCTGCCGAGAAGTTAGATGACTATGTTCCTTAGCGATGTCTTTAAGGTCTTCGCTAAAGGTGGATTCACAGATTAATAAATCAGAATTTTTAACAAAAGGAATTATCTGCCTATTTAGGGAAGTATCAAGGATAAAGGAAATCTTTTTGTCTTCTTCTTTGAATGTTAATTTTTTTGCGAGATATTTTTTTGAATTGTGGACTATGTCTTTTCCTTTTTTCAACTCTCCAAGCAAAGGCCCATTTGGGATTCTTTCTTTCTTTAGCTTGTTTTTATCAATCCGAATTTGTCCTTTCTCGACGAAAACATAACCATTGCAGGGAATTGAGTGCGTCATTTTCTCAGAACTTAAATAGAAATTCTCAGTTTCAAAGAATTTTCCATCAACTTCTTTTATTTCAATTTTATATTCTTTAGCGAAGACGAAAATTCTCAAGATATCTTCAATCGCTTTTTTGGTTCCCTTTGGCCCATAAACATGCAAAGTCTTTTTGTAACCGCTTGAAGCAAGAGATTGGAATAGCCCTGGCAATCCCAAGATATGGTCCCCATGCCAATGGGTTATCAATATTTTGGTAATCTTCCCTGGGTTCAAATCCGCTTTTCTGAATTGTCTTTGAGTTCCTTCACCGCAATCAATCAGGATGTTTTCTTCTTTGTATCTAAGTAAAATAGAAGTATGATTTCTTTCAGAGCTTGGAATAGCATCGGAAGTTCCAAGAAAAGTAATTTTGATTCTTTCAGGCATGAATGAATAAAGAAAAAAGAGTTTTTATTATTAATCTTTTTTCATAGATGTAGAAGCAGGCGAAATGAAGATAATTGTATCTCCTCTGAGGAAACCTAAACCGAGATTTCTTTTTATCTCTCCGCTTTCTATTTCTTTTATATTATCCAAAACAAGATTTATGTGAATGTCAAAAGCAAGCAAAGTTCCGACAATTTGTTTTTCGCCTTTCAACTGCACGAGAACTTCTTTTCCCTTTGAATTATTCAATAAATCCAGTGGCCTCTCAATTCCATTAACCATAAGTCTAATTTACGGAATTAATTTATAAACATTTCGCTTGTGTGATGCGATGGTTTTAGAAAATTATTTAAATGAAGAAAAAACCTTCTTTACATGAGAATCGGAAGAAAAAGAACTGGCGGGAAATATCAGGCCAGCAAAAAGAAAAAAATGTATGAAAAGCCGGGACAAAGAAGAATTACCAAGCTTGGCGACGAGAAAAGAAAGTCAAAAAAGACGCTAGGCGGAAACATGAAAGTATTTTTACTCAAGGCTAAATCCATAAACTTACAGGAAAATGGGAAGATGCTAAAAGCAGAAATAAAAAATGTTTTGGAAACTCCGTCAAACAGATTCTTCGCAAGACAAAATATTCTGACAAAAGGAACAATTGTTGAAACAAGTAAGGGAAAGGCTCGAATAACCAATAGACCAACCCAAGAAGGGGTTGTAAACGGAATTCTTGTAAAGTAATCACCGAAGATAAAAACCAGAAGTTTTATAAAGGGAAAAACTTTTTAAAGGATACACAAAATAATCTTTCTTAAAAATATGGCCTTTGTAAAGAAATGTCCCGAATGTGGAAGCATAAACATCACGCATGATCCTCAATTAGGTGAAGTTATATGCAACGATTGCGGTTTGGTTATTGAAGAAGAGATGGTTGATTCCGGTTCTGATGCCGGCGGAAAGTTTGACAAATCCGAGAAAAAGGGCAGAGGCGGAGCACCAATTAGCATGCAGAAATTTGATAAGGGGCTTATAACTAACGTCGGTGAAATTTCAGATATTTATCGATTAGAACCTGGACAAACAAGAAAATTTCTGAGATTAAAAAAATGGCAGGAAAGAGTTTCAACTTCTATTGAAAGAAATTTAAGATTGGCAATGGCTGAATTGAGAGTTATAGCGTCCTACTTGAATCTTCCAAATGTTGTTAGAGATGAAGCGGCAAGAATTTACAATTATGTCCTTCAAAGAGGGCTTGTTCGGGGGAGAAGCATGGAGTCTGTTATCGCAGCATGCTTGTATACTGCTTGCCGTTCCTATAATATTCCAAGAACTCTTGATGAAATGGCAATTGCTTCTGATGTTGAAAGAAAAGAAATAGGAAGAACTTATAGATTCATAATAAGGAAATTGGGAATCAAGATAAAACAGAGCTCGCCAAAAGATTACATCTCTAGATTTGCATCTGTTTTGAAACTTTCCCCAAAAACACAAAATGATGCTTTGAAGATTTTGAAAAGAGCGGAAGAAGTTGAATTAACTTCTGGAAGAGGGCCTGCTGGAATTTCGGCTGCTGCGTTATATGTTGCTGCTTTGATGAATGATGAGAAGAAAACTCAAAGAGAAGTTGCGGATATTGCAGGAATTACTGAAGTTACAATCCGAAACAGATACAAGGAACTTATAGAAAAACTTCAGCTGGAAGATAAGATAAAACAGAAAGAAGAAGAGGCTAAGCCGGCAGTTAAATAATTCTAAATCTTTTTATAGGGTTAATTGATTATATTTTCATAATTGTCGCGGGGTTGTCGGAGTCGCCAATATTCTCTGGCTCATCCATCACCCTGTATCATGCGGGGTTGCCGGAGCGGTCAAACGGGGCAGGCTTAGGACCTGTTAGCTTAGTGCTTGCAAAGGTTCGAATCCTTTACCCCGCATAAATAACACCTAATGGTTTTCTTGTATCAATCTTTCCCTGGAGAGAGTACTCCTGGTTGATTTTCGAATTTTCTTTTATAACAAAGAATTAAAAATATTTATTTCTTAGACTTTCTATGCACATTAGGCACAGGCATCTAAAGCCCATTACAAAATTAGGGGTGACTTATGTATTCTTGTCCATAGGAATTTCCTTGGCCGCAACAATTTGGTCCGTTTATCTTAATTCTTTTTTGAATAATATTTCCCTTGTTGGATTTTTAACAAGTCTATTTACCGTTATTGAAGTTTTTGCCTACTTGATTTTGATTCCACTAATTGAAAAAACAAACAAAGCAAAAATGTTTATAGTTTCCCTTGTATTTTTTGCAATTTCTTACTTGCTCCTTTCTGTTTATTCAAATATTTATGTTGTTATAATTTTAGGAATACTTATAGCCATTTTCTCGAGTTTGAGAGTCACATTGGCAGGTTTGGTTGTAAGGGATAACACCGAGGACGATAGTGTTTCAAAAAGCGAGGGCGTTATTTATGCTTTGTTAAACTCTGCCTGGTTTGTCGGACCATTGATTGCAGGTTATCTAGCAAAGGTTTACGGATTCAGCAGCGTCTTTTTCTTTGCTGCAGTTTTTGTATTGATGTCCATTTTTGTTTTCAATTTTTTCAGAATAAAAGATAATAGAAAAACCAAAAATCTTGACAAGCATATCTTTAGAGTTGTTATTGAATTCTTTAAGAATCGTGAAAGAACATTGACTTATATTCTAACCTTGTCTGTAAGTTTCTGGTGGACATTTATTTATGTTTATATGCCAATTTACATTGTAGACAAAGGATATGGGGCACTTCTGTTGGGATTCTTTTTGGCAGGAGTAAGCGTGCCACTTATTTTTTGCGATTATATTTCAGGCAAAATTGCTAATAAAAGAGGATTCAAGAAATTATTCTTTGTGGGATTTATCAGTTTAGGAACTTTAGCAATATCTTGTTTTTTCATATCGAATATCTACGTGGTTTCGGGGTTGTTGATTCTCGCGAGTGTAAGCGTTTCCATGATAGAACCGACATCAGAGGCATATTTTTTGGACATTATTGAAGAAGATGAAAGAGACAAATATTATAGCATTTATACTACTTCGGTCAATGTAGGGAGTTTGGTGGGTTCTTTGCCTGCTGCAGCGCTTCTATTGTTCTTGCCGTTTAATTCATTATTCCTATACTTCGGGATACCAATGATTGTTTTGGCTTTTCTGGCTTTAAGCATAAAAGATTCCTATGAACTTGATAGAAAGAAGGTCCGGTCAAGGTCAAAAAGAAAATAAAAGATTTTTAAGGGATTTATCTTATAATACTGAATGCGGAGGTGGCACAGCGGCAACTGCGGTCGCCTGCAAAGCGACTTCCCGTGGGTTCGAGTCCCACCCTCCGCTTCATGGAGAACCTTCTGTTTCTCCTCATCTTTCCTTTTATTTTGTAAAATTTATAAATAGTAGTGCCTAATAGAAATTAATGGCTTTCATTGTAAAAAAGAAAATTCATGGAAAAGAATATTTTTATCTCAATGAGAACAAAAGAATTGACGGGAAAGTAAAAACAAAAACCTTGGCTTATCTTGGCAAAGATAAAAAAGAAGCAGAAAAGAAAATGAAAGAAATTATCGAAAAAAAGGAAAATATTGAAATGCCTCTTGAAGAGGTCAAAGAGCAGCAAAGAGAAAAGTTTTCTATCGAAGATTTAGCTTCATTCTGCAAGAGAAAAGGCTTTGTTTATCCTTCAGGAGAAATCTATGGTGGATTGGCAGGATTCTGGGATTTTGGCCCTTTGGGTGTTGAATTGCTAAATAATATAAAAAAGGAATGGTGGAACTATTTTGTAAGAGAAAGAGGAAATGTTGCGGGTATTGAAGCAAGCATAATCTCCCCTCCGAAAACATGGAAAGCTTCCGGACATATTTCCAATTTCACAGACATTTCTGTAAAATGCACAAAGTGCAAAAAATTCAACAAAATAGACCGGGCTGATTTGGATACCGCTGTTTGCGGTTTTTGCGGTGGTAAACTTGACAAGTCAACCGCAAAAGACTTGAACTTAATGTTCAAGACTAATGCAGGCCCTGTTGAAGATGATTCTATTCAAGTTTATCTCCGGCCTGAAACAGCACAAGGAATGTTTTTGGATTTCAAATTAGTACAGCAAACATCAAGAATGCAGTTGCCTTTTGGAATTGCCCAGCTAGGAAAATGTTTCAGGAATGAAATTGCTCCAAGAGATTTTTTATTCAGAAGCAGAGAATTCCATATAGGTGAATTTGAATTTTTCATAAACCCTGAAGAAAAGAAATGTGATTTGCTTACTGAAAAACATTTGAAACTGAAATTTAATATTCTAACTGCGGAAAATCAGGTCAAAGGAAACCGAGAATTAAAAGAAACGACAATTGAAGAAATCCTTAAGGAAAAGAAATTGGAAGAATGGCATGCTTATTGGTTAGCTGAACAGATTTTATGGTTCAGGTCTATTGGACTTACCGAGATAAAAATCAGAGAGCACATGAAAGATGAATTAAGCCATTATTCTTCTGCGACTTTTGATATTGATTATGAATATCCTTTTGGGAGTAAAGAAGTTGCTGGAATTGCAAATCGAGGGCAATATGATTTGACTAATCACGAAAAGGAAAGTAATCAAAACATGACTCTTTTTGATGAAAAATATAAGAATAAAGTTATTCCCAAAGTTATTGAACCGACATTTGGAATTGAAAGAATCTTTTTAGCTATCTTGGCAAAGTCATACCACTACAATAAAGAAAAGGATTATACTATCTTGAAAATTCCTCCAAAATTAGCACCGATTAAAGCTGCTGTTTTTCCTATTGTGAAACAAGAAGAATATGAAAAATTTGCTGAAAAGATTTACAATGACCTGAAAAAAGAATTTAATGTTACCTATGATAATTCGGGAAGCATTGGAAGAAGATATGCTAGAAATGATGAAAGCGGAACCCCTTTTTGCATTACCATAGATGAAGACAGTTTGAAGAACAAAGATGTTACAATCAGATTAAGGGATAATGGGGAACAATTCAGAGTAAAAGAAAATATTCTGATTGAATGTCTAAAAAATGTTATTGACGGAGAAAGCATTTCTAAGTTTGGAAAGAAAGTTGATACGAGAAAGAAATAATTCTATGGCTGCACTGAGAGTCGAACTCAGGACCTCCGGCTTTCTCAATGTCTTGAGAAATCAGCATTTCTGCGAAATGCTCAAGACTAAAATCTCTTACGAGATTTTGTCAATGAACGTCACTCCGTACTATTCATGAGACCAGCGCTCTAACCAACTGAGCTATGCAGCCACGTGGAACCTCCTGCGGGTTCTTGCCAATTCCAGCATCCAGCAGGAAACTGAATATCTTAAAGAAAAATAAAGTTTATTTAAAAGTTTTTAATCGACTACTACACTATTTTCTTGCTTAGCTTTCAATTCTCTTCTTTTCGTTCTCGCTAACATTCCTGCAACCTGATTTCTTATCTTTTTTCCAGGCATTGTGTTGCTTCCGAGTATTCTTTTGTTATTTTCAAAACTCTCATTAAATGGAAGGTCTCTTTTAGCCAAATTTCCTGAGGTCCTTTTTACCAGCTTGATTTTTATTTTTCCCATAATTAAATCCTTATTTTATTATTTTTAAATCCTTTCTTTATTCTATCTTTTCTATTCCTTTTAAATCCCGTGCGGCCTTAATCAGGTTATCAAAACGCTTTAATGGCTCTCCGAGGAGGAGTATTTTGTATGGTAACCCCAATTCAACCGATTTTTTATGCGAGTTTACAACATCCTGCTCCGAAATCTTTTTTTTATTATAGGCAATTATAATATATTCACCATCATTCCTGACCTTGAAAATTATCTTGTTTATCCCGATTTCTTCAATACTTAGAATTTCAATCTGCCTCTGAGAAAGAAATTCTTTTACCTTGTTAAAGAAATTATTTTTATTGTCTTTTTTGGGTTGTTTTTTTGCCTTTATTTTCCTCGGTGATTTTTTTATTTCTTCAGGAATTGAAACAACGACTTCTTCTATCGATTTTATTTTTTCGACAGGTTTAATTTCTTCTATTGGTTTCTCTTCCACAATTATTATCTCTTTTTCTTTCGGAGGCTCAATTGAAATCTGAAATTCAGATTCAGGAATAGTGAAGTATCTCCAATAGATTTCATCATTACGCTTGAATGCAACCGCGAAATCCCTTATTCCTCTAATGGCAACTCTAATTGCCGGATCCAAATCTTTGTCTTTGAGAAATCTTTTTTCTTTCAAAATTATAAAAGCATCTTTTTCTTTGCTTTTCAAATATTGAGAGAAATTTTCTAATAATGGCTCCTGTCCCGGGATAAAATACAAGGGTGAACTTCCAACACGCATATCAGAAATTTTAATCCTTTTATCCGCGATTAACTCTGAAAGAAAAGCTGAAGAGAAAATAATGCTGAGCCCTGTTTGCGATGCAATAAAAACTGGAAGCGTGGGCCCATGTGATTGAATAAAGGCCATAATTTTCTCTTTTATTTGCTGAGCATCTGTCATAAATCAGAAAGATGTGGGAAAGTTATAAATATTATTATGGTTTAACCCATTTTACTTCGTAATAAGTAATATCTCCCTCTTCATCCACGATTGCCAAAAGCAAGTTTTTCTTTGTCGAATGTGCTACTCTGTTCTTGGCTGAAAATTCCTGCCAGGTGAATGTTTTGGATTCATAATCTGTGAATACAACCCATTTGGAATGTTTTTCGCCTATTTTTGCACCTTTTTCATAGACTCTAAATTCTGCACCGAATTTCAAAGCAGTTTTAACAACATACCCTTTCTCTCTCAAGTCCTTGAACACAGGATATTTCAGCTGAATTTTTTTGTCTATTTTTTTGAACTTTCTAATTAATTCTTCATGTGTCAATTTTTTAGTTTTTGAGGAAACATCCATTTTGCCTTTTTCTATGAGGAACAGGGCTTCAACATGGGAATAAATTATTTTGCCATCTCTTTTTTCACCGAAACTGCTTTTATCATAAAGAGAAAAAGCTTCAGATGAATTGCTTGAGACAATCTCTCCAACAAGATGAGCATAGATTTCATTCATGGAGAGAGAAGATAACAGCAATATTTAAAAGTTATTGAGGGTATTTTAAAGAATGCAAGAATATGACTTCAAAAAGATAGAAAAGAAATGGCAGAAGCGATGGGACGACAAAAAAATCTTTGAAGTTAAAGAAGGAAATGGCGAGAAATTTTACTGCCTTGAAATGTTCCCATATCCTTCTTCAAGCGGATTGCATATTGGACATGCTTTCAATTATACTATCGGTGACATTTATTCAAGATTCAAAAGAATGCAGGGCTTTAATGTTCTTCATCCTATGGGGTATGATTCTTTTGGATTGCCCGCGGAAAATGCAGCGATAAAGTCACATGCAGATCCCAAGCAATATACTGAAACTGCAATAGAAAATTTTGTCAAGCAGCAAAGGCTTCTTGGACTTAGCTATGATTGGACAAGAATTCTTATGACACATAAGCCTGAATATTACAAATGGAATCAATTCTTTTTCCTTAAATTATTTGAAAAAGGACTTGTTTACAAGAAAATGTCCCCCGTGAATTGGTGTCCTAAATGCAATACTGTTCTTGCGAATGAGCAGGTTGTAAATGGGTGCTGTTGGAGACATTCAGATACCGAAGTTGAAATAAAACAATTGGAACAATGGTTCATAAAGACTACAGAATATGCTGAAGAGCTGTTGGAGATGGCTGAGAAATTGAATTGGCCTGAACCGATAAAAGTTATGCAAAAGAACTGGATTGGAAGAAGCGAAGGTGCTGAGATTTATTTTAAGATTATTCATGGAGATTATGAAGAGAAAGGCAGTGAAGGGCTTTTTGATAATTGGCCTGTTTTTACAACACGTCCGGATACAATTTACGGAATTACTTTTTTGGTTGTTTCTGCCCAACATCCAAGATTGATGGAACTTGTTACAGATGACCAAGAGAAAGAAGTTGCGAAATTCCTGAAAAAAATGAAATCATTCAAACAGGAGGATATTG
>Ga0265322_10000704_pt1 | contig 12177 bp, 9 predicted proteins | sample 41222metaG_FD_193584 | JGI IMG/M metagenome (GOLD analysis project Ga0265322, IMG submission 193584) | Rhizosphere microbial communities from Carex aquatilis grown in University of Washington, Seatle, WA, United States - 4-12-22 metaG | ecosystem: Host-associated > Plants > Roots > Rhizosphere >...
TACTTACGATTTTTGGGACATCGATCCGAAGATAATTCGCGTCGCCCGGGAGTACTTTACCTTTGTCACCGAGTCGGCCGGCCAGATCAACCTCATCCAGCGCGACGGCCGCAAGGCGCTCGAGGATTCCCGTTCCGAGTATGACCTCCTGGTCGTGGACGCGTTCACCGGTGACGGCATCCCCCCCCACCTGCTTACGCGCGAGGCCATCGCCCTTTACCAGCGCCGGCTCGCCGTACACGACGGTCTGCTGGTCGTCCATGCTTCGACCCGTTATTCCAGACTATTCCCCGTCGTGGAAGCCACCGCGCGATCATTGGGGAGTTCAACCATTGATGTGACCACCGACATCACGTCATCAACCAATGATCGTGACTGGGATCCCACCCACACGGAGTACCTCATCGTCTGCCGGCCCGCGCACATGAAGGACATTTCCGGCTGGTTTGCCGAAGAGGAGGACAAAGGCCGGGTCAAGCACACGATCACCACCGTGCAGGCGCCCTTGATCAATACACAGTTGATCTGGAGCGACGACCGCAATGCGGCGCTCGATACGCTGGACCTGGGCCGGTTTCTTTTTGAACCATGACGGAGACTCCGGTCAGCAAAGCCGCTGCCATTGAGTCGACCTGACCTGTCACGACGTTTGAAAACACCGCCTCAGTCCGATCAGGTCGCCGTGCCTCCCGCGGGTGCGGATCGCGCAACGTTTTCCACTGGCAGGCGCGCCGTCTTCTGGCGCTACCTCGCCATCATCCTCATCGCCAAAGGTCTCCTTGAAGTGTTCTTCTTCATTGGCGTGGCCCGGCAATATGGCGAGGAGGACATTTTTGTGACGCTGGCGATGCCATCGAGTGATCGCGGGGAGAACTATTGGCACCACATTGCGGCGTTCAGGTCCGTTTCCAACTGGGCCGAGTGGAAGGGGGATCCCTCGGACATGTATCAGTTTCGAGTCGCCGCGCTTTACCCGAACCTTTTATTCATGCGGGCGTTTGGCGCCAAGGAATCGTCGTTGACCCTCTGGACCGCGCTCACCGGGCTAGGTTCCGTTTTGCTAGTGGCGCTCATCGGCCGATCACTGGTTAATGCGCGGACCGGACTCTTCAGCGCCTCCGTGCTGGCGCTCATCCCGGGGCACATTCTCTATTCCGCCCGGGTCGACACCGACATGCCGCAGCTCTTTTTCCTGTGCCTCGGCATATGTTTTCTCGTCCCGGCGTTGCAGGCGACCACGAGCCGAAGACAGCTGACATTCGCCACGGCTAGTGGATTGTCTTTCGGCTTCCTGTATCTTGCGAAGTTGCTGCTGGCTTTTTTGACACTGAGCTGGGCCATCCTCGTTCCCTTGTTACTGGCCGCGCTACGCGACAAGGAGACGCTCCGGTCACCCAAGGGCAAACTGCGGCAGGCGATGTTGATCTCGACCATGTTGCTCGGCGGCTTCGCCCTGGTTTTTGTGACGGAGAACTGCGACTACTACTTTTTGTCCGGCCACTGGCTGCTGCATTGGCACATCATGAAATGCAATGCGGTGAACATCGAGTCATGGCGTTGCGCGAAATTTGTGACCTTCGGATTCATCAAGCTCTGGCTGCCCCCGGCCGGGTGGAATGACTGGCTGGCCCACACCCGGATGTTTTGCGACAGTCTGTTCCCCGTGGGCTGGATGAGTTCCATTTACAGCATGCCGGTCCACGGGTGGAGCGGCGCCGTTTTCCTGCCCGCACTTCTGGCGCTGCCCTTTCTCCGCATCAGCCATCGCAAACTCACGCTCCTGATCATCACCGGTTTCGTGTTTTATTTCCTCTATCAGGAGTTTTTCTGGCTTTATCCCACCCGCGAAGACGGGATGCTCAATCTGACGCTGGTGCACAAAGTGCACCGCTTTGTTTTTCCCTGCTATATCGGCATCGCGCTGTGTGTCGGCGTTGCCCTCGGGTCGCTTTCCCGCCTGGGGGAGCATCGCACCCAACGCTGGCTCCGGCGCATTTTCCTGTGGGCCCCGGTTTGTTTCGTGCTCGCTTTTGGCGCCGCCAACTATCCGGGCACGGTCTACTTTCACACATTCTTGCGCGATTCTCTCGCGGACTTCCGCCAGGTTTGCCGCGATCTGAAGGTTATCGCGCCCAATAAGGCGGTCGTCTATGTCGCCGCAGGCTCGTGGCCCTATTATCGGCTGTTTGAATATCCCCGACACTATGAATGGAGATATTTCGTGGACCGACCCGAAGTCGACGTTCACGACGGCTGGGGTGTGGTCGGTGGTTCCCTGGGCCACGGATTGTCGCCCGCGACGTACGTCGAACAATATCCCGAATGGTTGCGCCCCTATTACCGAGGGGAGGTCGGACCTCCGGCCGGCTGGCAGTTGATACAAACCACGCCGAGTTTGACCGAATCGACTGTTCCGGCGGTACGCATCTTGAAGCTGCCGGAGTACGATCACAAAACCGATCCATGACAAGCGACGACCAGCCGAAACCAGCGGCACCCCCGCGGCAGCCCGTGGCTGACAACGAAGACGTCAACGCCAGGTATTTTGACGCCTGGAAGGACTACCAGCAACTCGTCGGGAGCATTGATACCTATGACCTGGTTTCACGCGCGTTGGTCGGTGAACTGCACGGCCGGGTCGTGGATGTGGGGAGCGGTGGGGTCGTCAACTATGACTGCGGCAAGATCACCAACCTGGTTCTGGTCGATATCAGCACCGAGTATCTCAACCGCGTGGTCCTGCCGCCCGGCGCGATTTTGAAGACGGGAACGGCGGTGGCCCTGCCCTTGAATGACGGCGCGCACGACTGTCTGCTCATGCAGATGCTGCTGCATCACCTGGCCGAACGCGACTACCCGACCACTCGGGCCCGAACCCAAACGGCGCTACGCGAGGCGTACCGGGTGTTGCAGCCGGGCGGCAGGATCGTCGTGATCGAATCCGTCATCAATCGATGCTTTGAACTGGCGGAGCGATGGTCGTTTGGGCTGACCCGCCGCGTGCTGGGTTTGATCGGACATCCGATGGTATTCCAGTGGACCCCGGCCCATCTTTGTGCCTTTGCGCAGGAGGCGGGTTTCACCGACATCCGCGCGGACTACATCCCGCGGGGCAAATGGACGATCTTCCTGGGCCGCCGCTGGCCGACGCTGCTGGTGCCGGTCAACCACTACAAAATCGTGGCCACCAAACCCGGGTGACGCGCGCGGGGAAATCGCCCGCGGGCGGCATCGCCACGATCATTGCGGGGCGACGCGCGAATCTGGCGCAGGGTCGAATTGAACCTCGGGTGTGCCCCAGATATCAAAATACCCGTTCCCTCCGACGCAGAAGTAATCGATCTCGATTTCATAACGCCCGGGTTCCACGACGACACCGCCGGCGAAGTCCCCCGTCGTATCATCCTCCCAATGCACCAGGCTGCATTCCGTCCCCAAAGCGTTGCGAAACCGGACCCGATATCCGTTTTCACTCCGGATGTGCAGCAGCGTCCGCGGTGACGAGAAGCTGATCCAGCCCCGCATGGTGATGCTGCGAGCCCGCGGGATGTGAGTGATTTTTTCTTTGATCAGCGTCGTCAGCCATTGCGAATTCACATCGAAGGCGGGAGGTTGTACCGCGACCGCCAGCGGCGGCCCCGCCAATTCACGTCCTGCATAGAGCCAAATCCGCAGATTTCCCCTCAAGTTCTCCGGCAGCGGGTCACCGGCTAGCGGATGATCGAGTTTCAGGTCATCCTGCGCGAACCGCGCGATCGAACGGGATATTGGCAGCGGTGCGCTCTCGGTCCTGATCACCCGCACGCCCATGGCCGCACCGATCAGGAAGGCAGCGCCGCCCGTCCACAAAAGCCAGCGGTAGCGGGGCTCAGGGTTGGGATCGGAGATCATGGGAGTTCACCTTCGTCGGGCGAAAGAGCCACAGCTGCAGCAGATAAAATCGCCACGGTCGTCGCAGTGCGGCAAACGTGTGGATCAGAACGGTGTCCCCGCCAAGAATCTTCATGCGATCCGGCGACCAGGCGCGATCCGCGCTCATGCCCTCCCGTCGCGCCCCACCCGTCCAGATGCATACCGGCGGCGAACCCCGCAAATCCAGGAACCGCGATGGCGACGTCTGAAGCAAGGTCGGTTCGGGCCAGCCAAGCATCTCGATGAATTGCTCGCCGCCATCCTCATCGATCATCTGCGGAAGCCGGCAATACGGTGCCAGCCAGGTTTTGCCCGCCGCCGCGGCGTTCCGATAGTCCGCCGTGCTGTCCTCGTATTCATGGTAGCGGACCACCGTGCAATATCCGGCGATTCCCAGGCAGGCGCTGAGCAGGCAAACCCGCAGGGCTCCGAGCAGCCAGCGATCGAACACGCCCGGCAACGTCAGGACCACGGCCGCAAACGCGGCGACCGGCGGAGCCAGCACATCGGTGTATCTCCACGGGCGGCCGTCGAAGGAAATGGGCAGATAATGGGGCCACAGCCGAAACGGCCAGAACTCGATGAAAAGAAAAAGCCCCAACGCGCTGAAGAAATAGACGAAAGCCATGCTTCTTTCGGGCGTGGGCAACCATCTCCAAAGAATCCCGGCAACCACGCCGAGGCCCAGCGCGACCCACATCCAGATTCCGTGCAGCAACATCTGAAAACCCTCCGGTCCAAAGGGGAGAAAGAGTTGTTCCACGTATTCGAAAAAGAGATCGTGGAACTGCAGGTTCCCGCTCAGGTAATTCTCGGGCAGCTTCACCGCGTACATGCGCATCTCGGCCTGGATATTCCCCAAGAAATGCCCCGTCCTTGCCTGATAGAACAGCTGGACGCCAAGTGCCGGCAGCAAGAAGACCGCCGCCGCCGCCCAAAGCAGGATCCAATGTCCTCGTCCGGGCCAACCCCGGCGAACGACCTGCAGGAGAACTTCGGTGGTCAACCAGATGCCGAGGATCGGCAGGGCCGTGACCTTGACCTGGTAGGCGGCGGCAAAAGCCGCGCCGGCCAGAACCGAGAATCCCAGCCATGACAGATGCTGGCACGCGGTATGTGGCGACTCCGCCAATCGAGCGTAGGCACCTCCAAACAGGTTGACACAAAGCAGGCTCCAGAAGATCAACGGCACCTCGTTAACCCACATCAAGGAATCGACGAATAAGACGGGATAGCCCGCGAGGATCAGCGCGCAAACAACCGGAGCCTGGGAGCCGCGGGGCAGGTTTCTTCGCAGCCAGAGCGCCGTGAGCAGCGGGATGAGACCCCCGGTGATGATCGGATAAAGCGCGATGCCGTGGGCCGTCCAGCCGAGCCAGTGGATTGAGGCGCCAATCGGCAGCAGCCATGCCGGGCGAAACTCGGCCTGGCCCATGTCGCCCAGCGATGGATACCCGCCCCGGAGGATAAACCCGAAAAGAGGCGTAGCGTAACCCGGGTCGTCGGGAAGTGCCGTCCCAATGACAAAAATCCAGCGGGCGAGCAGCCCCACCAAGGTGATGGACACGAGGATGCTCAGCGCCGGATCCCTGGCCGCCAGCCAACGCTTGATTTGAGGGATTCCCGCCATCATGCGGTTCCTTCGCCGTTGGCGATGCCAATGGGTCCGCGCCGCGCCTCGACCGACATGCTCGAAGCCATGGACGAACGAATCGTGCTCTGGTCGCTCATCAGGTAACGGACAACCGGGTGAATGGGTTGATTTGAGTGCGGGAACTTGGATGCGTCGAGTCGATAAAACCGCGCGCCTCTATCGCGCCCATGGTATTTTAGCGCGCAGGCCAATTGATCTGCTGACAAACGGACCCGCGCGCGATCTCGCTTCGGTATCGCGTTTCTGCCAGGCACGGCCAATCTGGATCGCAAGCCCAGTTGCCCCACCATGCCACACGAGACCATCGCGGTTGTCATCCCCTGCTACCGGGTTGCCCGTAGTATCCTCGAGGTCGTCCGCACCTTGCCCCTCTGGGTCGACGCAATTTACTGTGTCGACGACGCCTGCCCAGAGAAGTCGGGCCGGCTGGTCTGCGCGGAGATCCGCGATCCGCGCGTGCAGGTCCTGTTCCATGAGCGGAATCAGGGCGTCGGTGGCGCCATGATCACCGGCTTCAAGATCGCTTTGGCCGCGGGCCATGGGATCATCGTGAAAGTCGACGGCGACGGTCAGGTTGATCCGGAGATGCTCCCGCGCCTGCTGCATCCGATCGTAACCGGGACGGCCGATTATTCGAAGGGCAACCGCTTCTACGACCTGCAGGCACTGCGGCAGATGCCGCTGGCCCGCCGGATCGGCAACTTCGGACTGACGTTGCTGACCAAGGGGGCGAGCGGGCACTGGCATATTTCGGATCCGACCAACGGCTTCGTGGCCATCCACCATGCGGCGCTCCGGATCCTGAATTTCGAGAAGCTGTCGCGCAGCTACTTCTTCGAGACCAGCCTGCTCATTCAGCTCAATATCATCCGCGCGGTCGTGACCGAGGTGCCCATGCCGGCGCGCTACGGTTCCGAACGATCGACGCTCAGCATCTGGCGGACGCTGCTCGGCTTCCCGCCCCGGCTCGTGGCCGGCTTGCTGCGACGGATCCTGTGGCGCTATTTCATCTATGACACGAATGCGGTGACGGTTCTCCTCGTTGTCGGCTCGCTCAGCCTGATGGGGGGCGCCGCCTTTGGCTTCTACCGGTGGCATGCCGGCGTTGTCGCCGGCCAGGTGCAGACGACTGGAACCGTTGCCCTGGCCCTGTTGCCGGTGATCGTCGGAATCCAGATGCTCCTGCAGGCATGGCTGCTCGATATCGTCGACAAGCCTGTCGCCCCGCTCGCCAGCCGGATCCACGATACGTGGGAACCCCGCGGCTGAGCGCGCCCTTTACGCCCACCCTTTCAGCAGCCGCTTGAAGAAGCCTCGCACCGCCAGTTCCGAGCGGCTCTCCAAATGCCCGGAAATTGAGTTGATGAGAATGCGGAACGGGCGCCAGGGACGCAGGAGCCACGCCACCCCATAAAAGAGAAATGTCCCGGCAACCCGGGCGCCGAGCAGTTGTTTCCTGCCAAGGGCCCGGCAGTAGGAATACGTCTGGGTCACGTCGGCATAGGCGGCGAGACGACCAAAATAGGCATCATCCATCTCCTGGATCCGCCCTTCGGAACGGAGCTGATCGAAGAGCTCGCTGCCCGGGTACGGCACAAAGACCCAGATGGCGATATCGTGAATGCCGGCCCACGCAGCCCTGACGATGACGCGATAGGTCTCCCACAGGTTCTTCCACCGATCTTCCGGAAAGCCGAAGATGAAGTTGGATTTGACATTCAGACCGTTCCGCACGGCCAGTCGCATCGACTTGAGCAGCTGCGGAATGGAGACCCTTTTCTTGATCAAGTTCAGGGTTTCCTCGGATCCGCTCTCCGGGGAATAGGAGATGTTTCTGCAGCCGGTCTGGTAGAGAAGACGCGAGACCTCGTCATCGATCGCCTCCGAGCGCGTTCCGCTGGGAAGCTGCCAGGTAAACTTCATTTTCCGTTGTTCAATCCCGTGGCAAAAATCGATGATCCATTGCTTGTTCACGATCATCGTGAGGTCATAAAAATCGAAATTGGTCGCCTGGTATTCCCGCTGAAGATCGGCGATTTCATCGAGCAGATCGCCCGGATCCCGCGGTTTCCAGCGCACGGTCCACATCGTGGGGTTCGAACAAAAGGTGCATTGATACGGACAGCCGCGCGAGGCCAGGACCGGGATCGAGCGTCCGCGGTTGACCCCGAACCCGTAGCCCCGTGAGAGGTACTCCTCGATCGGGAGCAAGTCCCATGCGGGGCGGGGAATGGCGTTGAGATCCTGAATGCGCGGGCGGACGGCCGTGTGCTGAATCTGTCCGCTTGCGTCACGATACACCAGGCCCGGGACCGTGGAGAGTTGCCCGATCCCCCCTTGCTCATAAACCCGCAAAAGGTCCGCCATCGTCTCCTCGCCTTCCCCGAGCACGATCACATCCAGGGGAGACTGGGCGAGCGAAAATTCGGGGACGGCCGTGACGTGCTCCCCCCCGGCGACGAGCAGAGTCCTGGGAAATCGAGCCCGGATGGCATGAAGCAGTTCCCGGCAGACCGGCCACTCAAACGAGAAATTGGAAGACAAGCCGACCACGCCGGTGTCTTCGGGAATGCGTTCAACAATGGCGGGTATCGCCAGACCATGCATCAGGGTCCCCGTGTCCCGTGGAGTGTATTGTTCAATGGCCAGCGAAATCGCATCGATAAAACACACTTCATGTCCCGCCTGCCGGACCGCCGCGGCAACATAGGCGGGGCCGATCGGCGGAACCACCAGATCCGCCATGTTGAATGTCGGCATGAGCACGGGAGGCCGTATCAAGGTGAATTTCATCATGACGACCGGTTAGGAAGGGGCATTCGGGAACTATACCACAATCGCGGCGTCTGGCCTGCAAAATGCACCGAATGACAGCCCCCGCATCTCTGCGGAGAGTCGTGAAAGGTCCCGAACGCAGGCTTCACCCGTGACCAAAGCCTGACCCGGCTTCATGGTGCCGACCGGATTCTTTGCCGCAAAGCCTCGGTGAAAACATGGTTGAGGACCAAATGGACGTCCTCGACCGGTCCGTAGGCGTCGCATTTCACATGGATCGCGACCTCGGCTAGCTCCCGCAGCCGGCCTCCCTGAAAGCCGACAAGTGCCAGGACCCGGCCACCGTGCGCCTTCGCGAACTCGGCCGCCCGAACGACATTGGCCGAATTGCCGCTTGCCGAAAGGATGATCAACACATCGCGGGGCTGCAGGAGATTCCCCATCTGCTCCACGAACACATTCTCGTACCCCAGGTCATTGGCGAGGGCCGAGAACCATGCCATGTTGTCATTGAGGCTGAGCACCCGCAGCCGGGGGCTGCCGGCAGCCACGGTATTCTTGCCCAGATCCGCAGCCATATGCGAGGCGGTGGAAGCGCTCCCTCCGTTGCCGCAAATGAAAACCGTGTGGCCATGTTCATAGGCATCGAGCAACAGGGCGGTCGCCGCCGCCACCGCGTCGAGGTCGAGTTCCGCCAGCACGTCGCGCAACCGCGAAACGTAATCCTGCGCAATGCTCCTCGGGGTGTTCATCGGTCAATCGCCAACATAAATGATTCGCGTGCCCTGCCGTTCCAGCCGGAAATCGATCTGGCGCAGGTCCGCCAGCGCCTTGATCAGCGCCTCGCGGCGCTCGGGCTCCACGTAAAAGAGGAAGAAGCCGCCGCCGCCCGCGCCCAGCAGCTTGCCTCCCACCGCGCCGGCCGCGCGACCGCGTTCATAGAGTTTGTCGAAATGCGCGGAGGAGACGCCCGAGGCCATCTGCCTTTTCAGCAACCACCCCTCGTGCATCATTCCGCCGATCGCCTCAAAATGCCCGTCCACCAAGGCGGCGCGCAGCTCGTCGGCCTGATCCCGGATGCGGCATAGGATCTCGAAACACTTCGGATCCGACAGGATGTTCTGCCTCTGTTCGGCAAGGATTCCCACGGCGCTCCGCGTGACGCCGGTATAAAACAACACCAGCCTTTTCTCCAGTTCTGCGCGGGCTTCGGTGCCGAGGATGATGGGATCGACATGCACACTGCCATCGCTGTTAAACCGGATATAGTTCATCCCCCCGAACGCCGTCGCGTACTGGTCCTGCTTGCCGATCGGCTCCTTCAGCCGCTCGATTTCCACATCACACGCCTGGGCCGCGCAGATCTCGTGCGATGGCATGCGTCCCCGATGGGCCAGCAAGGCATGGATGAGCCCCACTGAAAATGCCGACGAGCCGCCCAGCCCGCTGCCGAGCGACGGCATATCGGCAAAGCTCGTGATCTCGAGAAAATCGCGATTGTCCGTTACGCGGAGGCATTCGCGGATGAGGGGATGCCGGATGGCTTCGATGCTATCGCAGCTCTCAGTCTGGGCGTATTTCAGGAGGTACCGGGGCTCGAAAAACTCATGGATCGCCAGATAGACGAACTTGTCGATCGCGGAGCTGACCACGGCGCCATAGCCGCGCTGGTAGAAATCGGGAAGGTCGGAGCCGCCTCCGACAAAACTGATCCTGAAAGGGGTCTTGCTGATGATCATTGCCGGATGATTCCATTTTCGATGGCGGCCTGGACAAAGGCGAGCAGTGAATCGAATTCGGCGTCGGGTGGCGTCTCCTTTAGCACTTTCTTACGATACTCCGGCTCCCCCACGAGAACCGTCCGGATGCCGGCGGCGCGCCCCGCGCGCACGTCGCTGGTCCGGTCTCCCACCATGATGCAGGCGGCGAGGTTTAGACCCAGTTCGCGGCAGGCGCGAAACAGCAGACCGGGGGCGGGCTTGCGGCAACGACAGGCCCGGCGCAGTTCCGGCACCCCCTCACCGTGGTGCGTCTCGGGATGGTGGGGACAGGCGTAGATCGCCTCAATCTTTCCGCCGCCAGCGGCAATCATGGCCCGAAGCCGGTCGTGGATCGCCTCCAGCATGGCCATGGTGCAAAGTCCGCGCGCCACGATTGACTGGTTGGTCGTCACGACGCATCGAATGCCCCGCCGGTGCAGCAGGGCCATCGCTTCGGCAACTCCGGGGAGCAGTTCCAGTTTCTCCGGCCGGTCGACGAAGCCGGAATCGATCGTGAGCACGCCGTCCCGATCGAGGAAGACCGTCTCGACCGGCTGCGGTCGGGCGCGGGCCGCCTCCGCCAGCGCGCGGTCGGCGAGGTACTCCTCGACCGAGGCCAGCCGCTCCGGCGTACCCATGTCCTTCACGAATCCCTCTTCCTCCAGGAAGTGAATGCCCAGCGTCTCGCCGCGGGTGATCGCAGCCGGGAAAACGTCGGCCCCCAGATCCGCCGGACCCGCCGCAGGGATAAAGTCCAGGAGCCGGCGTGAGACCACGTGGACCGCGGCGTTGGCGACGTTGCGATAGAGGCGGCCCGGCGTGCGTCGTGTGACGAATTCGCGCACGCGGCCGCCCTCGTCCGCCACCACCAGATGTGAGTCCCACGGATGATCGGACGCCCGCACCAGCAGGGTGCCCAGCGGGCGCCGCGTCTCGTGGGCCGCGATCAAGCGACGGGCGTCGAAGTCGAGGAAGACATCGCCGTAGGCGAGCACGAAATCGTCTTCCAGGCGGTCGGCGCACCCGCGCAATGCGCCCGCCGTGCCTCCGGGTTCAGGCTCGATCACAACCTCGATTCGGCAGTCAGGATGTCGGGTCGCCGTGTAATACCGTGCCACCACCTCGCCACGATAACCGGCGGCAAGCAGGAACCTCCGGATGCCCGCCTTCGCCAGCTTCGAGATGATATGGTCGAGCACCGGGCGCCCATCGAGCAGGATCATCGGCTTGGGCAATTCCGCTCCCCGTTCGGCCAGACGGGTGCCCTTCCCGCCGCAGAGAATTACTGCCTGTTGGACGAGCATGCACCCAGGAGCATGCCGGCAGGTTGTCAGACGGGTCAACGGGTTTTGCTTCCCGCTGGGCAGTCTCGCGCGCCACCCTCCGGTGAGAGACCGATCATCCGATCGATGACAAACCTGGGCCGCAGGCGGACTTCGTCATAGATGCGGGCGATGTATTCCCCGAGGATGCCAAGGTTGATCAAATACATTCCCGCCAGGAAGGTGACGAGGAACACGATCGTCGGGTTGCTCCAGACAATCGGATGGCCGATCAGCTTCAGGAACAGATACCCCCCGGTCAGCAGCAAAGAACAACCGACGGTGAGAAAGCCGAAGACCGTGCTTAGCCGCACCGCGGCTGATGAGAAGCAAATCAGACCGTTCATCGCGATCAGCAACGAGCCGCTGGACGGGTAGTTGGTCTGGCCCGCGAAACGCGTGGGCCGGTCAAAATGCACCACCGTCTGCCGGAAACCAACCAGGGCAACCAGTCCGCGGAGGAATCCGTGGCATTCTTTCAGGCGATTGATTTCGTCGACCACCCGGCGGCTCAGCAACCGGAAATCACCCGTGTTTTCCGGAATGTCCACCTCCGCGATCCGTCGGATCAGCCAATAGGCCACCCGCGCGCCGATCGTTCGTATCAACGGCTCACCCTCGCGAGTCCGCCGCTGCGCGAGGACGATGTCGTATCCCTCGCGCCACTTGGCCATCATGTCCGCGACCAGTCCCGGAGGATCCTGAAGGTCGACATCCATCACGATCACGGCGTCTCCCTGTGAGTATTGCAGAC
>Ga0265322_10000714_pt1 | contig 12115 bp, 19 predicted proteins | sample 41222metaG_FD_193584 | JGI IMG/M metagenome (GOLD analysis project Ga0265322, IMG submission 193584) | Rhizosphere microbial communities from Carex aquatilis grown in University of Washington, Seatle, WA, United States - 4-12-22 metaG | ecosystem: Host-associated > Plants > Roots > Rhizosphere...
GCCCGCGATAAGCCACAGTACCGGGAATTTCGGAGGCGTTGGCATCGAGTCGCCGCCATCGGTGAGTATGATAAGGAGGTCGGGCTTTACCTCGTTCGCATAGTCCATTGCAGCTTGGAAGGAGGTTCCGCCGCATTTTTGGCGAGGGGGAATTTCACTGAAAGCGTTTAACTTGCAGCGCACTCCCATTTCAGTATCGAAAAATCCCACTTCGGTTTTCGAGGTTCCATACACTTTCAGGATGGCACTCATTTCGGAGATGAGCTGTAACTCAATGTTATCGTCTACCGAGCCGGAATGGTCACAAAGGATAAGCACCTTCGGAATATAGTCGCGCTTGACTCCCATCGCTCGCAATCCAAAGCGGCGGTTCGCGCGGGTTCGCGTGGTTTGGGCATGGTCTGAAAGGTTCCGCCCGACAAATTTACGGGTTTCCGCTTTCCAGTCTACTTTCGCTTTTTCACGTAGCTTGCGGATAAGGGCTTCGATATTCGCGGGCTCTTTACCGGGGAAACGCTGTTTCGTTTCATTGAACGCGCTTTCCACCATATCGCCGACGATTTTATTAACGTCCACCGCGCCCACAGCTTCGTTGGCAAAGAAGTCGTGGTTATCCTGGGTTTCCCCTTGCAAGCCACCTTTACCGTTGCCTTGCCCGCCCGGCTTGCCCTTGCCCGAACCGCCACCGTCTTTGGCTTGTTTCAGGAGTTCGAGGTAGTACTCCTCGAAACTTTTTCCGCGAGGGAGCCCATACATTTCAGGAATGAGCCACGTTTCATGCAGGAGATGCGCGTCGATGAGAGGGTTAATTTCAATGTCCATTGCTTTGTTGCCAATGTCCGATTGAGCGGTTCCCAGGATACCCTCGCCGCGAACGAAATGCCTTTCCATAACGTGCAGCATCTCGTGAATCAGGATGCCCACTTGACGCTTTACGTCCATGCTATCGAAATAGGCGCGGCATACGTGCAGCTCTACCTCGGCGCGGCGATTCAGTCTCACGCCAGCGGTGCCCACTCTCTCGTTCCACACCACGCGGCACTTGTTAAGAAAGAGAGCGTAAAACGGCTGTTCATTGATTAGTCGAAGTCTAGCTTTTTCCATTTCCTCACCCTCCTTCCATACTATAGCTTATGTTACTGTAAAAGTCAACTACTACCGAGCGGTTTTCGCGGCTTCGGTGGCGGCTTTCGCCTTTTTGACTTCTTTGACTACTTCATTGACAGCAAGGAGTTTTTTGTGAATTTCGCTATCCTTCATAAATTCCGCTGCCCAGCCCACAGTACCTTTTTCGCCATCGGCACCGATAGCGCGAGTACCCTGAATCACCACTTGAGCCATGCTTTCATCAAGGGCATTGATGAACTTTTTGACACTCTCGATATGCTTCGATGCCTCAGCTTTGTTTTTCAAAGCATAGTCCACAAAGTCGTGGCAGGTGATAGCGATGAGGTCTTGTCTCATACTCTCTTTGTATTTTTTCAGGCGGTCGGCAGTTTCCTTTTTCCACGCGAAAACTTCTTTCACGTTGATAGGCATATTGTCTTTTTCGATGGTCTTTAGGAAAGCCATTGCAATTTCCTGACCGACGATACCACACAGGCACTCGGCGATAAGGTCTTCGTCAACCTTGAGCTGCATGATACGGCTCGCGCGTTCCCAGCTCCGTTCCGAGTGACGAATTTCGACGGGGAATTTTTCGTCGAGTTTATTTTGATGCCACAGCATACCGGGACAGGCGCGGATAAAGGAAACGATATGCGGATTGAGTTCTTCCTCGCCAGCCCATTCGAGCCAGTTATCCACGTTTCCTTCCACTTTGATATGCATGAGGCGGTCGCGGAGAGATTCACTCATGGGCGTGGTCTGGTAGCGTTCATCCTCGGGGTTCCCGGCGCACATGATGAACACATCATCGGGGAGTTTTTGGTTATTGAGTTTCCGGTCGAGAACAATCTCGAAGGTCGCGTTCGTAGTTTCCGAGCGAGCCATGTTAAACTCGTCGAAAAAGATGATAACCTTTCCCTTTTTCAGCGCGTCGGCAAACCATTGAGGCGGGTGAGAGGCGGTCACAGACATTCCGAGTTCTTTATCCTCGAAAGTAAAGAGCATCCCGGCAATGTCGATCGCTTCTTTTTGCGCGAGGCGAATGTCCAGCATCTTATAGCCCAGCGCCTTAGCGGCTTGGTGCCCGCCCGCCGACTTTCCGAGCCCGTGGCGTCCCCAGAACATGGGAGTCACGTTGCATTTTTGTTCGATCATTGCTTGGATGAGAGTCTTTACTTCTTTAATGTTCATAACTTAGCTTTCCCCTCGATTTAGTTCAATCCCTAGTAGACTTTCAAGTTTCCCTAATGTTTCCGCGTTTACAATCCCGTCCATATCGCTTAAATTATTGCGTCTAATTAGCTTTCGGACACGGTTATAGCGTTCATCATCGGTCGAAATAGTTACAGTGATACCGTTCGCGTGAATCACTACCGAGCCTTTAAAGATGCGGTATGTATTCTGATTAGTCACCATAAATATATCCTATCAAACTCTACTGTGAAAGTCAAGTATGTAACTGTAAAATCCAAAGATTTTTACAGTTACATACCCTCGGAATCACTCTAGTCTTTCAGCCCTTGGGAAAACTTGCAATTCATATAGGCTACAACTTCTGGCACTAATTTTGCCACCGTCTTATCGTAGTAGTTAAGACTAAGTAACATGGCATAGTTTTTTTCGACACACCGAAGCATAGCAGCGGTTTCGTTTTTCAGGCGCTTTACATCCGGGCGGAGCTTCATAACGGCTTCCACTACCCCGCTGTCACCGTCCACAAGCGAGGTCTTCGGCTTTCGATCCCAGCTATGCACGCGCACGGCGGGTTGGATTTTTGCAAGCTCCGCGAACGTGGCGCGAGCCGCCTTGTCTTTGAGCTTGGAAACACTATCCTGAAACGCTTTCGCTCGGAGGAGAGGCTCGAATTTTTCGCGCACGTCTTCGGTTACGTGCTGGCGAGCCTGAAATTCCATAGCCTCGAAATGCTTTTTGCCCACGTATTTTTCAAGGTCGGCGAAAAAGTTTTCGACACTGACAAATTTCGAGTCGGCTACCACTTTCGCGGAACGGTTTTCAGCTACCAGGCAAAAACCAAGCTCCATTTTTTCAAGGCTATCGGCGAGCGCCTTGTATTTCGCTTGCAGAGTGTCAGCGTTATCCTTTCCTTTGATAACGTAAACCCACGTTTTTTCATTAGTGGTGAGTTCGACCATTTGGGAAACGGTGGCGACTCCCTCTCCGCGATACACGTTAATCATCGCCTGATTCTCATTCGTTTTCTGAGACTTCGGAGACGCTTTTTCCACGTAAACATCATAGATACTGCGTGCGTCGATTTTTTTGACAAAGGCGAGGTACGCCGCATCTTGAGGGTTATCGTGAGTCAGCACGCGCCCGGCATAACTCGAATCGGAGCCGCCACAAGCCGCCGCGAGTCGGATGCAGACACCGCGTTGCGAAATTTTTGCATCCGTATAGAACATACGGTGCATCTTTACTCTGGAAGCCTCGCGTTCCGAGAAGAGAAGTTTTTCGCGTTTTTCTTTTTGAACGTCGAAACACTTTACACCCTCGGGGAGCCCTTTGACAATCCAACCGAACGGGTTCACTTCATAGGTGATACCGTCTGACTTGTCTTTGAAAGTCAGGTCTTCGGTTATCGCAAAAACATCATTGACTATAGAATGCATACTCAAAAAATCTTTGAGGGTAGTTTCCGCTTTCACTACCTCGCGCGCAGCGACCGTCATATCCGCCTGAGCTTTTTTCAGGAGCTTGGATACCGCACCTTTGGTTTCCTTATCGTCCACTAGAGCCTCGCGGCTCGGCGTGGGATAAACGTCTGAGTTACCACAGTGCAGGATAACCACACTTGAACCGCTGCCTTTGAGACGTTCCTTCAATTCCTGAAAGCCCGATACATCCTCGAATCTATCGTCTAAGGGATACGGCACCCCGTCCACGGCGAGGTAAAATTCTTTTTCATGGCGATACGAGTGGCGCGAGGGAAGCGCGTCGATAGAACCGTAAAATTCGATGATACCGGCTTTCATGCGGGCATCCGGGTATGCGATTGCAGTCTTAACGAATTCCGGCTTTACATCCCAAAAACACGTTGCGCGTTCCACGGCGTGCAGTACGGCTTCCACTTCATTCGACTTGAAAGGGAGCTGAATTTCGGTTCCGTTGGGTTCCACACTGTCACCCTCGGCGTGCAGTAACAAGGCAGGTTCCCCATCCCCGTTATCCCGAACGGCGATATAGTGCCGGGCTTTCCCGTCCACGTGAGTGATAACCGTGAATTGGTCACCGTATGCGAAATACGACTTAGCGCCGATACCGTGGGTTCCGGTCTGGGAATCATCATTCCGCTTGGAAGACTCTCCGAAGCTGATAAAAATTTCGGATACATCCGTTTCGGTGAGTCCCGTACCATAGTCCCGGATGATAAGCGTCGGGCGTTTATCGGTGGGGAGAGTCACGAGGAGAGGCTTTTTGCTTTTTGCGGCGCGAGTAGCATCCCGACCGTTACAGAGATACTCCTGCACGAGAGTCTGTATCGGGTTGGAATACATTTTTGCCAAAGTCATCATCACCGAGCGCGTATTAGTGACTTTGAACTTCAAAGTCTTGAGAGGCGCGGCGTTGGTATTGACGATAGAGCACTCAGGTAGTTTCTGTTTCATTGTGTTTCCCTCGGTTATACATACTATAATGCAAGCGAGCTGCCAACTTTTTCCTCAATGATTCTAATAAACATGTTACTGTAAACCGACGATTGTTTAGTCATTGTAAAGAACCTATTCAGGGTACTCTAAGTATTCAGGGTACCTCTGGCGTTCTAGGTACTCCAAGCGTTCTGGGGGTTGCAAGGCTTATGCCACATTTTGTCCTTGACTTGGTGCGAAATGTATGTTATTATAAAAGGGTGGGCGGGCGGCTACCCCGGTAGACGCAAAAAAACCCGCGTGGCACCTATCGCCACACGGGTTCGGAATATGGTCAACTTAATTTATTTTTTCGCCGGGGGTTCCTCCCATTGATGGCTACAGTCATGACAAGTCACTTCGAGAGTCCCATCGTCACGTTCCGGGCACTCGTTGGCGATATTGGCTCCGCCACACTCCGGGCAGGTATCCTCGGGTTCCGGTGGCGGTTCCCCGCGCAACCGTGCCATATGCTCCTGCACCTTTCGAATCTCTTTGTTGCAGCGTTTCGCACCTGCAAGAGCATCCTCGTGCCCCTCTCTCAATTCAGCGTATACCTCTTCGGTGAGCACGCCGATATAATTGGAAAGCAGTTTCAAGAGCTGCTTATCCTCTTTGGAAAGTTTTTTCTTCTTTGATTTTTTCATTCCGCTACCTCTTTGGCGAGCATTTCAAGTACCTCATCCGAGTCGCCGATGTATCCCCAGCATGAGTCAGTCTCGTTTCCGTTCTCATCTTCGAGCACGTACCCGTAGCATTGACCGGAAAGCCATTGACAGAAAACTTTGACTTCGGCTGCCATGGCTTGCATAGCTTTCTCGATCGAATCGGGCGAGGTATCCCCAAAGGTTTTCTTTACCTGGGTATAGCTCATATAAATGATACCGCAACGGAGAGAGTCCCATTGACAGGTATAGGGATAACCAGGGTTTCCATCTCCGGGGCGCGCGGTTGTCAAGGAAACGCCGCCATGAATATAGGCATGAACATCGAGGTATACATACCGTTTCGGACGTTTCCCTTCGAGTAGCTCATTGACTTGCTCAAGGGCACCGTGTTTCCGGATTACGTTCATCTCATCTTCCGTCGCCTCTTTGTCGCCGAGCGTATAGGAACGGTTTTTGAGGTAGAGCATGGTCCCCAGCTTGCAGCTATCCTCACCACGAGGATTTTCGGTATCCGTGTCATAGAAAAGTTTGAGAGTCTTGTTTCCAATTTTCTTTTCAGCCACGGTTTCCATATTATTCCTCCCACGATTCTTGACGGGTCGCACGTTGAAGTACGCGGCGAAGCTGCCTTTTAACAATCTGTTTCGACTCCCCTTTTACGCGGCGATAGTGCCCGAGGGTGCGATTGATCTTCTTTTGAAGGTTTCTGCCAGTTTGTTTCATATAGGTTATATTGCAGGCGTCGTGCCAGGGTATTCCTTAATATTTTCAGGGTACGATAGGTTGGGAACCTGTAGAAGTTTCAGGCAGCGTCAAAGGCTTGTTCAGGGTACACCAAGCGTTCTAGGTACTGAAAGCATCATCATCGCACCGAGGGGAGCCGCCCACCCACCCTTTTAGTATAACATAAAAAATGCGGCGTGTCAAGTAGAAAATAAAAAAAGTTTATGGCACGGTTGTTGCCTATTGCACCCTGTATACCAAGTGTACCCTGAAAAATTTTGGCATGGAAACGCAAAAAGGTACACCCGGTTCATCACCGAGTGTACCCTGAATTCACTATGACTAAAACTTATGCTACTTTATAAATCTCCGCCATGAGAGCCTGATTCAGTTTCATCTGACTCGGGATGGAAGCGAGCTTGCGAGTCACCGTCGACACGTTCGAGCGGGAAACGACTTCGCCTGCATCATTCTTGACTTGCTTCTCATACGTGTACGGGATTCCGCCGCGAATCACGTATTCCTGAACCCGGTTCATCACGGTATAGGCGTCTTGTTGTTCGTCGCCTGCACGGAGAGCCCGTTCCGTCACGCTATAGTCTACTTTCACCACGTTCTGCACGTTCTCCAAACGCATATCCACCAGGAGCTTGGCATACGCGAGACGCTGGTCAACCGTCATGGTCATTTGTTGGAGACGCTTGATTTGCTCGATCATCTCCGGGAGTCCGTCCGTCATGAATTCGATTCCCTCGTTCAGGCGAGACACCACGTTCTTCGAGTGGCTGGCACGGAAGTGGCGGAACACGTTCCCTGCCGCGATCTGATTCAGGCAAAGGATACGGAGTAGACCACAAAAGAGCTGGTACGCGGTGGTCATATCGTGCGCGTTCGAGAGCCCGAATCGCATAAGAGACTCATTGTTTTTCGAGAGCCCTTCGATCTTACTGAGAGTCGGGTGGCGGAACCATACCAAGTGACGCTGGAACCCTTCACGGTGCGGCACGCGTACCTTGTTGGTGTGAATCTCGTCGACCTCCCAGCCTTTCGCTTCGAGCAGGTCAATCACTTTCCGCGTGCTGATGAACCCATACGTTTCCTTAGCCGTGGAAATCGGGGCGGTAGCGTCGATCGGGCTGGGCACCTGTTGAAGATTGATGGTTTGCATTCTGTGTTCTCCCTTAGTGGTTAACTAGCCTCACAGACTATATTGCAGGCGGTATGCCAGAATGGTTCAACCGTGTTTACAGTTACTTAGAAATTCCTTGTTACTGTAAATCCGACGATAATTCAGACACCGACTAAGGCTTGTTCAGGGTACTCTAAGTGTTCTAGGTACTATAAGCTTTCAGGGTACAGTAGGTGTATAAGGTTTTTCCGTTGTCTATTAAATCGTCGCGTTTTAAAAACCTTGTTATTGTAAAATTACCTACTTGGAGCTGGCACGACGGATGCACATACTGTTGTAAGGGAGAAAATACGCATGATTAATCCATGGAGAGTACACAGGTCACGTGCCACGATCACGGATATACAGCGTGACGGGAGATGTTTCACTGTCACCACGCCGCGCGGTCATAAGATCGAAGGATGGGACCTGCCCGCTAAATTCAAGCTGGGCGAGGAAGTCAACATTCAATCCAATTTCAGTATCTGTCTCGATAGATACACCGTAAAAACCGTGAATAAGATTCGCAACAGGGGTGTAGCCGCGTGAGTAAAAAATCAAACCCAACAAAGGAGCTGCGTGAGCTGCGTGAGCTGCGAAAGGCAGCTCGCGCTCTCCTTGAATCTACAGAATTCCAGGTGGAAGATTTATCTCACCTAGATACCACCACGCTTGACGCCGCCGAGAAGCTTCAAAAGCTCCTAGGCATCAAAGCGTTTACTCCACCTGTCCGTGAGGTTCCGGATGAGTAAAAAAGCACAAAAGGCTTTGAAAAAAGTCGACAAGCTACTTGGGCAATCGGTGAAGCCTCTTTCAAAGGCTAAAATCATCGATGCCTTGTGTGATGATATCGAAAATATGTCGGAGGAAATGCTTCTGCAATCCGCGAAAGAGTGGCGTCGTTCCGTTTTGAAACGACGCTCTGTTGCGGAGCTGCGCGAAACCTACAAAGAGGAAATTATTGACCAACCTTTGGACCAGGAAAGTTGAGAAGAGTTATGGAACCGAGCATACATGATTTAAGCGGATTGAAACACTGGCTCCGTCAAGTGCTGCGCCGGAAAGGCGACAACACGCATGAGCTGGACCAAATTTACCGTCACTTCCGTGATCTCGGATACATCGTCGAGTATCACCAAGGCGGCAAAAGAATTTACAGGAAAATCAGTTAGACCAACCTACAGGAGACACGTATGAAAGACACACAACAGAATACCGCTGACTTGGACCAACCTAAACTGGTGTATGACGTAAAAACCACCGTCATGTACAACGGTATGCCGGTGATTGGCTCGCCCGATCTTCTGCAGAAAGCGGTGCAGCTTCTTTCCTGCAACTACGAGGGGAAGGTTCAACAGGTGCTCAACTACGGATTCGACAAGGTCCACATGAGTTTTCTTGAGCCCGGCGACAAAGGTACGCTGTCTCTTTTCGGCGTGGACCAAGAAGGAAACGTGATCTTTGGCTGTTGCTACTACCCGCGTGAAGGTCTACTCGTGATCCCGCGTGAAAGCTGCAATGTTTGGTACGACTACAACGAAAAAACCGGCGTGTACAAATAGTCCAGCCTGGTCCAAGTGTACCCTGAAATACTTGACTTTCAGGGTACACTATGATATGATCTAACTTGGTCCACCTAGAGGGAAAAATTTTATGAAAAAGCTTTCTGACTTCGAAAAAGAAGTGCTCAAACGGGCGAATGCCAACCTGAAAAAAATGTTTCCGGATTACAATCAACCAATCACGCGCGGGGATATCGAAGCGGTATACCAGCGCGCCGATGTATTGAGCGTCGAAGCGGATACGAAAACGGTCAAAGGGACCAAGCTGGGCTACCTCACCGGTATCATGTATTTCGCACCTGCCAATATCAGCGGTATCGAAGTGTGTCCCGGTCGCACGTTCGGATGCACTGCCTCATGCCTATTCACGGCGGGGCGGGGGTGCTACCAGAAAGTGACTCGCGCTCGAATCATCAAAACGCTGGCATATCATTTCGATAAACCGCGCTTCACGCTCACGATAAAAGAATCGATTCGAAAGCTGACTGTGACTGCGAAAAACAAGCGCAAAAAGCCCGTGGTGCGCCTCAACGGTACCTCCGATATCCTGTGGGAACGGAACACGGATATCATGCAATCGTTTCCTGAAGTGCAATTCTACGATTACACCAAAATCCACCAGCGTTTCCAATTCCAGCTCCCCGCGAATTACCACCTGACATACAGTCTCGCCGAAGCGAACGACGCACAGGCGCGCGAAGTGCTGGCGAAAGGCGGTAACGTAGCTGCAGTGTTCCGTGACAAAGCTTTGCCGAACACGTGGCTTGGTTACCAGGTAGCGCCCGGCGATAAGTCTGACTTGCGCTTCCTCGATCCGAAAGGCGTGATCGTCGGCTTGTATGCCAAAGGGAAAGCCCGGAAAGATACCTCGGGCTTCGTGAAGAATGCCAAGGATGAAAATCAATCCGTCGACTTGGTCCAAGAGGAAAGGGTCGCCGTCCAAGAGGAAAGGGTCGCCGCATGATTTCGAAAATCAAACAGAACCGTATCAAAAAATACCGGCAGCTCATTGTTGAGGCGCGGGAAGATCGGGTTACCACGCGCGACGGAAAACAGGTCGGTATCATCATCGGAGATGGACCAGACTACACGGGTGAAGCCGGGTTCAGTCGGCGCGCTCGGGTACTGTGGAAAGATGGAAGCACCACGCTCTGCACCTACAAAGGGATGCAGACAAACCCGCTTGGACCAGGCTGGAAAATTCTTTAACAAGGAGCGACTCATGGTAACTGCAAAAAAACTCATCGAGCTAAAGAAGCACAAAGAAGAATGCCCGCAAAAGATCGGGAAAGAATACTTCAAATGGCTTGATGCGGAGCTTCTCCGTGCTGCCATCAAAGGAGCTAAGAAAGTGCCGCTCGGTTCCTACCCGCTCACGGATGCAGGGTTGATCGCTGCACAGTTAAGCAAGGCAGGCTTTCAATTCTCCTTCAAAGGGGATGCTGTCATCAGCGGCGAAGCGTGGGCTGATGTCGAAGTCATCATGCCCGTCGCGTAACTTGGTCCAACCAAAGGAGTCCCATGAAACAAAGAAAAGCGCCCCCGATCTCCCCGAAGAAGAAGCAGCAGGCTGAGCAACCGGAGCACCATTGCCCGGCGTGTGACTTGCAGAAGCTCGTTGAAAAATATGGCATGACGGAGCTGGAAAAGAGCATTTTGGTGAACTGCTACGCGGCTGGCGAACCTGCCGCCGTGCAGCTCGTCTTCCAATTCCACAACGTCAACGAAGAAGGGTGCGCACAGTTCGTGTCGGTGCTTGCCCAAATCCTTGCGAATCATCTCGCTGAGCACACCGGGATGGAAGAAAGCTCCACCGGAAACGTACACTAGACTAACTTGGACCAGGAGATATGGCATGAGCCGATTAGAGTTACATGTTGAAGTGATGGAAGATGGAAGCGATGAAGATCGATTCCAGATCCCTGCGAAAAACTATGAGGAGCTTCAGATCTTGGCTGGCATGGCGAAGAGACTGAAGAAGATCCGGAAAGCTTCGGGCAAGGCGCCAGATCTAGCCAAAATCATGGCTAGGATTTTCCAGGAAGCTTCGAAAGCAGCAGCTGTGCGCCGGGAAGAAGATAAAGAATTTCGAAAACGGAGGTAATAAACATGGCAACCGCGCTTAAACCGACTCCTAAAACCATTGAAGAGGCGATTAAAAACGGGCTAGAAGATGTCAAGCCGGGCACCGATCCGGTCGATACTGTGAAGTTACACGTTAAAGATTACCTCGCACAAAAGTGGGGAATCCTCGAGCCCGAAACCATCCGTCTATGGAACACTGTTTTCCCGGAGGACCCTCGATGAAAAAGTCTGCCTTGAAGAAGCGCTGCCAAAACCTCGTTAAAAAAGAAGTAATTCAAGTATTCCTGAAGCTTAACGAAGACTACCAGGACTATCCTACTGATCGGGAATTCCGGAAGAATATCAGAGAAAGCCTGCACAGTGAGTTGTTGGACCAGCTCCTGCAGTTCGTGGAAGATTGCTGTGATTCGAACGTCCTACAGGTCGAAGACAAAGTAGGCTGGGTAGAAGAAGATGAAGCATGTCGCGCGCTGTTTGGGATCCTAGGCGGGTACCTACCGAAAAGCCAACGCACCCTCTACTACCCGAAAGAGATGCACATCGCTAAAGGAATCCAACGGTTACTCGAGGTGCTCGGATATCACAGTTACAAGGTTGGTGACGAAGTCATCATGACCAAACACGTCATCCGCCCCGCATAAGGAGTCCAACTTGGACCAAGCATTTAAAGATGTCAGTGAGCTGCTCGGGTTAGGTCCAACTGCGACCATGGAGTTCTACAATGATCAACCTCGAGAGCCAGGATACTTCCCCCACGGCACCCCTTACCCACGCCGGGCAACCGTACGTAAGTATCCGGATGGGGTACACACGTGCGATTGTGGTGATACCAGCTTCGCAATTTTCACGTGCATTCATATCGTTAAAGCAACAGCGCACTTGCCCGGCAACAAGATGTGGAGGAAGGTTGAATGACGGATCCGGATGCTCTAGAGAAGCTCGAGAACCTGCTCGGAATGCGCTGGAAGATGGAATTCCACACAGGGCAGACGGTTACCAAGAACGCAGACGGCACCATGCTGTGCGATTGCTATGAACAAACAGGGCTTTCTTTCAATCAAGACGGCACCGTAAGAACCAGAGCGACCTGTACACATATGAGACAGGCGATACACAAGGCTAACGCTCACCTCTGGGAGCTGGTAGAAGATTAAA
>Ga0265322_10000716_pt1 | contig 12107 bp, 24 predicted proteins | sample 41222metaG_FD_193584 | JGI IMG/M metagenome (GOLD analysis project Ga0265322, IMG submission 193584) | Rhizosphere microbial communities from Carex aquatilis grown in University of Washington, Seatle, WA, United States - 4-12-22 metaG | ecosystem: Host-associated > Plants > Roots > Rhizosphere...
GAGGGTATTGGTGTTCTATAAACCTGTATTCCAGAGCGCGACCGGTGTTCGACGATAGAATGCATTCCCATTTACGCCAGGATACGCCGAGTAGTTTTTCGACTTGTTCAAGAGCGTTCATACAGTTTGGAAAGCCTCTTCCGCCGCTTTCATAGCACGCCGCACGGTTTTCTCGGTGCCGATTCTCAGCACGGCTCCATCATCTTTTTGAACTTTCCACGTATAGCTGGGAGGCGATTGTCCGAAGAAGGGCGCGATCGACAAATACTTGTCTCCTCCGTTTCGGGCTCTATAACAGCCACGTTCGACAAGTTTCCTCCAATTGAATACGACTTCTCCAAGGAGTTTCTCAACTTTTTTCAACTCTGTTTTATTGCTCAAAGTTTGACCCCCCGATAAGTCTGAAACGCTTTTTCAACTTTGTTCTCGTAGTGAATGACCCACGGATCATTCACGCATACGGAGTCGCGGATATGAATACCGGCGTTGTGGCAACAAGCGACCCGGCGTACATCGGCACCATATTTCGCCTGACAACGGGCAAGGTGTTTCACGCCTAGTTTGATATTAACGTCGGGGTTTTTCAAACCGTCCGGCGTACCCTTGTAACCGTATTCCTGGGCTGTGGGGTAGTACATCTGAAATAAGCCAACGGAAACGGTGTTACCTTTTTTCTCCTGACGTTCCTTTTTGGGGTTCCAGCTCGACTCGACCTCAGCGACCGACAAGGCGATACCGGAATTCAGGCGCGACTTCTTTGAATACTTATAGATAGCGTGCTGGAAGTCTGCTTTAAGGTAGACGATATTCTCGTTCGCTTCCAAGCCGTTAAACTCAACACCCATAAATGCAATAACTAAGATTAAAGCTTTCATAGTGTCCTCCCTACCACTATTAATGCAAGCCGGGTGCCAGGTATTCAGGATAGGTTTCAATCCCAAGTTACTGTAAAACTGGCGATCTTTTAGACAATGGAAAGTTCTTATTCAGGGTACACTAGGTGCTCTAGGTACTACTGGTTTAAAACTTGCAAAAAAGGGGAGCCTCACAGGAAAGCTAAAACCTGTGAGGCTCCGAAGGAGAGTAGCAAATGGCTAAATCAGTTACTCGTTCCGCGTTCTACCATAAGCGAGCGTTTTGCGCGCAGGGTTAATCGGCGGTTGACTCTCCAAGTCTTGATCTTTTTCTTTTATGTTACTGTGTTCTCGTACAACGCTGGGCGCATTCTCGACGCGAACGCTCCGGGCTGATACTGCAATACCGGATACACCGAAGCTGCCAGAAATTCCTGTCAAGGTTCCTTCGATTGTTACTTTAGAACCGTGACGCAGACCTTTATGTTTCATCAATGAATCGCCGAAATTTGGATTGGTTATGATGACTGGAACTTTCACGTACTCATAGGGCATATCTGGCGCACGGTTGCGGTCTTTTTCCTTGTCCACGGCTGACACCATAAAATGTAACTCATCACTCGCACCTTTTTGCACCCACGTGGGCTCCGAACATACCATTCCAAAAAAGAATGTACTGTTGAACATCTAGTGTAACTCCTGAATAATATTAAACTTTATACGTTATACAAGAACAGAATCTTCATATTCATATCACTCTAACACACCGCTCCTCGACGACAATTTTTTTAATCTCGAGAAGTGGTTGTAAAGATTAGGGAATTTGAGAATCCCTACATTCCGTATAATAGGCATGGAACTTCTAAAATCCAAAGATGGGCAGTTATATCGGCTGGTACGTTCTTGGGGCAAGGCGAAAGCTTTACGAGTCGGCGACGATTATATCCACCCGAACCCACGCGAGCTAATCCCCGCTACCGCCTCCGATCTGAAACAGACGGAGCAGGCGCAGTCCGAGCAGGAAAAAGAAGCGGAGCCGACCGTGGGGACGCTAGAGATGCCCTCCGAGCACTTCGATTGGAAGAACCTCGTGCTCTATCCAAACACCGTCCAGTCTATCCGCATGGCTGTGAACTCCATTCTCAACCGCGCCCAACTAGAAAGCGTATTCCATATATCGGCTATCGACCCATCGTCGAAATGTTTACTCAACTTTTGGGGCGCGCCCGGTACTGGTAAGACCGCCGCCGCGAAAGCACTCTCTCGTGAAATCGGGATGCCTATGTTACAAGCTGACTATTCTCAGATCACTTCCAAATGGGTAGGTGATACCTCGAAAGGTATTAAGTTACTGTTTGAAGAGGCGAAAGACCGGAAAGCTGTGCTGTTTCTCGATGAGGCTGACGCGCTCGCCGCTCGCCGTATCGACAACCCCTCTGACTCTGCCGGGGTACATGGCAACCAAGAAAAAAACGTCTTCATGCAGGAACTCGACAAGTTTTCGGGCATCGTGGTTATGACTACGAACCTGTTTGAAAACTATGACCAAGCCTTGTTACGGCGTATTGCCAAACACGTAAAGTTTGACCTGCCTAATAAGGACATGAGGGACAAAATTGTACGTCAACTCTTTGGCAAAACTGTCAACGTGCGGGTAAATTTCGACAATCTGGCGACAGTAACAGAGGGTTTTTCCGGTGGTGATTTACTCAACGTCGTGAAAAATTCCATCGAAATGGCGGCGCTCGAAGGCTCCGATCCATCAAAATGGCTTATCAGCGATATTATTGTAAATACCGTAGTAAAGAGCATTATCGAATCGAAACAAGTAACTGGAAACCTCACCTCGAAAAAACCGATGGGGCTCCACGCTGCATAAGCCTTGTTACTCTAAAACAGATTGACAAGCCGTGTTACTGTATGCTATAGTTGAGTAGATTAGTGTGGCATAGATATTGTATCTATGTTAATGAAAACCCAGTTTGCCTTTTTGCCTTTTATAGTTATATAGGGGGTGAGAGGGGTAACGATAACGTGTATGAAATAGGAGATACTGTAACATGAGCAAGACGAAAACTGACTATCGCAAGCGCATCACTTCCGGGCTCAAGCGGGAGTCGGAACGAGGAACGAACTTGACTTCCAAGTTCCTCAAGGTGATTCACGACATTGACGGCGGAACTCGCGCCCAAATCACGAAAGAGCTGGTGCAACGCAAAGCTCTCGATCCCGTGAAATACACCAAAGCCAACCCCAAAAAGGGCATCAAAAAAGGTGAAGTGGACCTCGCCACCACCGCGAAGAAACTCAATTTCCTGTTCTCCGCCCGAACCAAAAACAACCTGTTCAAAAAAGAAGCCAAGCGCAACGCTACCGGTCACTTCGCCAGCCGGAACTCTCGGTACGTTCTCACCGACGAAGGCAAAAAGGCTTTCCGCACTCTCATCGCACCCAATTTCAGAAAGTGGGCAGCGTAACAGACGATCTAGTTCCCCCGAGCCCGCGTATCCCTTATGAAACAGGAACGCGGGCATTTTTTTTTGTCCGTGCCATGAGTACCTAGAACACTTGTAGTACCCTGAACAAGCCATGTACACCGGCTACTAAATAAGCACCTAGAAGCTTGATGTACCCTGAACAAGCCATGTACACCGGCTACTAAATAAGCACCTAGAAGCTTGATGTACCCTGAATATTGTTGTAGAATCCGCTGGCACCGCGCTTGCACCAACATGGGTAGAGGTCACAAATGGAATTTAATAAAGATACGAGAATGGTGTGTCTCCTGATTGAAGAAATTCGTCAGTGCGACGGTAAAGAACACCTAGAAGAGTATCAATCAGAACTTGCAATAAAAGCGTGCAAAATGATCCCAGACCTGTCCAATGATCTTACATACGTTTTGGTAACTCAGACTCGCGACTGCGGTAAAGTTGCAGATATCTATCGACACAATCGTGTAGTATGGGAAAAAATTTTGGCTATTGGCGCTACGGTGAAAACAATTATGAAAGGGGGCAAAAAATGATTCTGAAAATCTTGATGGGACAACGGATTGAAGGCTACCCAGGTGAGCACGCCCCGGAAGCTCTCGAAGTGATGACTGAATACGACTATGACGAAAACAGTGCCTGGCTCCACGATAAAATGGACGCCCAGCTCAAAGAAAAACACTGGGAGTCTGTCAAAATCATCGACGTAAAAGTGAGTCAAGACAAAATCCTTGAAATACTCCGCCCCAGTCACAAGCCGCTGGATGGGGAAATTAAATGAGTGTTGCACAATTTTTGCAAGCTGTGAAAGCTACCTTCGAAACCCAGTACCCGAAATTCGAGTGGAACTCATTTTTCCTCGATCACGAAGTACCGGCTCGCGATGATTTTCTCATGCGTCAACGGGAACAGAACCGCCGCCCCGAAGAAGCTATCGCCAACCTACTCCGTGCGTTCGGGAGGATGTAATGGTGATGGATTACCAATTTTACCGAAGCCCGAGCTGGCATTTCAGTCCAAACGCCATTTGGTACTGGCACGCTACGAAAGACCGGAACTTTACGGCACAAGTCTGTCGCATCGGGGACGGGGCTGGCAACGAGTCCTACCAATACACGGTGTTTCAAGGTACGAAGGAATTAAAAAAAGACTGTGAGGCTACTCTCGCCGAAGCAAAGAAAACCGTGTTCGGAATTCTAAACGAAGATCAATAAGGAGATACTGTTATGGCTTTTGTTACTGTAAAAAATGCACAAACCATGCCGAAAGCTACGAAGGAAAGGCAACGCGCCTCTTCTTTGGGACAGGCTGTGGGCGGTTCCGTGTGGAATAAGAAAACAAACGATGGACGCCCCAAAGCTAAGTTGAGCATCGTCGCCGCTTTCCAAGTCAAAAACAAGCTCACGAAATTCACCCACGTTATGCTGAAGTTCAATGAGAAAACTCGGGTGCTGGCTGTGCAGTTTCTGAAAGCTGCTCAAGAGGGGAGCTACTCAATCGAACGTGATGCAAGTGGTACTGCCATGCTCAACCTCACCGGCACCCTGCAAGCGTTTGGGCTCCGTCTCTCGAAACATCTCTACAACCAAACGTATGTCTTCAATAAAAGAAACGGAGATATGTTGGTTGATCTATCAGACGATGAGGTACTCACCGACATCGTACAAATTAAACGCCGACGTGACCCAAAGACTGGGCACCTGTTGCCATTCACGAAAGCCGACAATGCGAAACGAATCGAAACGGTATAACTGTATCATTCTCGAGACGGTGCAGGGATGCGCCCAGAGTACCCTGAAATTTACAGTTACATAGATTGACTTTTACACTCAGGTATGGTAGTATTTATCTATGTTGGTTATAAACATAATTCAAGGCGCGGTGGGATTTTACCTGCTCCTCATTCTTGCTAAGTCGGCGGGGTGGGTATGACGAAGGTAGAACAAATCGCAGACTTCCTAATGAACGGTATCGACAATCTCAGTGTTGACGAAGCCGCAAATGAACTCATCAATGAGCACGGGCTAATGGTACACAACGCCATTAACCTAGTGGAAAGTTTCATGCAGAAGTTCAACGCCAACCCATGTCTACCGAATGATGAGCTGTTTCCCCTCATCGAGAGATTCCTGTGAAAAAGAAAATCCGAGCCCTACAACCAGGTGAAACTTTCAAGTCGCCCGGATTCGGAGAACCTCTCCAAGTCGAAAAACTAGGGGAAGTTCGGGAAACGCAGAGCCATATCGGACGCTCTCTCGTAAAGGTACATTTCATCACTCCGCGAGGAAACAGAATGTTCCAAGACTTCGCCGCCGACAAAGAAGTAGAGGTATTGAAAAATGAGTAAGCCTAAAGCAACCTCTAAAAAACGTGCGCACGACCTTTGTGGGAAATGCGGGAAGCTAGACCGCGTTGACGGAGAAAGAGGCGGTATCTGCCTGTGTGGTGCCGATTTCTGGGTTGAATTGGAGGATTTTTCCGATCCTGACCTGGAAGACCATATACAAGACGCCTCAAAAAATCTCAACCTCTCACCGGAGGAAATGAAACGGCTCGTGGTGGAGGGAAAATGAGTCTTGAGAAAAAGGTCAACCGTAAAATCAAAGACGCTGTGTCACACTTGAACAGCCTCACCTCGGAAAACAAAGTCGTAAAGGTGACTCTCTCGGAATGCGCATCTCCGTTCGGTTTCGGAAAGGTGACGGGCAACTTCGATGCAGAACGCTATCCCGGCGAGGAACTACTCGATACCGGCGTCGAACTTGAAATCTCGCGTTTTTCAATCACCTGGAAGGATAAAGAAAAACTCCTCAAGGAACTCTCCGAAGTAATAGCGAGGTTTCAGATATGACAACAAAAAAAGAACTTCGAATCAAAATCGTGTGTGCCAAGTGTGGTAGCGAGAACGTAACTCGGGACACGCTAGCCCGGTGGAGTGTCGCGGATCAGAAATGGGAAGTATCCTCCGAACTCGACAACTTCGACTGTGACGACTGTTGCAACGAGGTCAGTGTAAATGAGATTAAGATCAAGTAGTTAGGCGGAACCCTACATTCCGTATAATAGGCAAGGAGATACCTCATGAAGATTTTTATGATTCTCACCCTTATGGAACTCGCGTTCCTATTTGGCTGTGCCTCAAGCCCGAAACCGGCGATGCCAACCTTCAAAGAAGCTGTGGCGAACGGCGACGTGGAGAGTGGCTGGTACGCGAAACAGAACCGCGAGAACGTATACGTGGATGTGCAGAACCCGCGCCAAAAATCGGAAGAGGCGGAGAAAAAAGCGTTTGAAGCTCAGCGCGAAGCTGACTATAAACAGAGACAAGTCGAACAGCTCCAATACGAGAACACGCTCCTTCGTGTGCGCAGTAACTACAAGCTGGAAAAACAAGTGAACGAGATTCAGGGTTACGACAACCAAAATAACCCGATCATCAAACAGAAAACCGTGAGTCCGGAACCGCAACAAGCGCCGCCCGAAGCTGCCCGGAAACCTGTAAAGAGCTGGGACACTAGTGAATACGATTCATACAACGATGCCAGGAAAGAAGCGCGCCTACCTCCGCGTAAAGCGCCGCCACAACGTGAGCCGGAACCTGTCGAAGACGCACCCGTTGAGCCAGCTCCTCCGGTAGTGCATCCGATTGCCCAACCCTCCGTGCCATCTCTCCCGAAAGCGCCTGAAGTTGCTCAAGCTGCTCCGCGCGCCACCGCCCCGCAAGCGCCAGCACCTGTCTCCGCTGTGAAACCTGCTCAACCCGTGGCTCGCGCACCTGCTTCGGCTGAACCCAACCTCGCTACCGCCCCTGTGGAAAAACCGTCTCTCGTATCCGAACTCCCGAAGCCTTTACAGTAACATAGAAGGTACTTGACTTTCAGGGTACACTATGTTACTCTTAGAAAATGAAGACTCCTCTTCAACAACTTGAAACTTTAGTGGACAGAGAACCGACGTACTATTTTACGTTTACCTCTGTGAGAGTGTGGCTCGACATCGACGACGATTTTGCGTGTGAGCAACAACTTGAAAGGGTGCAAACCGAAGCCACCACCCTAGAAGGTCTTTTAAAAGAGATTCTCGCGTGGAGAAAGCGAAAGAAAGCCGTATACGTCGAAGCAAGCGGTAACGAAGACGAAGACAAAGCCCTCTTTTTATCCTTCGACCTCGCAGATGTAACGGTATACGCCACGGTCCATGCCAAGACGCCCGAAAATAAGGATGTAACTTTAAATCCTAAAGAAGTGAAAGTGTTTCTCAAGACGCTCGAAGCAACTCAACTAGTCAAGCCGCGCAAAAAGAAAAAATAAGCCTCCCTCCCCCGCCCCCGTTAGTTTAGCCGCTAACGGGGGCATTTTTTTGCCTATTAATTCAGCTACATACGTGAAACCCTACATTCCGTATAATAGGCATGAGCTACAAGACAAAAAACATCCTCTCTGTCTCTCCGCCGAGTCGGGCTAGCACCGGGCTCGCTCGCGGCGCGCTCCTGACCGCCATGCCCTGGCTCGCTGCTCTCTTCATGGCGTTCCTGTCGGCGATCGTCGCAGCTCCCGCGTTCGGTGTGCTCCTCGGCGGGCTCGTGTTCTTCTATGCTCCGCTGCTCGTGCTCTCGCGCCGCTCCAACGTGAGTATCGACAAAGAATTGAATGTCTCCTGGACGCCTGCCTGCCGCCCGAATCATAAGCTACTGAAACAGAGTATCGTGTCGGCAATAGGCTTTACAGTAACAGCCACCATTTTTCTCTTGACGAGGTAGTTATGGGCAACACGCTTTCCATTTTCGCACAAGGCGGTATCCTCGGGGCTCTCATCCCCCTCATCGGTGCCCTCATCATTTTCTATCTGACTGTAAAGGTAGTGTTCAATTTTATCGGCTCTCAAGTGAGTAATCTGTTTCGCCTCTACACTCAATGGGAGACTGAAACTCTCGACGCTCTGCACCCCTATACCCGCAGCATCTTAGAGAACCGCTGCCCGGAACTCGCCTTGATCCGCACGCTCCGTAAACAGGGGCAGGGGGAACAGGTTCGGAACATCGTGCAATCCGTGATTGACACTCTCGAAACCAATGAGACAGAGCCGGTAAAGTTTGCAATCATCCGTGAGCTGAAAGGGCTGTAACTATGAATCGCATACTCCTCATCCTCGCACTCTTTCACGTGCCAACTGCATACGCCGATGAACCGGCTATTTGGTACTGGAGTTATGAGGGTTCATGTCCGAAGGTTGTTGCCGCCAGCGTCGAAAGTAACACGAAGGATCACGGAGATGAGCATTGCAGTATTCTGTATCAACGTAAAAGCGTAGACGGGAAGATGCAGCACGTAAAAATACAATGCATCGACGACAAGCAACACAACAAAATCAGGGAGTACTTTCGGAATGAGGCGGATTGCAGAGCCGATGCAGCTCGCATTAATTCAGCAACCAACGCCGCGTTCAACTGATACTGTGGACCAGCCGCACAACCGGGGCGGGGGAGAACAATCCCGGCACTGTCCGGCTGGTCCACTTCTTATGAGGCAAATCGTTTGGCTTGCAGAGCGATGGCATTTATTGCAACAATCGGTCCAACGGTGATGAAGTGATCCCCCTTCCCCCGCTTTACCTCGGCTTCAAACTCCGCACCTTCCGCGCGCAGGTTATTGGGAAAGCGTACCCATACGTTCTGGGCTCGAGCCCGCATTTTGCGCTCCTTCGGATCAAAGACAATATGGATACGCACGCGCATCGTCTCTAGTCCAAGTAACTCCTCAAGGCTTTTTAACGCACTCGGAACACCCATGCTGGTCCACCTCTCAACTGTGAAACGATCCCATAACGAGCCACTTGGTCTTGCCCTTTTTTTGGTTCAACTCTTTCGCCAGCTCGGTACGCTCCTGGACCAACCCATCAAGTTTGGCTTGCCCTTTGGCGATCCGCGCAAGGGAGGTTGGACTAAGCATATCCTCGTGACATACCTTGCAGTCAGTATCCTTCACGTGGGCTCGGGCAAGTTTAGAGTTACATGAGCGGCACTTGATGAAGGGAGACTTCCCGGCAAGCAATTGGTTTTTCAGTTTGATATTGAGCTGGTCCAACTCAAACTTGGCTTTCTTGATCCGCTCCGTCAACTTGAGATACTTCGGAGTGTTCAGAGCCTCACGATCTGCCTCTTTGTACTCTACCGCGATTGCAGGCTCATAGCTCTCTACCTTGCGGGCAAGGTATTCCCAAGCCTCGTTGTAGCTCGAAAAACTTTGATGTGTCTCAAATTTCACGCCGGATGCGACATGGCTCCAATCCGAATCAGGATCATCGCGCAGTTGGTCCACGCGATCCCGAACTCCCTTCATGGTCAAGCTGCCGTCAAGCGTCTCTGATACGTCGTGGTGTCCCATAACTCTCCCTAGAAAAAGTTGTAGTTACTCGCAGGTATCTTGGTCCAACGGCGCGCCCTCCAAATAAAATCTAGTCGGAGACGCGCCCACTCGGGATGATAGCCGTTCTGGTCCAAATATTTGGACCAATACTTAGAGGCAAATTTTTCTGCCCTCTCCGTGATGCGATCCAATTTCCGCAAGGTGGCTTTATCCATAGAACCTCCTCAAATGTGGTGACTAGTCTCTGTGTTCTGGCGCTCGACCTCCGCAACGTCAAGTTTACGGTTCCGCCAGTTGAACGTGTACAAATCAAGGCGATACACTTTATCGTCGTACTTATCCTTGATGCCAACGCACTTTTCCGAAATTGAAACGATCGTGCCAAGGTAGCGGAGATTGAAGCTATCGTGTTCGGCAATGTCTCCGATCTTAAACGTGCGATCGTATGCCTCTCCCTGATAGGTGCCGAACAAGCGGATAGATTTATTTTTCACTATCTCCGCTCGCTGCCCCTCCTCGACCACGCCGGGGATGAGTTTTCCACCTTTCTTCCTATCCTTAGCGCGGATAGGAATACCGGGCTGTATCCCCAAATAATCCTCGACCTGCTTTACAGGGTTTTTTTCCATAACCGTTTCTCCCTCTCTCACGCACGCAACCCTCCCTCGGGATATACCCAAGGGAGGGGGATTTTTCTAGTCGGAAAATTTAGGCGGCGCACTCCAAGTTATCGTCGGGGATTTCCTCGCTCGCGTCCACCACGATCGGGCGAGTGATTTCCGGGTCAAGCCCGAACTCCTCGGTGTCCATATCGTGTAACTCCTCAGCCAATTCTAGTTCGTTGCGTGGTGCCATTCTATGCCTCCCGTGTTCTGTGTTATTTGGGTAACTGCAATCGGCGTGCCCGAAATAGGTGGGGATAAGCCTTTGAATTTACAGTAACACGGGAGAGGCAGGCATTTTAAAAACCGGCAATCTTTTAAACAACGTCAATTTCTTGTTCAGGGTACACTAGGTTTTCAAGGTACTCCAAGCGTTCTAGGTACTCCAAGCGTTCTAGGTACTCCAAGCGTTCTAGGTACTCCAAGCGTTCTAGGTGTCTAAGGTTTTAAAATCGTCTAAAAGATCGTCGGGTTTTTTTTCGCGTGGGGAATTATACAGTTACATAGCAATACAGGCACTTAGCCGCGCCCTAGTGTCGATAACCTTAGCAGGTACTTAGCCGGGGATTTTTCATGTTACTGTAAAATTCACTACTTAGGGCTGGCACTACTCCTGCTATATAGTCTCCAACGGCTAAACGAAATAACGGAGGCAACGGCTATGTCTACTCGTAAATACCCCAAGCAATCGGCGGAAGAAATACAATCTATCATCTCCAGTATCCCGAAAGGTGCGAAAGGGATTTTCGCGGTGGAAACTATCACCACTGTCTCGACCGCGCCTAAAGACGGTATCACTAAGAAAAACCGTCGCACCAAGGAGCCGACTCCTGCCCGCCTCCAGAAAATCACCAAGATTTTCCAAGGCACCGCTACTTTCGGGCTCGACTATGAGGAGATGGTTAACGCCTCCCGCGAGCGCGAGGGCGTGACCCCTGATTTTAAATCGCAGGGCACCTATTGCAAGCCGGTGAGCGATAACCTCTTGATCTGGGAATACTGCGGCGATAACCCGGAAAAATTCGGGCAGCTCTATTACCGTATGTATATCGACTATATGGCAACGGGAGGCGTATGCACCTTCCTTGACGCCAACGGGGAGGAAATTTCCCCCGAGGAGTATAAGCAAATTAAGGCGGATTACCTCGCCGACAGTGAGGGCGAGGGCTCGAATCAAGGTTTAGTGAAAGTAGTGAAGCCCCGCAACGTGAAAGCGGAAAACGTGGTTTTCCTCAAGCGTGGCGAAGTGTGGCTTGACGAACGGGAGCGTGTAGCCGCCCTGAAAAAATCTTAATAGCCGCCACGGAGCGGAGCCTTTTAGCCGGGGCTCCGCTCCCCTTTATCAGGGTACGATAGGTGTCTAAGGTTTTCCATTCGTGGAAAAGTTCGACACCTTTCCGTTCGCCCGTATCTTCCATGTTACTGTAAAATCAGAGGCATGGGGGCAGGGGCGCGGCGGCATAGCGCGTGCATCTCCCCATGCAAGGGAGAACACACTATGTCTAATCGAATTCCGGTAACTCAGGCTATCATGCAATTTCTCGACGAGCGGGCAGGGCAGGGTAACAGGTTTTTCGCCTCGCTCCATTCCCAGGCTTCCCATAGCGGGCACCTTTCGCCGCTCCAGATGCAACGGGTAGAGGAGGCTATGCGCCGCGCGGTGGAGATGCAAGCCCCGGCTGCCCCCGCCGCTCCCCGCACCTTCTCGCTCCCCGTGGGCGCTAAGATCGAAAT
>Ga0265322_10000722_pt1 | contig 12084 bp, 11 predicted proteins | sample 41222metaG_FD_193584 | JGI IMG/M metagenome (GOLD analysis project Ga0265322, IMG submission 193584) | Rhizosphere microbial communities from Carex aquatilis grown in University of Washington, Seatle, WA, United States - 4-12-22 metaG | ecosystem: Host-associated > Plants > Roots > Rhizosphere...
GCGGCAGCGCGAGCGCCAAGGCGGACGGCGTCCGCAGCCAGATGCAGGTCAACTTCTGATCCCTCCAACTCAACCAATAACCTGATTCGTATGAAAAAACTCCTCCTACTCGCCATGGCCGGTTTTCTGACCGCCGTGGCTTCCGCCCAGATGCTCATCAATGGCGCGGGGGCGACGTTTCCCCAGCCCATTTACACCAAGTGGTTCGACGCCTATTCGAAGGTCGATACCTCGGTCCAGTTTAACTACCAAGGCATCGGCTCGGGCGGCGGCCAGAAGCAGATTTTGGCCGAGACGGTTGATTTCGGCGCCTCCGATGGACCCATGTCCGACGACAATCTCGCCAAGGCACCGCGGACGCTGTGGCATATCCCGACCGTCGCCGGTGCGGTGGTCGTGAGTTACAATCTGCCGGGCAATCCCAAGCTGAAGCTCGATGGGGCCACGCTGGCAAACATCTACCTCGGGAAGATCACGAAGTGGAATGATCCCGCGATCACCGCGCAAAACAACGGCGTGGATCTGCCCGCCCAGGACATTGTGGTCGTCCACCGCTCCGACGGCAGTGGAACATCCTACATCTTCACCGACTACCTCAGCAACGTCAGCAGTGAGTGGAAGGATAAGGTCGGCAAGAACACCTCGGTCAACTGGCCGGCGGGTCTTGGCGGCAAGGGCAATGCCGGTGTTGCTGGTCAGGTCAAGCAATCGCCCGGTGCGATCGGCTATGTCGAGCTCGCCTATGCGAAGCAGAATAGTCTGCCCTATGCCGACATGAAGAACTCATCCGGCGCCTACATCACACCGTCGATCGAGTCCGTGGTCGAGGCGCTAGCCACGGCCACCATCCCGGCAGACTTCAGGTTCTCGATGGTCAACCCGCCGGGGGCGAAGGCATATCCCATCGCCGGCACCACCTGGCTGCTGGTCTACCAGCAGCAGAAGGACGCGGCCAAGGGCAAGAAGCTCGTTGAATTCCTCAAGTGGGCGTTTACCGACGGCGAGAAAATGGCCGCTTCCCTCGACTATGCTCCGCTTCCGGCCAACGTGCAGGAGCGCGTGCTGAAACAGGTCGCCCAGATCAGTTACTGAGAGCGGGTCTACCTTCTGTATTGAAGCAGTAATGCAAAGAACGGAGGGTGTCTGCGAAGCACCCTCCGTTTTTTTATTCCATGGCCTCACCCTCTGGCGATTCTGCCTCGCGCTTTGCGACCCAAGCGCCACCCCGGAGCGGGGCGCGCTGGCCGGACATATCCTTCCGCTGGCTCGCCCTGCTGGCCGCCTTGACCATCGCCGCGTTGATCATCCTCGTCGGATGGGAATTGTACCGGGGGTCGCGGCTGGCGATCGCGCAGTTCGGGATCAACTTTCTCGGAAGCTCAACATGGAATCCAGTCACCGACCAGTACGGCGCGTGGCCCTTCATTTATGGCACGCTGGTCTCGTCGCTTATCGCCCTGATCATCGCCGTGCCGCTCGGCGTGGCGACCGCGCTGTACCTGACCGAGATGGCGCCGCAGCATCTGCGCCAGCCGATCATCACGGCTATCGAAATGCTGGCGGCCGTTCCCAGTGTGATCTTCGGTCTGTGGGGCATCTTCGTGCTCATCCCGTGGCTGCGTGACCACCTGTTTGTGTGGTTGAAGCATACCCTCGGCTTCCTGCCCCTGTTCCAAGGTCCCATCTACGGCGTGAGCATGCTCGCCGGAGGCATCATTATCGCCATCATGATCCTGCCGATTGTCACCTCGGTCTCGCGCGAGATCCTGCGTTCGGTACCCGATCTGCAGCGCGAGGCGGCCTATGCCCTTGGGGCCACCCACTGGGAGGTGATCCGTATTGCCGTGCTCAGCTACGCCCGGCGCGGCCTGTTTGGCGCCGCGGTCCTCGGCCTCGGTCGCGCCCTCGGCGAGACCATGGCCGTCACGATGGTGATCGGCAACCGGCCGGACATCAGCGCCTCACTGTTTGCGCCGAGCTATACACTCGCCAGTGTGATCGCCAATGAGTTCACCGAAGCCACCACCGATTTGTATCTCAACGCTCTCTTCGAACTGGGCCTGGTGCTGCTGGTCGTGACGATCCTGGTCAACGTCGTCGCGCAGCTCATGTTGCGCACGCTTTCGGGCGGCGCCTCGGGCAAGGTCAATTGATTCCGTCATGAATGAGACGCGTCATGTTCAGTCGGCTTCCATGCAGCATTCCTGGCGCAAGCTCAAGAGCAGGGCGATGTCCGGGTTGTTGTTCACCTGCGCGCTACTGGTCATGGCGCCGCTTTTCTTCGTCCTGTATTATCTGATCCGCGAAGGCGCCTCCGCCTTGGATTGGAGTTTCTTCACCCAACTGCCCAAACCCACGGGTGAAGTCGGAGGGGGGATGGCGCATGCGATTGTCGGGACGCTGGTGTTGCTTGCCATGGCCGCAGTCATTGGTGTGCCCCTGGGGGTCATGGGGGGGATCTACCTTGCGGAGTACGGTTCAGACCGGGCGAACTACTGGATTCGCTTCGCCGCCGACGTGCTGAACGGCATTCCCTCAATCGTCTGGGGCATGGTGGTCTATGTGCTGCTCGTGGTGCCGTTCGGGACGTTCTCAGCCTATGCCGGTGGCGTCGCCTTGGGCTTCATGATGGTGCCGCTCGTCATGCGGACGACCGAGGAGGTGCTCATCCTCGTGCCCCAGGGATACCGCGAGGCCGGACTCGCCTTGGGGATTCCCCGCTGGAAGATCATCACGGTGATTGTCGTCAAAGCCGCGCTGAAAGGGATCATCACCGGTATCCTCGTGGCCATGGCGCGTGTGGCCGGCGAAACGGCGCCGCTGCTGTTCACGGCGCTCGGCAATAATTTCTGGAATCATTCGCTATCCGAACCCATCTCCGCCCTGCCGCTGCAGATTTTCTCCTACGCCATTTCCCCCTACGATGACTGGCACCGGCAGGCTTGGGCGGGCGCATTGGTGCTTATGGCAATCATCCTCATCCTTAACGTGTCTGTCCGCATCCTTTCGCGTGGCCGCAAGTTCTAGTAACCCACTGATACCCATGGCCGATCCGATCCAGGCGAATTCCATCTCCACCCGATCCCCGGTGACTGCGCCAGCGGTCGTGCCCCAGGCGCCGGCGGCCACTGAAGCCGCGCCGCTCGCGATGGCCTTTGCCATCAAGGACTTTTCTCTTTGGTACGGCGCAAATCAGGCGCTTTACAGCGTGGCCATCGACATTCCCTCGCGCAGCGTGACCGCCATCATCGGCCCGAGCGGCTGCGGCAAGTCCACGTTTTTGCGCGCCCTCAACCGGATGCACGAATTGACACCCGGCACGCGCATCGCCGGTGACCTGCGGCTGTTTGGCGACGATCTGTATGCGCCCGGCATCGACCCCACGGTAGTGCGCCGCCGGGTCGGCATGGTCTTCCAGAAGTCCAATCCGTTTCCCACCATGTCGATCGCGGAAAACGTCCTGGTCGGGCTCCGCCTCAACGGGGTCAACGACCGGGCCTTCCTCCGGGAGCGCCTGGAGCAGGCACTGAACATGGCCGCCCTCTGGGAGGAGGTGAAGGATCATCTCAGCCGCCCCGGCATCAGTCTGTCCGGCGGTCAGCAGCAACGCCTCTGCATCGCCCGCGCTCTCGCGGTGCAGCCGGAGGTCCTGCTCATGGACGAGCCCTGCTCCGCACTCGATCCCCTTGCCACCGCGAAGATCGAGGAGTTGATCCACGATTTGCGGACGCACTATACGGTCATTATTGTCACGCACAACATGCAGCAGGCCGCCCGTTGCTCTGACCGGACGGCTTTTTTCTATCTCGGCAAGCTTGTCGAATACGATGAAACCCGCACGATCTTCATGAATCCCACCAACCCACAGACCGAGGCCTACGTTTCTGGCCGCTTTGGTTGATATCCCCTTATGCAAACTTCCCCTGAGCATCCGCCCGGATTTCCCATCATGCGCCGGTTCTTTGATGGCGAACTCGAGACCTTCCGCTCCCACCTGATTCTGATGGGAGAGACGGCCATCCAGCACGTGCGTGACTCCATGAAGGCCCTGGTCGAGAATGATACAGCCTTGGCCCAACGGGTGATCGATGAGGACAACCAGATCGATGAGCTGGAGATCAAGATTGACGACGAAGCCGTGCGGTTCATGAGCCTCCGTGCGCCGATCGCCAGCGACCTCCGGCTGGTCATCGTGGGGATGAAGGCCAGCCATGACCTCGAGCGGGTAGGGGACGAGACGACCAGCATCGCCCGGCGCGCCATCAAGCTCAGCGCCGAACTCCCGCTCAAGCCCTACATCGACCTTCCGCGCATGGCCAGCATGGCGCAGGAGATGCTCCGCGACGCCCTCGATTGTTTTCTGCAGGTCGACGAGGCCAAGGCCGTGGCGGTGTGCAAGCGCGACCTCGAGGTCGACAATCTCAACCGCCAGCTCTACCGCGAGCTGACCAGCTTCATGGTCGAAAAACCCGAAACCATCTCGCGGGCCATCGAGCTGATGTTCATTTCGAAGTCCATTGAGCGAATCGCCGACCACGCCACCAACATCGCCGAGGAGACGATCTTCCTCAACAAGGGCAAGAATGTACGGCACACCGAGGAAGTGAAAAAGACTCTTTAGCCGTAGTCGGCCCATCTGGGAACAAGCTAGATGAGCCCGGAATAATGCGGGGGCGGAATCGACCGGATTGCTGGGCCGAGCGAGATAAATCCCCGGTGGGAGCCATCCAGAGCACCACGCGGGAAGGCCCTCAAGCGGACAGGATCGTCTTTTCGGCTGATCGTAGAAACGGCAGGCATGCCTCTATGAGGCGCGTGACCGTGAACGGCTTGGCTATGAGGGGTACATTCCAGTGTTTGACCTCTGCGTCGATTTGCTTGTCGCCGGCGCCCGACACGAACAGGAAGCGTTTGGCCAGCTCCGGCTGCAGTTCACGCAGTAGCAGGTACAACTCGATGCCGCTCATTTCGGGCATGCGAATGTCGGATATGACGAGGTCGTAGCCGCCGTGTGCGGCCAAGGCAAGGCCTTCGGCTCCATTGGTGGCCACATCGACGCGACAGCCAAAATGCGAGCGGATGATCTCCTGCTTGAGTTTGCGGAGCACATCCTCGTCCTCTACCACGAGCACCCGGCGGCGCGTGAGGTCGCCGGCGGGTACGGGACATTCGGGCATATCGGATGTCGGTTCCGCCACTGAATCGCCAACGGCAAGCGGCAGGGTGACGGTGAAATTCGCGCCGCAGCCCGGTTCACTTTCGACGGTGATGTCGCCATTGTGTTTGCGGGCGATGCTGAAGCAGATGCTCAAACCCAGCCCGGAGCCCTTGTCCGGTCCCTTGGTGGTGAAAAACGGATCGAAAATGCGACCCATGATTTCAGGCGGGATGCCTGCACCATTGTCCGTCACGGTCATCATGCCGCTGCCGTTGCCCTGATCCACGGTGATGGTGAGCAGCGGAGCCGGGGTCGTTTCCATTGCGTGCAGGGCATTGATGACGAGATTCATGAGTACCTGCTTGAGTTGCGCGCCATCGGCCAGCACGGTCACCGGTTCGGGCGGCAACACCGTCCGCATCGTGGTCTCGCACTCGCGAATCTGGAATTTCATCAGGACCAGCGACTCTTCCACGATTTGTCGGAGATCGATTATCTGCAGATGTCCGGAGTCGGGCCGGGAGAGTTGCAGGAGCTGGCGGATGATGTGGGCCGCTTCCACGGTGCTTTTGCTGATGTAACTGGCATAACGCTGCGACTCCCCGTCGAGCTTCGGCTGGAGCAGCTCGGCGAATCCCATCACGGGGGCCAGCTTGTTATTGAGCTCATGGGCGATGCCGCCGACGAGGGTGTCGAGCAGCAGCTGTTTTTCCTCACGGTGCATGTGGCGCTCCAACGCCCGCTGGTGGGTAATGTCCTCGATGCAGGCGCACACCTGGCTGGTCTCTCGAATCCAGCCGGTGCTGAACCGGAAGAGGCGGGGCCCGCGATGGGGGATCTGCAGGGTGAACTCATGCGTGGCCGGGGTGAGATCCTGGCGTTCGTGCGCCAGCAGGAGATTTCGGAAAAGGGGGCGCTCCCGTTCGACCACCCAGCTGGGCAGCGCCAGCACCTCAATCGGACCGTCGCCGAGGTTCAGGAGTTCGGCGAGGCGCCGGTTGTGGGTCTGCACGGTGCCGTGAATGTCGAGGAGGGCGACGCCAAGCGTGTTGCTCTCGAAAAGACCGTGATAGAGACCCTGGGTCTGGCGCAGTGCGTGATTGGCTTGAAAATGTTCGAGACCCTGCTGACGCAACTGCTCGTGCTGCCGGCGTAGTTCGTTCAGTTGCTCGCCCACGAGGCGGGTCTGCAGGTTGGCCAGGGCCTCGACGGTAATGAGGCCGAGCAGGCGATGATCTCCGTCGACTAGAATCACGTCTTCGTGGAATTCGTCCCCTTTCCGGGCCAGGGTGCTGTCAAGGAGCCTGCGTACGGGCGTGACGTTGGTGAATACAAGGGGATGCGCGACCTGCGCGAGATGCGCCGGGCTGCGGCTGAAGAGGGCAAAACCATACCGCGAGCCCAGCATGAAGCCGAGCCGGGCGCGCGAGCAGAGCCCGGTCACGCGGCCCTCGCGCACCAACGCCATAAAATCGACATTGCGCTCGCGAAACGAGCGATGCACCGCCTCGAGCGGGGTGTCGTATTCAATCGACCACTGGTGCTGAGCCAGGGACTCCAGCGAGGTGGTTTCGGCCGAAAGGGCCACGGGGTGGGAGGCGATCGCCGTGAAGGTACGGACGTCACCTGGCAACGACGTTTCCGAAACAATGGTGCCTTCGCGCGTCCGCTGGTTTGAAGTTAGGTCAATCATGCCAGCCACAGAGCTTCGAGAACGGCTCCGTCGGAGGCGACCCCCGGGGGTTACGAGCGGGTTAAATCAATCAACGAATGAGGAGTTTTCCTCACAGAGGATACATTTTTTTGACGCCTCGTCCGCCCGACCCGAACCGGAAAGGCGGATTCATCGAGGACAGGCAGCCCATTCCGGGTAAGATGCCAGCGAAACGCCAGGGGCGCCTCAGCCGTAGCGACCCTCGATGTATTCGGCGGTCTTCGGATTAATCGGGGCAAGGAACAGATCTTCGGTGCGGCCATGCTCGATCAGTTCTCCCATCAGCATGAAGATGCATTCATCGCTGGCACGGCGCGCCTGGGCCATGTTGTGCGTGACAATCACGATCGTGTAATGGCTCTTCAATCCAAACATCAGCTCCTCGATCGCCCGGGTGCCCTCGACGTCCAGCGCCGAGCAAGGCTCGTCCATGAGGATGATTTCCGGTTTGAGCGGCAGAAGCCGCGCGAGGCAAAGCTTCTGTTGCTGCTCGAGCTGGAGAGTCGTGGCCCTGGCTTCCAGGCGATCCTTGAGATCGTGCCAGAGACCAACCTCGGTTAGCGACTTTTCCACGGCCTCGTCGAGGGCCGAACGCCTCAGCTCGACCTGCTCGCCATGAATGCGCAGGCCGAAAACCACGTTCTCATAGATCGAAATCGGCAGGGGATTCGGCCGCTGAAAAACCATGCCCACTGCTTTACGCAGCTCGATCAGTGAAATGTCGGGATCGTAGATATTTTTGCCGAGAATCCTGATCTCGCCGGTGGTCGTCACGTAGCCATAGCGCTCGTTCACCCGGTTGAAGCAGCGCAGCAGGGTGGTCTTGCCGCAGCCCGAAGGCCCGATGAGCGAGGTGATGAGGCCGGGCTTGATGTTCACAGTCACGTTCATCAACGCCTGAAACTTTCCGTACCACAGGTTCAGGTCGCGGGTCGTGAGGCTGTACTGGACGGGGTCGCTCATCCGAAAATGCCGTTCACGTACTCGTAGGTCTGCCGGCTGGCCGGCTGGTCGGAAAAGATGACCTCAGTCCGGTCGAGTTCCACGATCGCCCCGTTCCACAGGAACATCGTGCGGTCCGCGAGCCGCCGGGCCTGCTGCGTCAGGTTGGTCACGAGGATGATGGTCATCTGCTGACGCAGATTTTTCAGCACGTCCTCGATGCGCATGGTCGTCACGGGATCGATGGCGATGGAAAACTCGTCGAGGCAGAGGATCTCCGGCTGGTGCGAGAGCGCACGGGCGATGGTCAGGCGCTGCTGCTGGCCGCCCGACAGCTTCGTGCCGAGGCTGTCGAGCCGGTCCTTCACTTCGTCCCAGAGCGCGGCCTGGCGGAGGCATTGCTCGACGATGCCGTCAAGCTCGCCCCGCCGGCTCATGCCGGCGCACCGCGGGGCGAAGGCGACGTTGTCGTAAATGCTCAACGGCAGGCCGACGGGCAGCGGCGCGACCATGCCGATCCGCCGCCGCAGCGCAAAGACATCCCGGGCCTGCCGCACCTCCTCGCCGTCGACCGAGATGGCGCCCTGCACCCGCACCCCCGGCGTGAATTCGATCGTGCGGTTGATGCAGCGCAGCAGCGAGGTCTTGCCCGACTGCGCCGGGCCGATGACGCCCAGAATCTCGTTCCGATAAACATCGAAGGTGATTCCGCGAATGACCTCCTTCGGCCCGTACGAGAGCCGGAGATCCTTCACGACGATGTGCTTCGCGGAGGGCATGGCGGGAAGCGTCACCATTTCTTGCGGGCACGCAGGTAGACGCGCACCACGATGGCGGCGGCATTGACCAGGATCACCGAGCCCAGCAGGACGACGGCCGTGGCGTACGGGATGGATTCCCTGACGCCGGGCACCTGGGTCGAAAGCGTGTAGAGGTGCATGGAAAGCGCCATGCACTGATCGTGCAGGCCGTAGGGGAAGAAGTCGCCCTTCTGCACCGCCTTGAAGAAGACGGCGCCGGTGAACATGATTGGCGCGGTTTCCCCCGCCGCCCGGCTGACTTGGAGGATGACACCGGTGAGGATGCCGCTGACCGCATTGGGCAGCACGACCGCTTTGATCGTCTGCCAGCGGGTGGCGCCCACGTTCCAGCACGCCTCCCGGAAACTCCGGGGTACGCTCGCCAGCGCCTCGCGGGTGCTGGCGATGATGACCGGCAGCGTCATGATCGCCAGTGTGAGCGACGCCGAGATGATCGAGTAGCCAAACTGGGCCGCATAGACGAACGCGCCCAGGCCAAACAGCGCATGGACAATGCTGGGCACGCCGGCCAGGTTGATGACCGCGAGGTTAATGATGCGATTGAACCAGTTGTCTTTGGCGTATTCGTTCAGATAAACGGCGGCGAGGATGCCGATCGGCGCGGATACGATCAGCGAGAGGGAAACAAGATAGATGGTTCCGACGAAGGCCGGCCAGATCCCGCCCTCCGTCATGCCCCGCGTCGGTACGTCGAGTAGGAAACCCAGGCTCAGCGAGGGCCAGGCCCGCGCGAGCAGGTAGCCGACGATCAGCAGCAACGGGACGATCATTGCGGCCGCCATGGCGCAGAAAACCCACTTGGCGATAGCCTCCTGTCGCCGCTTCCGGCGGGTCAGCCGGGTCTCCGTGAACATGGTGTTCGGGTGGACGCTCATTTCCGGCGAATCCCCCGCACAAAGAAATCGGCGGCAAGGTTGACCACGAAAGTGATCGTGAACAGCAACACGCCGATCAGGAACAGTACGCGGTAATGGTCCGAGCCTTCCGGCGCCTCACCCAGTTCGGCGGCGATGTTCGCCGTGAGCGTGCGCACCGAGTCGAGAATGCTGTGGGGAATGTGATTTGCGTGCCCTGTGGCCATCAGCACCGCCATTGTTTCGCCGACCGCCCGCCCCACGCCCAACAGCACCGCCGCCAACAGTCCGTTCTTGGCGGCCGGCAGGAGCACACGCCAGACGAGCTGCCAGCGCGTCGCGCCCAGCGCCACCCCGGCCTCGCGGAAGGAATCCGGCACGGCCTTCAGGGCGTCCTCACCGATGGAGACGATGATCGGCACGCTCATAAGCGCCAGAATGATCCCGCCATTGAGAATGTTCACACCGACCGGAGCGCCGGTGTACTGCACGATCAGCCGGCTCATGACCGTCAGGCCAATGAAACCCCACACCACACTCGGAATGGCCGCCAGCAATTCGATGACAATTTTGAGTGTCTCCCTGAGCTTGGGGCTGCAGAATTCTGAGACATAAATCGCGGCGCCCAAACCAAACGGCACGGCGAGAAGCATCGCCAGCGCCGTGACGCTGAAGGTGCCCGCGATCATGGCCAGCACGCCATACCGCTTGTTGATTTCCGAAGTCGGGTACCACTGGTCGCTGAACAGGAACTGGCTGAGGCTGAACCTTCCATGACCCAGCACCGGCAGCGCCTCCTTGAAGACGAAGAAGAAGATGCCCAGCACAAAGACGATCGCGCTGATGCCGCAGAGATAGATCAGAGCCTCCAGCCCCCGTTCCCCCGCGACCGCCCACGCGGGCCGACGCATCCGGCGCACCGCGAGATTCGATTGGGCTGGCGCTGGTGTCGGAGGTTCGTTCATCTCGGCATGAGGCTGGAGGATATCGAGAGGAGTTTCTGGATCCACTGGCCTGACCATCGTCCATTCAGGCCGCCCGGCTCCCGCCCACCCCCCGGCAACTCCCCCGCGGTGTCTATGGGGCGGCACGTACGGCCACCGGGAGGGGCACGTAGCCACTCGCTTCGACCAGCTTCTGTCCCGCATCGGACAGCATCCAGTCGATGTAAAGCTTTACCGGACCCTGCGGCTCACCGAGGGTGTAAACGAGGAGTGAGCGGGAAATGGGATAGGTCTTGTTCAGAGTATTCTGGACGGTCGGCGCGTAGGCGGGCTGGCCGGCCTTCGGGGTCACCTTGAGCATCTTGACGCCGGCGGTCGCGTATCCCATCCCGCTGTAGCCGATGGCCGTCGGGGTGGAGGACACCAGTTCAACGACCTCTTTCGAACCGTTCATGTCGCGGGAACCGAGCTTGTAGTCCTTCTTGTTCAGGACGTGCTCGCGGAAGAACTCGTAGGTCCCCGAACTCGACTGGCGGCTGACCCGCACAATGTCATCGCCCGAGGTGTTGGGTATCTTCACTCCGAGGTCGGACCATTTGGTGATCCTACCGCCTTCCGCGAAGATCTCCGAGAGTTGTTCAAAGGTGATCTCGTCGAGCGGATTGTCCTTATGCACGTAGACCGCCAGACCGTCATAACCGACGACGAATTCCCTGGGTGTCTTCCCCGTGTTCTTGGCCGCCTGCTCGATCTCCTCGGGCTTCATATTGCGGCTGCAATTGGCGATATCGATCGTGCCCTTGACTAGCGCTGCAATCCCCTGGCCGGAGCCGCCGCCGGAGACCTCCACCTCCACGTTGGGCGCCACCTTCCGGTATTCCTCCGCCCAAACCTGGGCCAGATTGACCATCGTGTCGGAGCCCTTGTTCTGGATGGAAACCTGCGCGACGGCGTCGCCGGTTCCAACGCGGCTGCTTTTCCCGCATCCGGTTGGCAGCAGGCAGGCGGCCAGGGCGGCGGCAAAGGCGGCCCCCAGTTTCAGGGCAAACGAGTGGTGTCTAGGGTGGTGGGTCATGGATTTCGCTCTTGGGTTTGACGTCTCCGAGAATTGCTTGAACCAGTTCCCGGATCTGGACGTCCAAAGCCTGGTAGGCTGATTCAAAAGCCGCCTGCACCGCCTCGGCCGGTCCCTCGACCTTGGCCGGATCGGTGACGGGCCACACCAGGCACACTGTCTTGGTGTGGGGTCCGGGCAACGCGCGCCTCCCGGCATTATCCAGCGCAATCATCACCTGGTAGTGCTCCCAGTACGGGACTTGTTCGAGGGACTTCGTCGACTGGCGCGAGAGGTCGATGCCCTTCGACGCCATGAAATCCACCGCCCGCTTGTCGACCGGCTGGGGGGCGGTTCCGGCGCTGCTGAAGACGAAGCGGGGCGTACCCAGGGCGGTGCCGATGCCCTCGGCCATCTGGCTAAGGCAGGCATTGCGTTCGTCAATCAGCAGGAGGCGAAACGCCTCGGCTCCCTTGTGTTTGACGAATTCACCGGTGCACATGTACAGCACCTCTTCGCAGATGTTCTGGGCCTGGTCCGTGACGCGCTCGAAGCGCCGCGCAATGCTGATCAGCGGCTCGAAGGCCGTCCCTGAAG
>Ga0265322_10000723_pt1 | contig 12079 bp, 7 predicted proteins | sample 41222metaG_FD_193584 | JGI IMG/M metagenome (GOLD analysis project Ga0265322, IMG submission 193584) | Rhizosphere microbial communities from Carex aquatilis grown in University of Washington, Seatle, WA, United States - 4-12-22 metaG | ecosystem: Host-associated > Plants > Roots > Rhizosphere >...
GCACCAGAGCCTTGTGAGGCAGCGTGCCCGAGATCGGGAAGTTGTGGATGCCGCGCGCCGTCTGCACGCCGTAGTAGGCGGATTCCGGCACCTCGAGGTATCCCAGCGGGTCCTTCTCGACACGGAACCCGGGGCGGGCAGCGGGGGGAAGAACCGGGGCGGCGGAACCGGCGGGGCCGGCGGGCGGTTTCGTCTGGCCTGAGTCGGTGGCAGTCATGGCGGTGTCGGCTCCTCGCTCGAGCGGCTTTCGGCGGTGCGCGGCACGGGGCGCGTGCGTGTCGTCAGAGTCTATCGCCGCCCTGAGGTCGGCGGTTGCGGTGGGCTAGAATCCGCGTACGTGAGTCGGGCGAGTGGCCCCGGCCGGACTCGAACGGAAGGGCATCATCGACGACAGGCCGTTTCTCGTAGGCCCGTACGCGGACAAGATCATCGGCTTCCTGGTTGGCGCGTTCGCGCCCATCCTGGGCGTAGCCACGACGGCTGTGGCGATGCTGGTCTGGGCGGCGTCCGGCGGCGAAGACGAGGCGACACGGCGGCGGCGGCATGCGGTCTCGGTCACGTCGTGGGCGGGCCTGGGCACGGTCGTGATGCTGGTGCTGGTCTTCACGATCTTTCTCGCGCTGGTCGGGGCCGCGATATTCGACCCATCGTTGAGCCCGTCGGCGCCGCCCCAGCCCTGATTCGCGCCCGGCTATCGCCCGCGAGACGTCCTCGACTGCGGGTCGAATCCGGTCGATCAGTGAGACGCCGGTACATTTCCGGCTGTTCGAGCGGGTATATTCCGTGGGCCGGACCGGCGGCCCGCACGCGCCGACTCGGACGCGTCGTCCCCGGCGTCGGACCGCCCGCTCGCCCGGATGAGCAGTCAGCTGTCGCGGCGATGGAGAAGGCGCCGCAGCGGCGGTTCCCACCACTGAGGAAGAGCCGTCCCACGCCGTTTCCCCAGGAGGTCCCGAGTGACTCAACAGAAGGCATCGCGCGAGGAGCAGATCCGGCAGGACGTTCGCGACCTGCACCATCTCGGCTACGCGCAAGAGCTCTTCCGCACCATGGGCGGGTTCTCCAACTTCGCCATCAGCTTCTCGATCATCTCGATCCTGACCGGCGCGGTGATCCTGTTCGACTACGGGCTGGCGTGGGGCGGCCCGGCCGCCAGCACGATCGGCTGGCCGCTCGTCTCGATATTCACCCTGCTGATCGCCGCCTCGATGGCAGAGATTGCCTCCGCGTACCCAACGGCCGGCGGCCTCTACTACTGGTCGAGCCGGATGAAGAACAAGGATTGGGGCTGGTGGACCGCCTGGTTCAATCTGGCCGGCCAGATTGCCATCGTGGCCGGCATCGATTTCGCGGCCGCGGCGTTCGTCAACACGGCCATCGTCACCCCGATTCTCAGCAACTTCAACGTCACCTTCACTAACGCGACGATCCTTGCCGGTCCGGCTGCCTCGCCGTGGTTCAACGGGCAGCTGCTGACGATGGCCGTCCTGCTGGTCATCCAGCTCGCCCTGAACGTGGCCGGCGTCCGGCTGCTGGCCAAGCTCAACGACGCGTCGGTGTGGTGGCACATCGGCACCGTCGCCGCGATAGTCGTGGCGCTTTTCCTGGTCAGCTCGGGCAAGGCTCACTCGACCCTGAGCCCGTTCGCATTCGCTCCCCAGGACGTCCAGGGCAGCGCTTCCCTCTTCGGCGGCTCGTTCAGCTTCGGGCCGGCCATCGGCTACGCGGTCCCGGTCGCCTTCCTGTTCTCTCTGCTCCAGGCGCAGTGGACATTCACCGGCTACGACGCTTCCGCCCACGTGGCCGAGGAGACGGTCGGCGCCCGGCTTTCTAGTGCCTGGGGCGTCTTCATTTCGGTCGCCGTCTCGGCAGTGGTGGGCTATATCGTCCTTTTCGCCCTGGTGACGCATCTGCCGCCGATGGAGCTGATCTTCGGTTCCGCCGTGGGCGGCGCGTGCCCGGCCACGGCCACCTACTGCTCGCAGTACTACCTGGGCCAGCCGGTCGTCTGGAGCACGCTGCAGTACAACCTGGGCAGCCTCGGCGACGTGCTCTCGGCGGCCATCGCCGTAGCCATGAGCCTGTGCGGCCTGGCCTCGATCGCAGCCGCCAGCCGGATGCTGTTCGCCTTCAGCCGCGACCGCGGCGCGCCGGCCTCGGGCTGGCTGCGCCACGTGTCTCACCGCTTCCGCACGCCGGCCAACGCCATCATCGGCATCGTCGGCTTCTCGTTCATCCTGACGATGGCGGCCTTCATCTTCGGCGGCAGCACGGCCATCGTGATCGTGACCGCCATCAGCACCATCGCCCTGTACTGGGCCTACGGCGTGCCGATCTTCCTGAGCGTCTTCGGCAAGCAGGATTGGCGGGAGCACGCGGTCTGGAGGCTCGGCCGCTTCTCCAGGCCGATCGCCGTTGTGGCGGTCGCCTGGATCGCCTTCATCTCGGTCCTGTTCCTGTGGCCGACGTCGGGCAACCCCTACACCCTGCTGGCCTATCTGGTCTTCCTCGGCTTCCTGGTCGTGTACTACTTCGCCTGGGCGCGTAAGCGCTTCAAGGGCCCGGTCGTCGAGGTCGGGGAGGTCGAGTTGACCGAGATCGAGCGCGAGTTCGAGCACGCCGCCGAGGAGCTCGTCGGGGGAGCGTAGCTCCGCGACTACCCGGGAATCATGCGGCCGGAGGGCTGGAGCCCGCCGGCCGCTTCTCTCTTGCGAGCGGTTCAGATCAACGTGGCATTGCCGCCAGCAGGTTCGCCATCGTGATCTTGGGCGACTTGGGTCCGAACTTGTGGCGGAGCAGGTCGTACTCGGTGTAGGGGCGATCGTCGGTCACCATCTGGCCGCTGGCCCCGAACTCCTCCACCTTGACGTCGGAGATCCAGACGCTGCTCAGGATCAGCTGCTCCCACTGGCTGGCGGTCGTGACGCCGGGTGGGGAGTCCGCTGCGTCGGAGAGGTCGGACACCACGCCCGGCTTGGAGAGCACCGACTCGATGCCGGCCGAGGTGAGGTTGATCGGATCGTTCGAGCCCAGCATCAGCACGCCGTTCGGGTCCGACATCGGGGAGAAGACGATCGTCACGTGCGGAAACACGCTCTTGAACGTCTTGGCGTGGCTGCGCAGCTCGTCGACCGTGAGGCCGGAGCCGGAGTAGACCCACTGCATCATCACGCCGCCCGGGTTCAGCCGAGCCCTGGCCGCGGCGTAGAACTCCTGCGAGAAGAGGACAGCCGTGCCCGAGGTGTTCATCGGCGGCGGCGGATCGACCATGAGCAGGTCGTAGGTGTGGTTGGTCAGCTCCACGTGGTTGCGGCCGTCGGCGATGATCACGTGCCCGTTGGGGTTGTTGATGACCTGCTGCCAGTCCGGGTAGAAGTACTTGAACATGCTCGGGACCGACGGCACCAGCTCCACCGCCTCGACCTTGAGCCCATCCTGCAGGGCGCTGCGATAGCTGGAGCCCATGCCGAAGGCGATGATGCAGATGGACTTCGCGTCGGGCCTGACCATGAGGGGCAGGTCCGGCATGAACCGCGTGATCGCCGATATGCCGGTCATCGAGTTGCCGCCAACGTACAGGCGCAGGTTGTAGAGAGCGCCCGGCACGTCAGCCGCCTGGGTCACGGCAACGTCGTCCTCGGCCTGGCCGAGGACCGTGGCGTGGAGGCGGTTCAGCGTCGAGGTGGACGGATCCACGACAAGCACGTTGGGGACGACCATCAGCACGACCGCGACGACGGCCACGATGCCGCCCACGGCCGATCCGACGCGACGCACGGCCATCGCGAGGGGCCGGGCCTGCCAGAGCAGCACGACACCGGTGAGGGCGTTGATGGCCGCGATCAGCACGACAGATCGGGGCGAGGTCAGGACCGGCATGAGCACGAAGGGGACGACGAAGGTCCCGCACAGCGCCCCGACGGTGTTGGCGCCGAGCAGGAGGCCGGTGCTGGTTCCGACGCGCTCGTCCGACTCGGAGACGAGCATCGAGCTCATCGGGAAGACGACGCCCATGATCAGCGCCGGCGGGGCGACCACGACGATCAGCTCTCGCAGGAAGCTCCAGGAGACCAGGTACTTCGTCTCGACCCCGAGGCCGGCCAGGACGACGAAGGCCAGCGCGATCTCCGCGGCTCCGAGCAGGGCGACGGGGTGGCGCGTCCTGGACAGGAAGCGCGAGAAGACGAACGCGCCCAGGGCGATGCCGGTCAGGAAGATGGCCAGGATGCAGGTGAAGACGTAGCTCGAGCTGCCGGTACCGGACGAGAGGATCCTCGTCCAGAGGTTCTGGTATCCGAGCGACGTAAGGCCCGACACGAAGGCCACGGCGAGAGCCAGCTTCGGCCGCGAAATCGAGGCCGCGCCGGCTCCGATCGCGGATCTGGCCGCCGCCACTGCGGAAGGTCCGGGCTCGCCGGCCGTGGCAACGGTCGACGCCGGCTGGTGGCGGAGGCTCAAGGCGAAGGCGGCCAACCCGGCCGTGGCCGAGCAGGCGACGCCGACCAGCATCGTCTCCTGGAGCCCGATGAGCTCGATCAGGAAGATGCCGGCCGCCACGGTGCCCAGGATGGCGCCGAAGGTGTTGACCGTGTACAGGCTGCCGAACTCGGTGCCGAGCGTGTTGTGGTCCCGCACGAGGTAGCGGGAAAGCGTCGGCAGCGTGGCGCCCATCAGGATCGTGGCCGGACCGAGGGCCAGCAGCGACAGCCCGAACCGCACCAGCGTCAGCAGGTTCGGGTTCTCCTCGAGCGTCTCGAAGACGCCGCGATAGACCTCGCGCATGCCCAGGAACGTCGTAGGCGTCAGCAGCACGGCCACGACCACGAGGAGCTCGAGGATGGCGTACATGCGCAGCGGATTGCGGACCCGGTCCGCGATCCGGCCGCCGACGACACTGCCGATGGCCATGCCGCCGAAGAAGCCGGTCAGGATGGCGGACACGGCCTGCGTCGTGTTGCCGAACACCAGCACCAGCTGGCGGGCCCAGACGACCTCGTACACGAGGCCGGCGAAACCGGACAGCACGAAGATCAGGAGAATGATCCGCTTAGCCGCGGCCGGGCCGGCCCCCTCTTTCGGTTGCACGTTAGCCACTTAGTCCAAGTCCTCCTTGATCGGGGCGGGCCAGGCCAGAACGCCGCCTGGCGGAGATTCGGCGCGGGCTCTGACGAGGAGTCCGCATGTGGCTGCCCCTCGCGGGGACAGGATAGCAACTAAGCCGGTCGCGGACGGGCACGAGCCGCTACCCGGGCAGTCCGAAGACGGCACGGGGCGATGTGCGGACGCCCGCCCTAGAGCCCGGTCAGGTCGCCGAAGTACGCCTGCAGGACGCCGGGTTTGGACCAGCCGACGACGACCACCCTTTGATGCAGCGCTGCCGCCGAGCAGGTTGCGGAACCGCCGAACGAGAACTGGCCGGCCATCGGCTGCTGCCACGCCTGCCCGTCCTTGCTGGCCCACACGGTCCACGGGGCGGACGGACTCGCCGAGCCGGAGGCCGCAGGCCCGGCCGTGGGTCCGGATCCGGCCGACGGTGGGCTGACCGCAACGAAACCCGAGTCGAGCGAAGCCCAGCAGCCGCCGGTGGTCGTGAGCTTGGAGTCCTGCCAGCTCTTGCCGTCGGCCGACCACCACCAGCTGGTATTGCCGGTCAGGCCCTGGCTGGTCGCGATCAGGCCCTTGCGCGTGCCGACCACGATGCTGCCGATGGCAGGCAGCTTCCAGCTGGCCGGCGTCCAGGCGAGGCCGTCGGCCGAAGTCCAGGCGGCCGCCATGCCGGTGCTGTTGACGCCCGAGGCGATGAAGCCGCCCGACCACGACGAAACCTGAAGCGTGTAGTCGGTCGCGCCGCTGATCGAGGCGTCGACCCAGGTCAGGCCGTCCCCCGAGTACAACAGCCTCGCGCCGTCGCTCGAGCCGGCGGCCGCGACGAAGTCGCCGCCGTGGACCGCCACCGACCCGAAGTTCGACGGCGCGTCGCTGCTGCCGATCGTGGCCATCGTCCATGTCGTGCCCGACAGGTGCCAGATGGCGCCGGCCTGGCCCGAGTCGGCAGTCGACAGGCTTCCGACGGCGGCGACGCCGCCCTGGGAATCGAGCGCGGCGGCCGCCACGAGAGGAGTTCCTGCGGGCGCCGGAGCGGCCGTCGCCGGCACAGGAGTCACTTTCGGTGACCCGCTGGCGGGCGCCGCGCTGGCGGGCGCCGCGCTGCCAGACCCGACGGCGGGCGCAAGGGTATCGGTCGCGGCGGCGCCGGCTCCCGCCAGCACGTCCGGCCCGGCCTGCGTCGTCCAGGCGTTTCCGTCCGGCGACGAGAAGACCGTGGTCCCGGCCTTGCCGTTGACGAACGCGAGGAGCTGATTCGTCGTTGCGATCACCGGGCCGAGGGTGCTGTCCGCGGTCAGCCCGGGAACCATGGGCGTCGCGCCGGCGCTCAGCTGGATGGAGAACGCGGGCGTGGGCGTGACCGCCACCACCGGCAGCGGGGCGCCGAGCGTCAGGCTGCCCGTCAGGACCGCCAGCGAGCCGCCGGCATCGATGCCGGCCAGGATGAGCGAGTTGCCGAACGGCGCCAGCCGGCCCCGGGTCAGGGCCGAGGCGGTAGTCGTCATCGGCTTCCATGTGGTGCCGTCGTCGGATGTCCAGAGCGACGCGGAATCAATCGGCGTCGGACTCGCTCCTGCGGATGGGGCCGGACCGAGCACGCCGGTCGGCTCGGAGGAGATGGCAACCAGCGAATCGAACACCTGAGCGACGGATTCGAGGCCCTGCGACTGGCGAGAGGGCACGGCGCTTCCTCTGTACCAGTTGATGCCGTCGGGCGAGATCCACGATATCGCCACCGCGGCGGTAGGCATGGGCGTCGGGGCCGGCGTAACCGAAGGCGAAGCGCCCGAGGCCGCCGGGGAGGTAGTGGGTTTGGGGGTCGGTTTCGGGGTGGCTTTGGCCTTCGATGCCGAAGGCCCAGCGGTCGGCGAGGGCGACGGCGAGGGCGACGGGGTGGCCAATTCTTCGGGGGTCAGAATCTGGCTGCCGACGGCTACGAGCCCGCTCCCATAGGCCACGAGATCCTGGGCCTCGAAACCGGTCAGCGTTGCCGCCGCCTCATTCCAGTGCGTGCCGTCGGACGAGATCCACGCCTTGGAGTGGCGCGCGTCGTTGCCGCTCGAGACGGCGATGATTGCGTACCCGCCGGCCCAGGCCCGGACCGCCCGCGGTATGTAGCCGGTGGCGTTTGGGAGAGCGACGACGGTCCAGTTCGATCCGTCCTGCGAGAACCAGGCCACGCCGTTGCCGGCGGAGACGAGCCCGCCCGGCCGCCCGGCCAGACCGATCATCTCGGTGTCGTCGGGGAAATCGACCGCGGCCGGCGACCAGGTCTTGCCGTCGCGCGAGTGCCAGGCCGTGGCCACGACCTTGCTGCCGGCCCCGAACCCATCGCCGACCGCGACCAGGCCGCCGTTGCCGTCGTCGGCGAAGCCGAGGACGACGAACCGCAGGCCGGGCGCCCCGAACGATCCGGGTGCCGCGATGGACTGCCACGTCGAGCCGTCGGTCGAGGACCAGACGCTGCTCGTCTTTCCGTCGCTGCCCATCATCAGCATCTGAGAGCCCTGTGATACGAAGTAGGGCCCATAGAAGAAGTTGCCTGTGGGCGGTTTGGCCGAAGCTCGGAAGTCGACGGCGCGGACGCTACCGGTGACGGGAACCGCAACGGGCTTGTTGGGGATGAGCGCGATCATGCCGGCCACGACGGCGACGATCGTCACGAGTCCGACGGCCGCGGAGAGGGTCTGGCGGATCGAGAGGGGCCAGGTCGGGCGGTGCAGTTCGGGCCGATGAAGCTCGGGCCGGCGGAGCTTCGGCATCGCGATCCTGGGCGGCTGCCACGCCTGGCCCGAGCGGCGGCTGCGCGGGTAGGCCCTCGGTGTGGTCGCCGCGCCCGTCGCCTGGGTCGTCGTCGCACGTACGCCATGGGGGCGGGCGCGGAGGCCGCTGGCGACCGTCGTCGGGGGCTTCGCTGGCGTCGCGGGCGTGTCGAGCGCGTTGGAGGCCGTGGACGGGATCACTACCTCCGGGCGGGGCCGGCGGGTGATGGGAAGATCGCTGTGGATGGGAGATTCGAACGGGTCCGACGCCGGTTTGTCGTCGAGGCCACGCTCGACGCGGGGATCGCTCATCAGGTGGTTTGTACCTCTTACGTCTCGCCGCTCCGCTCCCCCGGCCGCTTGCCTCCTCGTGGCGACGCTGCCGTGCGGATCGGGTTGCCTACGCCCATGGACGAACTCGTAGGGGCGGAGGTCGTAGAAGTCTGCACAGTCGGTCGTACTCGGGGGCGGCGAACGTGCAGCCTGCAGACTCTACCCTGCTCGCGCCAATCGCGGGTCGGACGGACGCCCCCGTGCGCGCGTCCAGCGCGCGACCACGTCGCCCGTGGCGGATCCCCGCGGGCGCCCCGGGCGATCACGAGCCACAATAGCGAGCCAGGATCGCGGCACCCCGAGGCAGGGGCGCAAGCCCGAGCGGAGGACAAGACCATGAGCGACCAGCACGGCGCAGGGGACCACCACGCGGCTGCCGGCGGAGGCGCCGGCAAGGCCGTTCCTAGCCAACTCGCGGATCTGCGCGAGATGGTCCGCGACGGACGGATCGATACCGTCATCGTCGCCCTGACCGACATGCAGGGCCGCCTGATGGGCAAGCGAGTTCAGGCCGAGGCCTTTCTCAAGGGCGTCGTGGACCACGGCATCCATTTCTGCACGTACCTCCTCGGCACGGACATGGAAATGAACACGCCGGACGGCTTCAAGCTGATGAACTGGGAAACAGGCTACGGCGACTGGATCGGGCACGAGGTTTGGGAGACGACGCGTGTTCTGCCGTGGCTGGAATCGACGGCCATCGTTCTGTGCGACGCCTTCGACGAAGAGAAAGGTGTGGAGATCGCTATTTCTCCACGCACGATGTTGAAGCGGCAGGTCGAGCGGGCAGCCGGTCTCGGATACACTGTCAAGGCCGGCACGGAGTTCGAGTTCTACGTTCTCTCGGATACGTTCGAAGAGCTGAACGACAAGGGTTACAACGACATCGAGCGGGTGGGTTATTACAACGAGGACTACCACTTGCTCCAGGCGACCAAGCTCGAGCCACTGTATCGCCAGATCCGCAATCAGATGACCCAGGCGCGGATTCCGATCGAGTTCAGCAAGGGCGAGGCCGCGCCGTCGCAGCATGAAGTCAACATCCGCTACGACGCGGTGCTCGAGTCGGCCGATCGGAGCGTTCTCTTCAAGCACGGCGCCAAGGAGATTGCCTGGCTCAACGGCTACGGCCTCACGTTCATGGCCAAGCCGTATGCCGAATGGACGGGCTCGTCGGGGCACCTGCACATGAGCCTGTGGGATCCGACCGGCGAGAAGGCGCTCTTCTTCGAAGAAGGCGCCGAGCCGTACGGAATGGGCCAGACGATGCGCTGGTTCTTGGGCGGGATGATGGCTCTGCAGCGCGAGCTCGCGCTGTTCATCGCCCCGACCATCAATTCGTACAAACGCTATGCCGTCGCCAGCTGGGCGCCGGTGAACGTGGTCTGGGGCCGCGACAACCGGACCACGGGTTTTCGCATCGTGGGCAACGGACCCGCTCTGCACATCGAGAACCGCTTCCCCGGCGGCGACATGAACGCCTATCTCGCGTACGCCGCCGAGGTCGGCGCGGGCCTCTACGGCATCGAGCACAAGATCGAGCCGCCCGCCGAATACAAGGGCAACGGCTACGTCGCGAAAGGCTGCGACCGCATGCCGCGCGCCCTCTACGAGGCGGTCGATCTACTCGACAAGAGCAAGGCCGCCGTCGAGATCTTCGGCCGCGACGTCGTCGACCACTACCTCAATGCCGCTCGCGTCGAGCGCGACACATACGACGCGGCCGTCCATGCCTGGGAGCGCGAGAGATACCTCGAGCGCGGATAGACTACGTCGGCTATTTCGGCGGCGCCAGATATGTACCCAACGCATCGGCGAGGAGCGTGAGATGACGCGGCAGCGCCGCGGTCAACGGACCGGTATCCACCGGCGCTGATTGGACGACGAAATCTATCGCGGCCGGCGTCATCGGCGGTGACGGGAGAAGCGTCAGCGGCCACGTGAGCGCCTTCATCAGGATGACCGGGGCGTGAATGATCGGGCGGCGCCGATGCATGATCCGGAGCGCCTCGCGGATGACGGCATCCATGGTCATGGTCTCGGGGCCCCCGACCTCCAGAGTGGCATTTGCAGCGGCCGGCGTAACCAGCGCGTCGGCCACGAGCGCGCCCATGTCGTCGACGAAGACCGGCGCCAGAACCTGGCGACCGTTGCCGATCTGCGGCACGAAAGGCAGCCACCTGGTGAAGCCCAGGAAGCGGTTCAGCGACCGGTCGCCCGGTCCGTAGATCCAGCTCGGGCGGAAGATCGTGTAGACGATGCCGCTGCCGCGGACGGCCTGCTCGGCGCGCCATTTGGCCCGGAACCAGTGGCGGGGGGCGTCCGCGGCGGCGCCGGCGCCCGAGATGTAGACGAGGCGAGAGATGCCGGCGGCGCGGGCCGCGGCCACGAGCGCCTCGGTCCCTCCGGCGTCGACGCGCTCGAAGGTCTGGCCGCGGCGCGGCGCCTCGATCGGCGAGTTGCGGAAGGCCAGGCAGATGACCAGGGCGTCGGCGCCGGCGAGTGCTTCGGCCAGCCCGTCCGGCGCGGTCACGTCCGCCCGCCGGAATTCGACCGACCGCTCCGTCGTCGCCCTGGGAGGACGGTGCGACAGGACGACCACGCGGTTGCCGCGGGCCGCCAGCTCGCGAACGATCGCATGCCCGACGAAGCCGCTACCACCTGCGACCGCCACAACGGACTTGCTCGAAGTCTCCATGCCGCCTCCCCGATTGGTCGCCTGGAACCCCAGCATAGACCCGACCCCCGCCCCGCGCGCTCGCGGCGCGATCGCCGGGTAAGCTAGGCTCACCCGGTGGTTCGAGGAGCCTGCGGCCGGCGACTCGACGGCCTCCGCCGACAAGATCTGGGCCAAGCGGGCGAGGAGACCAGGGCATGCGACTCAAGGACAAGGTCTCGATCATCACCGGCGCCGGCAGCGGCATGGGGCGCATCGCCGCCCTCCGCTTCGCCGCCGAGGGGTCCCGGGTGATCGTCGCCGACAACCAGGGCGAGGCCGCGGAGGAGACCGTTCGCCAGATCCGCGCCGCCGGCGGGGAGTCGTATGCCGCCGCTGTCGACGTTTCGGTCGAGGCCGAGGCGAAGGCGATGGCGGAGGTCGCGATCAGACGCTACGGGCAGATCGACGTCCTCTACAACAACGCCGGCATCATGCCCGAGGCCGATCATTCGGTCCTGGACACCTCCGTCGAGGTCTGGGACCAGGTCATGGCGGTCAACGTCCGCGGCGTCTTCCTGTGCTGCAAGCACGCCCTCCCGCATATGCTCGAGCGCGGTTGCGGCTCGATCATCAACGTCTCCAGCTTCGTCGCGGTCCTGGGCTGCTCGGTTCCTCAGGACGCCTACACTGCCTCCAAAGGCGCGATCCTGTCGCTCACGCGCTCGCTGGCCGTCCAGTTCGCGCCTCACGGCATCCGAACCAACGCCATCCTGCCCGGCCCGGTCGAGACGCCGCTGCTGATGGACTGGCTGCTCAAGGACGAGGCGGCGAAGAAGCTGCGACTGGCTCGCAACCCGACCGGGCGCTTCGGCAAGGCGGACGAGGTCGTCAACATGGCCATCTATCTCGCGTCCGACGAATCGGCCTGGACCAACGGCGCCTCGATGGTCATCGACGGCGGCATCAGCGTGAACTACTTCTAGCATCGACCCTATAGAGGACTCGCCAGTGACCGACCGCCCGACGCACGAAACCCGAACCGGCGGACCCGCAGCAGTCGGGACCAAGCCGGGCGACCTGGCGCCCGGAGACGTCAAGCCGTCGGACCTGGAGATCGGCATCGACTTCGGCGGGAGCGGCATCAAGGGGGCCGTCGTCAACGTCCGCACCGGCCAGATCGTGGGCAATCGGTTGCGCATTCCGACGCCCCAGCCGGCGG
>Ga0265322_10000724_pt1 | contig 12053 bp, 21 predicted proteins | sample 41222metaG_FD_193584 | JGI IMG/M metagenome (GOLD analysis project Ga0265322, IMG submission 193584) | Rhizosphere microbial communities from Carex aquatilis grown in University of Washington, Seatle, WA, United States - 4-12-22 metaG | ecosystem: Host-associated > Plants > Roots > Rhizosphere...
TATTTCTTACTCAGAGTGATGTTTTTCTTAAATGTCTTCTTCGGGGCATCAGACTTTTACTTAGCAACCACATCAGGCAAAGATGTTGCCGTCAACATTATGCTTGGTGTATTTAGTCTATTCGTTGCCTACTTCTGCCTCATCAATTCTGAAAATATTAAAAAACAATTGGAGAATAAAGATGCTGACAAACAAAGTACTGAGACTAAATAGAGATGAGTTGCGCACCCCGGCTATTCCAGTGACCCAAGAGAGTATCGCTTATGTCATTCAGGCAGTTGTGCCTAAAATGATCGAAGTGATGCGTAAAGAGAAGGGGTTAGGTTTAGCCGCTAACCAGATCGGTGACATTCACCAAGTGTTTGTCTTAGAGATGGAAGGGGAACAACCTCAAACCTTTATCAACCCTGAAGTTTTAGAAGAGTCTGACTTAGTTGATCATGTAGAAGCTTGTCTCTCTATCCCAGGTACCTCAGCTACTGTTAAGCGTTTTAATAAGCTTAAACTTCGATACTTAGATGAGAGCATGACTTCACAAGAGGTAAGTTTAGAAGGTATTAAAGCTATCGCAGTTCAACATGAAGTCGATCATTTGTCAGGATTGCTTTACATTGATCATTTGGGTGATACGTCTCGTATGTTCTGTTTGAATAAGCATAAGAAATTTGTTAAATTTAGTTCAAGAATGAGGTAGATATGGATATCATGTTTATGTTAGGTTTTCTTTTAGGTCTACTCACTGGTGCCATCAGCATCACCACTATCATCGCTGCTATGGCTAATAAGAGTATTAAGAGGCACAAAGATAAGCTATCTGCTCTCACTAAAGACTATATGGCAACTAGTGGTATCGATAGCGACAGCAGCAAGTATACAGCTAGACTAGAGCGAGTTAGAGAGATTCAAGAGCGGCAAGAGAGCATCATCGGTCAGACTTTACGACCTCAAAGAAACTCACTTGATGGCAAATACCAGAACCGACTTAACGGAGAGCTTAAAGCTCTAGAAGAAGAAAGAAATACCATCCTGAGATCATTGCTGGCTGAGGGTTTTGACCCGTTAGTTGCTGTAAGTGGTATTGATGGCACCTCAAGGAAAGCGAAGCTCTCTGAGTTTATGGCTGAATATAACTTGATTGATAAACCAGTAAAACCAGCAGCACCACCTAAGCGATTGTTATCAGTAGTGAGTGATCACGACGATGATACTGACGATGGTGGCAACGGCGAGACAACACACTAAGGAGTTCTTATGATTGTAATAGCAACTGAAAGAGCTTACATAGTGAGCAATAAGATTCACTCTATGTATGTTGAAGAAACTTTAGAAGAGAAAGATAAACCAAACGGTAAGGGTATCATCCAGGTTCCAGTGACAGTGATACACGTTCGTTTTGAACCTTATACTGCTGCTCAAGCAGCGGGCACACGATCTGAAGACTACGGGGTTGAGATTAGAGTGTTTAGTCGTAAGAAAGCGATCGAACTGTTTAAAGATATGGTTAGACAAGTGCGAGAGCAGAGTCCGGACTTAGTTTACTTAAACGAGATAGCAGAAAAATTCTTAGCAGGAGTAATAGCAGATGACACCAGCGCAGATGAAATTTGTGGAGTTAGAAAAGAAGAAAGACGAAGTAAAAAAGTATTACCTAGAGCTGGCAAGCGCTCTAGAAGAACTAAAAAATGAGATTGGAGTCGGTGGCTATTTTCAGGACTCCGCTGGAACAGTTTATCAAGTCGTGATCCCAGAGGGTCGCTTCGTCACCTTCGATAAGCTCTCGTATATCCGCACCCGCCGCAACGATGAGAAGCGTGGTGACCTATCACTAACTGCTGCCGAAGCTGCTGGCTTCACTGTAACTAAGAAATAATCTGAATCTAGAATCAATTAGGAGATAATATGAAAATGCTATTTATTGTTCCAATGTTAGCTTTATTAAGTGCTTGTAGTGGTAGTAATAAAACAACTAATTGAAAAGAGGCCCATTATGGGAGTTTTCGATGATGCTAAATATGATGAGCTAGATTGGCTCTCAAAAGCCACCGAGCCTATAGAGGCTAGAGTGAATGTAGTTATCGCCTCTTTACCTGCAGAGATAGAGATAGACTTTAAAACAGTCAAAGAGGTAGCGTCTTCAGGTTATAAGAGCTTAAACATGACTAAGGATGGCTTAGTCGAGACCTCACTAAAACAGAATTCAGAATTCTACAATTTCTCTCTATCTTATCAAGAGCGAGATATGCTCTACAGCTGTTATGAACTTCGCATAGAAGAGAACACTATAGTTGACTTCGAGACAGGCTCAATTCACGGCAGTATCAAGCTTATTAAGGTTAAGAATACATTCGACAATAAAGAACTTGAGAAGATATTTGGTCTAGAGGGCCTTGAGAGGATAAGTCGCATGACTGTTACCCAAGAGAGTATGTCAAGAGTAAATGAGGTATTAGGTATCCTAGGCAAATGCGACGAAGCACTAATGACTAAATCCTTTAGGAATAAGAGGCGCGGAGTTTATATTAGGGTGAAAGCAATCCTTGCCACTAACGAGTGGAACATACGTGACGTTGAACTGGCTTCACAAATAGGCCTATGGATTTTTGACTACGTTGTTGACGGCAATATAGCTGCTTTTAGGGACTTATGTCGCCTTAAAGTTATGACTCACAAGGGTTTTCCAATCTACTCTATGGAGACTATCGAATGAAAACTGAAATCAGAGAGTATTTAGATTCGTTTAAAACTAGCAAGGCTATTTTCAAGGTTGAAAGCACTGGCAAGCTCTCGCTCATTCACCAAGTGCCAAAACCACCGCATGAAGACGATGTTATCAAGCAGATCGTTTATGATATAGTTGAAGAGAGGTTCTATCCAGAGTATTCTAAATATCGTATAAACTATAATGATGTAGAGAATAGGATAGAAATCACTATTCAAGGTAGAATGCTTAGATTCTTAGCGCTGAACATGGAAACTGTTGCACCAACTCAGACTAAACTTTTTAAGTGGCTTAGAGAGAACAGGAGTAGCCCGCCTGTTTATGAAGGTTTATATGAGTTATATAGATATATAGCTCCGATGTGTGACGATATGAAATTTATAGGTGAAGATGTTAGACACCGCAAGAACGTGGTGTCGATTTTAGAGGCCATGATGGCAAGGTATAACTAATGAAAAATAAAGATAGAAAAATCACTAATGAAGATATATTGAGATACGAAGCGATGGTGGAGAAGCACATTCAAGATTCGGTAGTGAAGAACTTCAATGAGGCTCATGGCAAAGGTAATGGTGATGTATCATTGGGCAATACAGGGATGTCACTTAATGATATTAGGCAATACCTGAGAACAGAAGTGTGTGTCGCTTTATATAACTACGATCCAGAGTACATAACAAAAGAGGGTAAAACAGTGAAGGAGAGCACATTCGTGTTCAACCATCTACGCTTCAGAATTGGCTCTACTATGAAACGCATCACTAAGCCCAAATATGGTTACGGAAAGTGGGTGGGCAACTTAGAAGAGGTATTGTGGGAAGTGGAAAGTGACTAAGAAGTGGAATGCTAGCTTATCTATCTCTGATATAGAAGTTGCTTGCACGGCTGCTATGAATGACTTCGGTAAGCCAGATGTCGCATATTGGCCTCCTCCTCATTACGCTCTGCGCAACACTATCCCATGGTCTGCTTATATAACGCTATCTCCTCGTGAAGAATGCTTCGCAGGACTACACTGCTTGCTGTATAAAATCGGAGTGTGCAAAGATACCGACAATAACAAATGGACAGAAAGAGTGGCAAGAAGCAGGTTAGAAGCAGTTGATTGGGCAAAATCTGTACAAGGGTATAATTTATTTGAAGGAATTTAGCATGAAAACGTATAGAACAGTGAGTGAAGCATATTTAGCCACATTAGAAGATATCTATAAAAACCCTGACTATATGGTGGCACCTCGTGGCTTACCCATCCGTGAGAAGCTTGATTATACATTTAAGGTGTTGGAACCTACTTCAGACCCTATAGTGACAAGGGATTTAGAGCGTAATAAGGTTATAGCTGACTATACTGCGAAAGAGATGGAGCTTTATAACTCATGTTCTAACAAAGTCGAAGACTTCGCAAAAGCTAGTAAGTTCTGGAACCAGATAGCCAACCCTGATGGTACTGTGAATTCAGCATACGGGTACTTAATCTGGAAGAATAAGAGCCATGGGTCTCACTTCAATAAGCACACAGTTTTAATAGAGGGGCAATTTGAAGATGGTGAGGTTGGTAAGTTCTTAGTAGAAGAGAATGTAATGGTGACCCCATGGGATTGGTGTGTTGATTCACTTAAGCGAGATAAAGATACTCGCCAAGCAATACTTCGTTTTTCACTACCTGAACATTTTTGGGTAGGAAATAAAGATATGACTTGCACTTTACACGGCAACTGGCTCATCAGAGAAGATAAATTACATTTAAGTGTGGTAATGAGGTCAAATGATTGGAACAAAGGAATTTTATATGACGCTCCGTGGTTTTGCTCACTTATAGATAAAATGGTGGATGAACTTAAATCTACTTATCCTTCCCTTTCTAAAGGAAACTATACTCACACAGCTCATTCGGCTCACATCTATGAGAAAGATGCTCAAATTGTAGAGAAAATGTTGGGGTTTAAACTATGACGATAATTAAAAGTTTTCAACAGTGGGTAAGTGATTTTGTCTCTAGTGGCACCACTACAACACAACCAACTGCTACATCACCGTCAATAACACCACACATTAATACATCACCATTGCCTGCTGGTACTAATGCAATTAGTTCGAGTGGTTTTAATTTGAATAGTAGTGTTACCATGACAACTGTCACTAATATTAGCCACCCTATTCCTGGCAACCCTATGCAATCAATTGGAACACTGAATTACTTCGGTATGTCTAAACAGGAAGCAGATGAGCTTAAGCTCTTAAGAGAAGAGCATAAGCTCGTTGTAAGAGAGATAAGACTTCAGAAGTTTCGTGAGCTTCACCCAGAAATGCGGCAGATGATAATCTCACTTTTAATCATAGCAGATATTGAGATGGAGATAAGCAGTTCTGGACCTACAAAGTCTGATCGACTAAATGAACTTGAAGCAAAAGAGTTTTATAACAATTACACTACAACTGCTTATGTAAATCCAGATTGGCATTGGTCTACGGTTGTTGCTAGTCTTATCCCACAAGATCTCACTAAAAATGACCTAATCAACGCCCACACTCAAGCTACACTTGAAGAAGAGTTGAGCCTCACTACCTCTAAATAATCTGAAATTATAATACACCAGGGAGATTAACATGTCAAATATTAATACAAGTGGTGTTTCTGGTGCTGCGACAAGTTCAACTGGTGCTGAAGAGTTACCGATTAAAACTGGTAACGATTTTATTGGCGAGTTTGAAACTATGGACCTCTCTAAGCTTAAAGATAAGACATTCTTAGTCTCCGTAAGCACTGGTGATAGAAATAAGAGTAAATTCTTATGCTCATGTGTTCGTGGGCCTTTTGACTTCAGTGAGATGTGCGAAGAAGTCGGCACTATGTGGAAGGTCGAGCAACATCATGCTAAAGTGGTTATCCTCTCTAAGGATAGAAGTAAGTCACTTCGTTTTCTTGACGAGAATACGACTGATTATATTGAAGCTCGCTTTATCGACATTATCACTAACGAGATGCTTTCAGGTACTTTCGATGAACCCTTTACATGTCAAGCAAATGTAGTTGAAGATGAAGTTGAAAACGATCCCATCCTTAAGCAGCGCTTAGATAGTAGTAATACAGCAGCAGCGGCAGACGATTCAAATCCCAAGGTTTAAGTGTATGTTACTTAATAATATTCCGTGTTTAGATAAAGGCTATGTCTCAACTATAAGCTCACACAATGACTCACAGAAGCTAGTTGACATAGCCAACCACCTGCTAACTCCGTATCAAGTAAGCGAGAAGCTTTTACAACTATCCTCTCTAACCCTACTTATTAAGTGCCCACTTTTTATTCAACTTAACCTCGCCCAGTATGGCTTCACTATCCTCTATGCCAAGTCTACTCCTGAAGTCGAAGCCTACCTACCTAATGAAGCTGAAGTAAACACACCAGAGCTTGAGACTAGTCGCCTCATAATGAATGATATAAAGCAGACTACTGAAGCACTTTTAATTAATCCAAAGGCGTATAATGCGGATGGATGTGACAAATTCACTTCTCAGGTAATGACGCCTATAAGTGTTTACACAACGATAATAACTCACGGATCATATGACCAGTGGAAGAGGTTTACAGCTCAAGTGAACCTGCCAGCACAGATAGAGTCTTATAGGTCCGCAGTAGAACAAATAGTAGAAGTGGAGTGGAAATATGGGCAAATCAAAGATTTTACCAAGTAAGAGTGGCAATAAGAAGAAGGATCACACTGAGGGTACTTATGAGACGTGGGTAGAGTATATCTGTCCTGTTAAGGGGAAAGTCCGTCAGAAGGTTAAAGTGAAGAAGCTTAAAACTGCTGCTACCAACTTTATCCATACAGTGGGGTCATCTGACAGCATCATGAATAGTGCAGATAAAGAAGATAGTGGTAGTGGTGTTGGTAACACAGAGCAAGATATCGAATAGTGAGTGCTTTATGAAGTATAAGTTGACAACAGAAGACTTAGAAGATATAGCAGAGGTGGCCAACAGCAATCCTACCCTCTATTGGATAGCGGATTTAAAGAGTAAAAAGTTTAATGTAGGTGATGTACTTATCTCCTCCGATGTTTTTCTGGAACCACCAGTAACATTTGGTAGTGCTAATGTATTAGTGAAAGATCCAAATCTATATGAAAACTCTAATGTTAGAGTGCGGCACATAGTGATACACGTTGACCCTATCAACGATGCTACCTGGATAAAAGATATAGAAGTCGATGGCAACGTTGACCAACACTCTATACGTTGTCTCTCTCAATGCGTCAATCATGATTATTTTGTGTCATACGAAGTTGATCCGCTTTCAGTTGAGATGATGCTTTTAGGTGAAGAGTACGACATTAAAAGTTTGTTATTAGAAGAGGATAGGCGGATTAAAGCTGCATTTAAAGCTAATAAGAAAAATGGAACTCTAGTTAAGAGCTTGAAGCAAGCTAATGAGATCATAGCTGCTTTAAAAGTTGGCGATATTTTTTATGTTAAAAGTCAAAATAATCTAAATACGGATATTTTTCAAGAATATATACTGCAAAGTAAAAGAAAATACAACATGGATTATGCTAAAAATAACAGTATAGTATATGCAATCCTCACCAGATTGGAAAGAACCGGTGGAAGTATTAATGACGATTGCGTATACTACGCTAAAGTTGATCATAAAAACCAGGATGGGTATCCAATGTCCTCACATTGTGATTTAAAATCTGTTGCCTTAGTAAATAAGTATATATACCTTAATAAGCCTGTATTATTAAAACCTAAAAGCGAAGTATGAAGGTTTTGTTTGTTGGCTCTAACCCATCTCAGAGTAGTACCTCTACATTGCCTTTCTGGCAGGACTCTAAATCAAGAAAAGTTATCGACGGTTGGATGTCAAATATCATCCAGGATGATCAAGATTCAATTTGTTTTGCGAACGTATCAGATCATCCAACAGACAAAAATCGCCCTCTAAAGATGAGGGAGGTACGTGCCTCGTTGAATTATTTGTTATTAAAGATTGAAGAAATAAAACCAGATAGAATTGTTGCTCTTGGAAATACAGCGAGTACTGCTCTGACACTGCTTCGCTATGCCCCACCCTTCGCCTCGCAACCGCCTAAACAACGACAAAGAGTTTGTAGCCCAGAAAATAAAAAACCTAGCAGATTTTATCCTGCTAGGTCCAAAAGTTTAAACTTTATTTAACTATTAAAATTCTAATCCAGCGTCGCCAGTAGAGCGATCGTTAAGTGAACTTCCAATGATTGGATTGTTAGAATCCAAGTTAACAGCTTGCAGATCTAAGTACAGATCTCCACTGATTGGAGTCATTGGGCATACGCCCGCTGTGACAACGATAGCTGCTTGAACGTTACCTGGTGAAGATGGGATATGAATTACATAATCTCCAACTTTCAAACCTGCAAAAGCAGGAGCACTAGGCGATACGCCAGAAGCTACTATAGCGTTAGCGATTGACCAACCACCAAGAGCGGCAATCAAAGCTTGAGCTACACGGCTGTTAGCAAGGGCACCAGCTATTACTTTAGCAGCTGGAGCGCGGTTTGGGGCGGATAATTCTCCACCGTGATTTGAATTCTGTGTTACGTAAGGGTTTGCTGACATAATATTCTCCTATTAAATTAAAATTCTAATCCGCCATCGCCAGTTCGTCTGCCAGTAAGCTGTGCAGGAGGCGGTGGGACTTTTGGGTTATTGGAATCTAAATCGATAACACTAAGATCGATGTACATGTCACCTACTACAGCAGCAGCACCGAGGTTACCAGCTACAGCGATAGTGCTAAAGCTAGCAGAAGCACCAGCAGAAGATTCAGCATTGACATTTGATGCAGCACTTAAAGTTACAGCACCGGTAAGAGCGATCAAACCACCGTCAACAGTGCCACCAGAAGTATCAGTGATGCTTACTTCAGCAATCACGTTACCTTGGAAAGTTCCTGCATGACCTGAGTTAATGGTTGCAGAGCTTCCAACAAGCCAGTAGATGTTAGCAGCAGAGGCGCCGCCAGACAGCGTCATAGTTGGAGTTCCACCAGAACCTGTAACAAGTGTTGATGATGTGTAGATGATGTAAGTTCCTGCTCCGTTGAAAGTCAGTGCAGCAGCACCAGAACCAGCTAAAGAAGCGGCACCTGTTTTGTAAACACCAGGAGTAAGGGTTTGTCCATCAAGAGTTGCAGAGATAGCTACTCCGCTTGCGATAGCGTTAGCACTCTGAACATTGAAGTAAGAGGTTGCATCCATCATGGCCGAATTAGCAGCTGCATTGTCGATGTTCTCTACACCAGTCACTGTTCCAGGAGGAAAACCAGTTACAGATGAACCAGGATATAAACCCAGGTTACCTGTGATAACAGATGAACCGGTGTTTGTGATTGTAGAGGAAGCCAAGATGCCGTAACCGGCAGCATTTCCTAGTGGAGATGGTGCACCTGAAAGTGGGATATGGACGACATAGTCTCCAACCTTTAAACTTCCAAAATTTATAGTTTGTGAGGTACTTGAAGCGATGATGATGTTAGCAGATCGTGCTCCAAGTGCGTTGATCAAAGCTTGAGCCACGCGTGTGTTTGCCAGTGCGCCGGCAATAACCTTAGCAGCTGGGGCTCTATTAGGAGCGGATAACTCTCCACCTCTATTAGAGTTTTGAGTTGTTAGTATTGGTCCCGACATAATTCTCCTTTGTGAGTTTATGGCGTAGGAATATTCCTACGACGTTACCTTTGCCTATATATTACCAGGTTATCTTACTTAACTAGTAATACCAGAGCAGCCTTAACTAGCATACTCAAAGTTACTGCCCCGCCCACTGCGCCAAGTATCTTTGTCCACAGTACGACTTTTGATTTCCACCAAACTCTCACTGCATCTCTTTGAATTTCTTTTACTTCTAGTGGACTCAAACGTTGGTCCATACTGTTGCACATCTTCTCTAGCAGGTCGCTTCTGTACATGTGCTCTTTTAGGGATTCTGTATTTGACTGAAGGATATCGTTCATACGCTTGAGTTCATCGTACATTTTCTCGTCAGCTTTCGTATGCTCTTCAAAGCTAGCTTTATGAGAGCATAAATCTTTATCTATGCGATAGCAAGTATCTTTAACTTCATCTAACTTATCTTGAATACGACTTAACTGCTCATCGTTATCTGACATTGAGATACCTCACTATAACTATTTTATCATACATAGGATATTAGGTATTTATTCCGATTTGATAAAACAATACATATAGCTCCTCCCAAGGGTGTAGGGTCTAGTCCAAGCAGGACTAGGCTCTACTTTTCTTGTTTGCTATCTACTACAGTCTCAGATTGAGACCCGTTGACCTCAGTGCGCTTTTGGAGGAGTTTTGTGCCCATACCGACACTTAAGAAGCCAGTACAAAGCAGACTTATACCACTATAATCAGGGATAGGTTTATTTATGCCTATAATTGCTATAGCGATAGCCGCACAAACGCACATCATCATAGCCACTCGAATTGATGAGACATTTGACCCTTTTTCACTAAATAGATCTCTTAAAAATTGAAACATAGTATAATCCTCTAGATTGATTATAACATCAAAAGGAGTTCAAATGAAAATTGGCAACCTAATCGACTCTAACTTTCAGAACGCATTAAGTAAACTTATGACCCAACCGTTGGCACTTAAAGTGACCTATAAATTATATAACATCAAGAAGACCACCGAGGATGAGTTTGCTAAATATGATAAGATCCGTTTGGATGCTATTGCTCGCCTCTCTGAGAAGAACGCAGATGGTACACCTACATCTGATGAGAAAGGCAATGCTCAATTCTCTCCTGATAATCTTGCTTCTTTTGCTCAAGAATTAAATGAGTTTTTAGATGTAGAGTTTACACACGACAAAGTAAAACTTGAAGAGTTAGGTGAGAGTTTGAAGCTCTCTGTTCAAGAGCTAGCAGCACTATCCCCTATCTTAGATTTGTAATTACTGCCAAGTATCAGGTAGAGTTTGAACAGCGGCATAAAGTGCCGCTGGTGTCATGTCATTCAATACTAAGTTTTGATTATCAGCAAAATTTACAAATGCCGCTACTAAAGTCGAGCATACCCATTGAGATCCATCAGCTTTGGCAGGATTATTAATTTTAATACCAACCATACTAGCTAATAGCGTTAAAGCAAATCCAAAAATCATAGGCATACTATATGGTTTACCTAAAGACTGTTCTAAAAAGGATTTACCTTTAATGAAATCTTCATTGCTTAAAGTAACATTCTTTTGAAAGACTATAGTTTCTTCTGAAAGAAACATCTCTTCTGAAACTATATTAACACTTAAATTGGAAGCTTGCCAATACTCAACCTTACCTGTCTCTTCGTCTGTAATTTTAACAGCAGCATGACTAAATGATGCTTTTGTAGCAGCCATGATTAAAGCAGAAAAGATATTAAAACCAGAATGTTTTGAAAAGATGATGCTTATTTGTTTCATATTATACTAACACACGATGTATTTCGTAGTTGATTCCAACACTTACATTGGTAGTTCCAACAGAATTATAAATACATCGAATACATAACCCAGCAAGCACTTTTGCTGGATAAGATCCTTCTTTACTAATCTTCATTTGCTCATCAGAGGGTAAATTTAAATTGGTTCCAAACTGTCTTAACACTGGATACGCTGGATATATAGATGTGATGCCCGCTCCATAAATACCAATCAACATGGAGGTCTTATCTACCACTTGAAAAGTAACAGTATCTCCAAATGTTGTGCTAGAAGCCATAAGTTCTAATCCAGTAAAGATATGATCGTCTGTTAGTGAGAGATCTATATTTGTTGAAGTTCCAGCAATAGCTGTACCAGTAACCCCTTGAGCATTAAGCATATAGCTATCAGAGTTTAAATCTTCGAAACGCTTTGGTGCTGAAACACTATTAATCATAAATTATCCTTTAATATTCAAAGCCACTGACGGAAACCTTAGCATAACCAACCGCAGCACCAGTGCCTGTAGCACCAATACCTTGTACACCAATACCTATTCCAGTACCAGCAGCAAACTCCAATCCTTCATCAATTCCAATAACTACAGTTTGAGATGTACCAGCAGTAGTGGACGGTCCACCAACACTCCAAGACTCTACTAACGGTGAGGTAAGAGCTACAACACCGGCTAAATTGGCACGTAAGTTGACCTGTATAGTTCCTGCTGTAGTGACAGAAACATAAGTAATTACTATTTTCTGTATCCTATATGTTTTTGCTGCGGTAACAACAGCGGGAGTGGTAGTGGCAGTAACGGCAACGCCGCCTTTATATCCAGTAAGAGACTGAAGAACTTCAGCATTAGTAG
>Ga0265322_10000729_pt1 | contig 11989 bp, 14 predicted proteins | sample 41222metaG_FD_193584 | JGI IMG/M metagenome (GOLD analysis project Ga0265322, IMG submission 193584) | Rhizosphere microbial communities from Carex aquatilis grown in University of Washington, Seatle, WA, United States - 4-12-22 metaG | ecosystem: Host-associated > Plants > Roots > Rhizosphere...
CCAGGGCAAATTCAAGGACTGGGTGGATAAGCTTCGCAAGAAAGCGTATGTCGAGATCAAATAATAAAGTGATCGCCATTTCCATGGGAGATCCCCGTGGTATCGGGCCGGAGGTGACCCGTAAAGCGCTGGCGAAAATTATCAAGGATACAACCCCCTTTAGTTTTATTGTAATCGGGGACAAGAAGATCCTGGGACGTCTCCCCCTTAATGTAGAAGTGGTTGATGTCCGTTACAGATCTGCGGGCGAAGGGTCTCTTAAATTCCTGGATAAGGCCATTGAGTTGATCAGGGCGGGGAGAGCTGACGCGCTGGTCACAGCACCCTTATCCAAAGAAGCTGTCAGCCGGTATCACAAAGGTTTTTCGGGGCATACCGAATATTTGGCTGATGCTTTCGGGATCAAGGATTTTGACATGATGTTCATCGCGCCGCGGATCCACTTGACGATCGTGACCCGTCATGTCCCCCTCAAGGATGTGCCGGCTTTGATCACTTCCAAGGCTGTCTATAATTCCATTGCCCTGATGTCAAAGACATTAAAGGATACTTTTAAGATCAGGGACCCTAAAATTGCCGTACTTGGGCTTAATCCCCATGCCGGCGAAGGAGGTCTTTTAGGTTCCGAAGATATCAGGCATATCCTGCCGGCTATTGCCAAAGCTAAACTCAAGGGCATTAATGCCGTCGGTCCTATGCCGGCGGATACATTCTTTTCTTTCCATTCTGGTTTCGACGGTGTCATCTCCATGTACCATGACCAGGGATTGCCCCCTCTCAAGGGACTTTACATGAAAGAACTTGTCAATTTTACCGCAGGACTGCCTTTTGTGCGGACTTCACCGGCCCATGGCACTGCCTATGATATCGCCGGAAAGAATAAAGCTGATCCTTCGTCAATGCTTTCAGCGCTTAAACTCGCCTGTCAATTAGCATGAATCCACCTTACCGGCCCAAGAAGCACTTAGGTCAGAATTTCCTCTCGGATCCACGCATTTTGCAAAAGATCATTCAGACCTGTGAGCTGACACCTGAAGATATTGTGGTGGAAATCGGCCCGGGGCAGGGTGTTTTAACGCGGTTAATAGCACCTTTGGTCAAAAAGCTTATTTGTGTGGAGACTGACCGCGATCTAATTGAGGTGCTGAAAAAGGAAGTTCCCGCGGCTGAGATTGTCCATGCCGATTTTCTCCAATGGGACATGGGCCATCTTCCGGCGGGGGTCAAGGTCATCAGCAATATCCCGTATTATATATCCACACCCATCATTGAAAAATTAATAAAGAACAGGTCAAATTTTTCATCGGCTTTTTTGACCGTACAGTTAGAGTTTGGAGAGCGGCTGACGGCTGATGCCGGTGGCAAGGACTATGGTTCTTTAAGCTGTTTTGCGCAATATCACGCGGATATAAAATTACTTTTTAAGATCAAGAATACCTGTTTTAAGCCCGCTCCTAAGGTGGATTCATCATTTTTACGCATGACGATGAGGCCCTGCGGGCAGGGGATGCCCCTCGATGAGGGATTTTTATTCAAGTTGATCCAAACGGCTTTTCAACAGCGCCGGAAGAATATAGTCAATTCACTTAAAGGTTTGGCGGGCAAAGAAAAGCTGGAGAAAACCCTTAAAATGCTTGGCATCAGTAACAATGCCCGCGCCGAAAATTTAACTTTGTCAAATTACATCGAGCTTTCCAATCACCTTATGATATAATCTTTTTATGGAAAAACGGATCTTTTATCACGACACCGACGCTGGCGGCATTGTTTATTACGGCCAATATTTATGTTATCTGGAAGAGGCACGCACGGAATTCCTGGAAAAGAGAGGCTTGAGTGTTGAGCAATTCAGGGAACGCGGCTTTTTTTATGTAGTGCGCCAGTGCAATGTCAGCTATCGCTCACCGGCCCGTTACGGAGACACGGTGCTTTGTGATGCCAAATTGAAGAAGATCGGGGCTTCACAGCTGATCTTTGAGCAAACCGTCCATGATAAAAAAGACGGCCGCCTTATTATAGAGGCAGAAGTTTCATTGGTTTGTCTCAACAGTGAGTTTAAACCCACGCCCATCCCTGATGATCTCAGGGAAAAATTATCCCAATGAAGTCATTTTTTTTATTCTTGATCATTTTTCTTGGGAATATAACGGTTTTTACCGTCAATTGCCGGGGAGACCAGGGGAATGATGAAGTTATTGTTGATAATAGCGGTTCATCCAATTTTTCGGGATACAGGGTTATTATCGATGCTGACGGACAAGTTAGTGTGATGAGCCGTGGGAGAAACAGTAGAAATACGGCCTTTCAAAATGGCCAATACACGTTGCCGGTTGGCGAGGTCAAGAAGCTTGTTAGTGACCTTGAGGCCGTAATGCCATTGTCAGGGCTTGAATCCATAGGCTGCGCCAAGAGCGCTTCTTTCGGGACAAGTACTTTTGTGACTTTCAAGGATCAAACCAGCCCGGATATTCAGTGCGTCAAGGGCCAGGATTTTATCAAGGATATTGCTGACATCATGCAGGCGATCCCCAGGGCCCAAAATGGCGTGAAATTGCCTTAAAGTACAAGGTATCCCTTGTTTTTCCCCGCCTTTGATGATAGTATTTTGCCTATGTCCATAACCAAAGAAGATGTCAAATATATCGCTGCTTTAGCGCGTATTGACGTGCCTGAAGACAAGCTTGAAGGTTTCACCAAAACACTGGTGGACATTGTCCATTACGTGGAGCAGTTGCAAAAACTTAACGTGGATAATGTCAAGCCCACCAGCCATGCCGTGCCGGTGGGGAATGTCTTGCGCCCTGACGTGATCAAGCCTTCATTTACCAATCAGGAAGCCCTTGCCATTGCCGTTGAGGCAAAAGACGGTTCCTTTAAAGTGCCTTTAGTCATCGAATGAGCCTGCATCAGCTAACTGCCCATGATCTATTGGATGTTTTTAAGTCCCGGCAAGCTACGCCGAAGGAAGCTTATGATGCTGTGCTTGAACGTATTAAAGCCGTTGACCCCAAGGTTAAAGCCTATGTGCGTTTGGCCCAACATAAGCCGGAATTTAAGGGCGAATTCCAAATACCCATCGCGATCAAAGATATATTATGCATCAAGGGTGAAGAGACAACCTGTGCCTCGCGCATCTTAAAGGGTTTTATTTCGCCTTATGACTCCGGAGTAACACAACGTGTCAAGAAAAGCGGCGGTACGATCTTGGGGATCGTGAATATGGATGAATTTGCCTTTGGTTCATCCTGCGAAACATCCTGCTATGGCCCAACCTATAATCCCTGGGACCTAAAATGTGTACCGGGAGGGTCCAGCGGCGGGAGCGCGGCTTCAGTTGCCGCGGATGAAGCCATGTGGGCGCTCGGTTCAGATACCGGCGGTTCTATCCGTCAACCTGCGTCTTTTTGCGGCATTGTTGGTTTAAAGCCGACTTATGGACGTGTTTCAAGATACGGCCTTATTGCCTTCGCCTCAAGCCTTGACCAGATCGGGCCTTTGACCAAGGATGTGCGGGATTGCGCCTTATTAATGAACATTATTTCCGGCTATGATGACCGTGATTCAACATCGGTGAATGAACCTGTGCCGGATTACACCAAAGCTTTGGTCAATGATGTGCGCGGCCTTAAGATCGGTATTCCCAAAGAAGCCTTTGTTGACGGTTTGGATGCACAAGTCCGCCGATCGGTCGAAGAAGCGCTGGATCTTTTAAAAAAGCTGGGAGCCATCGTCAAAGAAGTGTCCCTGCCGCATACGCCTTATGCCGTGGCAACTTATTACATTGTCGCGACCGCCGAGGCCAGTTCTAATTTAGCCCGTTTTGACGGGGTCCGTTATGGTTTGCGCGCCCTGCCTTCCCGTATCCGTAAAAATGCTTTGGTCGACATGTATGAGGAAACCCGATCCAAAGGTTTCGGGGATGAAGCCAAGCGCCGCATCATGCTTGGTACCTATGCCTTATCATCAGGATATTACGACGCTTATTATCTGCGCGGCCAAAAGGTTCGGACCCTGATCAAGAATGACCTTGATGAAGTATTCAAGGATTGTGATGTGATCATGACCCCGACATCTCCGACGGTCGCTTTTAAAGTGGGAGAAAAGATCAGTGATCCCATCAGCATGTACCTTTCAGATATCTATACGATCCCGGCGAACCTGGCCGGTATCCCCGCGATCTCGATCCCTTGCGGGTTTTCCAAAAGCGGATTGCCCATAGGCTTGCAGTTGATGGGCAAGGCTTTTGATGAAGAAATGCTTTTGCGTGTTTCGTATACGTATGAACAAAATACCCAGTGGCACACTATGAAACCGAAAATATGAGCGATTTTGAAACCGTCATAGGGCTTGAGGTCCATTTGCAGTTAAATACCAAGACCAAGATCTTTTGTTCTTGCGCCAATCAGTATGGCTGTGCCCCCAATACCAATGTCTGCCCGGTTTGCCTGGGCCTTCCCGGCACCTTGCCGGTGTTGAACCAACAGGCGCTTTTGTACGGTATCAAGGCAGGACTTGCGCTTAACGCAGAGATCAGTCCTTTTATCAAATTCGACCGCAAGAATTATTATTATCCGGACTTGCCCAAGGGCTACCAAATATCCCAGTATGATTTTCCCGTTGCCAAGAAGGGTTATTTGAATATAAAAAGCGGCGGCCTGGAAAAACGCATTGGCATTACGAGGGCCCACCTCGAAGAAGATGCGGGAAAATTGGTGCATGATAATTCAGGCTCATTTTCCCTGGCTGACTTTAACCGTACCGGCACACCGCTTATCGAGATCGTGACTGAACCGGACCTGCGATCGCCCCAGGAAGCGTATGATTATCTCAACACTTTAAAGCTGACCCTGCAGTATTTGGGGATCTCCGATTGCGATATGGAAAAAGGCTCCTTGCGCTGTGATGCCAATGTGTCCATTCGCCCTAGGGGGCAAACGAGCCTGGGCACCAAGACCGAATTAAAGAATATGAATTCATTCCGCGCTGTCAAAATGGCGCTGGAGTATGAGGTGCGAAGGCATGAGCAGGTGATCCTTGCCGGCGAAAAGATCGTGCAGGAAACCCTGTTATGGGATGATGAAAAGGCGCAAACCCGCACCATGCGTTCCAAGGAACAGGCCCATGATTACCGGTATTTTCCTGATCCTGACCTTGTCCCGTTTACTATTGATTACAAGACCATTGATGGGGTGCGTGCCGAATTGCCGGAACTTCCGCAGGCGAAATTTGCGCGCTTCATGAGCCAGTATGGCTTATCAGAATACGATGCCAATATCCTGGTTTCTGATTCCGGCATGGCCGATTTCTTTGAGGCTTCCTTGAAAGAGTATCCTCAAGCCAAGAAGATCGCCAATTGGCTCTCCGGCCCTGTCCTAATGGAGTTGAATAACCGCAAAACAGCTATCGGCGGATTAAAAATAACCCCCGCAGGGCTCGTTGAGTTGATCGCTAAAGTTGAGGAAGGTGTCATCAGTAATTTAGCGGGGAAGGAAGTCCTGACCTTCATGCTTGATGAAGGCAAGAGTGCGGAAGAAATCATCAAAGAAAAAAGCCTGGCCCAGGTTTCGGATGACTCGGCATTGCTTGTAATCATCGATGAGGTCATCGTTCAAAATCCAGCCGTCGTTGAACAAATTAAATCGGGCAAACCTAATGGTATCGGATTTTTAGTAGGGCAGGCCATGAAGAGGTCAGGCGGCCGCGCCAACCCCAAGAAATTAAATGAACTCATAACCCGGAGAATAACAGGTGCCTAAAAAATTCATTGTCATCGCATTGAGCCTGCTGGCTATGGGGGGAGTGTGTTCTGTCGCCATTTCACAGGTCACGGCCCAAAATAAAAAAGACCTGTATTCCCAAGTCGAACTTTTCAGTTACGCGCTGACGACTATCCAGTCGGATTATGTGGATGAAAAAAGCCCCCAGGACTTGATCTACGGCGCGCTTCGCGGCATGCTTTCGTCGCTCGACCCGCATAGCCAATTCATGGACCCTGACGAGTACAAGGACCTGAAAACCGAAACAGAGGGAAGATTCGGCGGACTTGGCGTTGAGATCTCCATCAAGGACGATCTGCTTACTGTTATTTCCCCCGTTGAGGATACTCCCGCATGGAAAGCCGGGATCAAGGCCGGGGACAGGATCGTCAAGATAGACCATGATGTCACCCGTGACATGAGCCTGGATGACGCGGTCAAGAAATTGAGGGGAAGCCCCGGAAGCAGGGTAACGCTTACCATCCTGCGCGAGAGCGATGATTCGGTCCAGGATTTTGTCATTACGAGGGAAATCATCCATGTGGAGGATATCAAAGCCCCGCATATCATGGATGATCATATCGGCTATGTGCGCCTGACTGAATTCCGGGAGAATTCCTACGTTGAACTGCACCAGGCGCTGGAAAATTTAAAAGCCCAGGGAGCGGATAGCCTGATCCTGGACCTGCGTAATAATCCCGGCGGCCTTCTGGATGTGGCCATCAGGATCGCCGAAGATTTCCTGCCTTCAGGCAAGACGATCGTTTCGACTAAAAGCCGGCATACCTCGGAGGATTACACGGCCAAGTCAGGGAATAATAACGGTGACTTTCTGGATTTGCCAATGGTGGTGATGATCAATGAAGGTTCCGCTTCGGGCAGTGAGATCGTGGCCGGCGCTCTTCGGGACAATAAAAGGGCGGTCTTGGTCGGTGTCAGATCTTTCGGTAAAGGCTCCGTGCAATCCGTGATCCCGTTGCCGGACGGATCAGGATTGCGCCTGACAACGGCAAAGTATTTTACGCCTTCGGGCGTATGCATCAACGGGATCGGGATCACCCCTGATGTGGTGGTGGAAAAGAAAGTTACAAAAGATGATGACAGCGGCGATGATAAAGGGGTGAGTAAAGAAAGCGGCGAGGATGTGGACACCATATTTTCCAATCTCGAGCGCAAAGAAGACAAGAAACAATTGCAACTCAATAAAAAGGACCTGGCCGATATTCAGCTGCAAAGCGCAGTCGATGTCATCAAGGGCATCAAGGTTTACCGTAATTTCCAACAGAAATAATTATGCTTAAAAAAAAGAAACCATCCGCCCCCCAGAGTGATACAAAAGCCGCAGCCATCATTTTAGGGCTATTTTTGACAGGGCTTGTTTTGTTCTTCATGCATTCCAAGGGCAAAGAGCATCCTGTTGTCAAAGCTCCCGTCGCTCCCGTTGAGACGGGTGATATGTATTTGCCCAATGAAAACCTGAAACCTGTTGAGCCCCAGCCTGTTGTCCCTCATGAGCCGCCGCCTGTGGAAAGCATCCCGGGTTCAGGCGGCCGGATCGCGATCATTATCGATGATTGGGGGCAATCATTGGCCAATTGTAAATATTTAAAAGAGATCACTGAGCCGTTGGCTGTTTCCATTTTGCCGGGCCTGCGGCATACCAAGGATGTGGCCCAATGCGCTGAGGTTAACCACAAGCTGACCATGCTCCATTTGCCTCTGGAGGCCATGCATAATTTTGATTTTTATCCTCCCGATTATGTGATCAAGACAACCATGAGCCCTGATCTGGTCTCAAAGATCGTAGATGACGATCTATCGCAATTACCTTCGATCGAGGGGGTCAATAATCATATGGGTTCGAAAGCAACCGCCGACAAGAACCTGATGAGGATCATCCTGAGGAAGCTAAGGAAAAAAGGATTATTCTTTGTCGACAGCATGACCTCCCATTATTCGGTGTCCGCCGAGTTGGCCGAGGAGATGGGTTTGTCTTATGGCAAGAGGGATGTCTTTTTAGATAATATCAATACCAGGGAAGCCATCGTTAAACAGTTCGTCATCCTGGCCAAGGAAGCCCGCCGCCGGGGCTACGCGGTCGCCATTGGCCATGACCGCCACCTGACCATGCAGGTGATCAAGGATGAGGTCCCCTGGCTGGGAAGACAAGGTTTTCAAATCGTCAGCATCAAAACACTTCTAAAAAAGAAATGAAAATATTAGGGATTGAAACTTCCTGTGATGAAACGGCGGCCGCTGTTGTTTCCGATGGCGTGAAGGTGCTTTCCAATGTCATCGCCACCAGCCTTAAAGACCATCAGCGATTTGGGGGCATCATCCCTGAAATTGCCTCGCGCCGTCAGATAGAATACATCCAGTGGGTGGTGGCTGAGGCCTTGAGCCAGTCCAAGACAGAGCTTGAGGGTATTGATGCCATCGCCGTGACCCGCGCCCCGGGATTGATCGGTTCCCTGCTGGTAGGGCTATGTTTCGCGCGCGGCTTAAGCCGTGCCACGGGCAAGCCGCTTATTGAAATTGACCACATTAAAGCGCATATTTACGCCAACTATCTGAAATTGACTGAAGATACCCCCGCGGCTTCGCTTCAACGGCTGCCGGCGGTAGGCCTTGTGGTATCCGGAGGCCATTCCAGCCTTTTTTATGTCAAGGATTTCAGGCATTTTAAATTATTAGGAGTGACGCGCGATGACGCCGCCGGCGAAGCTTTTGATAAGGTCGCCCGCATCCTGGAATTGGGGTATCCCGGCGGCCCTGTGATCGACCGTTTGGCCGCGAGCGGCATCAATGAGGAGATCAAATTTCCCCAAGCACCTCTTTCCGGTACCTACGATTTTTCATTCAGCGGGACAAAAACCGCGGTGCTGTATTACACCCAGAAGAATAAGGGCCGCGCCGGTTATTCCGTCGCCAAGGTGGCCTATGCCTTTCAGAAAAGCGTGGTGGATGTGCTGGCGGAAAAATCGCTTAAAGCCTGCCGTAAACTCAAGGTCAAGACGCTTTTGATCGGAGGAGGGGTCGCGGCCAATTCCGCGCTTCGCGCCTGCCTGAAGGCACGGGCGGCCCAGGAAGGGATCGATGTATTCTTCCCGCCTATGGTCCTATGCCTCGACAACGCGGCCATGATAGCGGGATTAGGATATCACTGGATGGTTTGACCTCCAGGCTTTATTTTGCTAACATTAATAGCAGTTAACCCGATCAAAAAGGAGAGGTCTCCATGGCCTTTAACCGAAAAGAACATAAAGAGATCATTGTGGAAAAGATCATTGAGATCAATGCCCAGATGGAAGGGACATTGACCTTTTCCGATCCGGTGAATTTAAAGATCCACGGCCGGTATACTGGGAAACTTGATACCCGCGGCACCCTGACGATCGGGGCCACCGCGCAGGTGGAGGCGAATATCGTCGGCGAAGCGGTCATCGTCGCCGGAAAAGTCAGGGCAATGTCGTCGCCAAACGGATGCTGGTCCTGATGCCGACTGCGGTGCTGCACGGCGATATCTCAACGCCTAAATTGAATATCGTAGAAGGCGCCATCTTTCAGGGCCGCTGCCACATGCTGGAAGATGTATTGTCCATCGATGACCTGGCCCAATATCTGGAGATCGAAATACCCGCCATTTTAGAATTAGCGACAAGCGGAAAGATACCCGCCGTCAAAGACGGGGACAGCTGGAAATTTGAGCGGGCCCAGATCGACCAGTGGGCCGCTTCAGGCAAGGTCAGGTCATGAGCAGCCAATATATCACCGTACGTGAAACCGCGCAGATCCTGGCTGTATCAGAGAAAAAGGTCATGGATTTGATCGAAAGCGGCAGTTTGCAGGCCTATAAGATCGCGGACCAGTTCTTGCGCCTCAAGCGCAATGAAGTCGTTAATATCCTTTCTACCGGCCAGGTTGTCTCAGAAAATGTGTCCCACAGCTACACCAGGGGAGAACGCGTCCGCGATTTTTTTTATTTTAATGATTTTTATCTGATATCTCTCGCCGTCATCGGAATTCTGCTTTATATCATTTTTTTCACCTATTAATGGGTCAGATCCGTAAAATCAACGGTATTTTCTATATTGAATTCCACGCGCGTGGTTTGCTTTATTCTCAGCTTGGCGGAAAAAGCAAGGAAGAAGCCCAAAAACTCCTTGAGCAGGTTGAAGGAAAAATAGCCGCCGGAGAAGCCTTGACGATCACCCGGCATATTGAACTGCCGGATTTTTTCGACCGGTTCATGTCGGATATTAAAAGCCAATTCCCTGATCACCCTGTGACTGTCAGGCGGTTTGCCTCGACCATCAAACATTTCAGCATTTTCCTGCATGATAATTTCCCCCAAGCGGGGCAACTCTCCCAATTAACGCCAGCCATCTTTGAATCTTATAAATCCTGTTTGGCCAAAACTCAAAAAATAAAGACGGTCAATCTGAGCATTCTGCTTATCAGGGATATCCTGGATTTTGGCATCAAATTGGGTTTTATCAATGACAATCCAAGTTTACATGTACGCTTATTGCCTTGGCCTATGGCGCCCCAGCGAAGGGAAAGCGCCCGGTATATATTAGCCGGACAACTATTAGCCCAAGGGGTGGGATTGCTCAAGCTTGCCCGGCTATTGAAGCTATCGGATATTTCCAGAACGGTTTATTTTTCGCCATTGATCCCGTTAAGCAGGGAAGATGTGAACAGATGAAACATTTGCGCTGGTTCATCCTTATTTTGCTCGGTTTGGCGGTCTATCATCAGACTTTTGGATATGGTTTTGTATTCGACGATAATTATTTCATCCTTAACACGCCCTACATCAAGAGCTTTGATAAATTAAATCAAATCTGGGACGTTCTCCCCATGACCCGGATGATAGGCGTATATTCCTTCGCCCTGAATTATTGGATAGGCCAGGCTGACCCGCGAGGGTATCACATTTTCAATTTTCTGGTCCATCTTCTGGCAACAGCCCTGGTTTGGGCCACTGCGTCTAAGCTTTTTAAGATCGCGGGAGAGAAGCCTTACGAGTTCCCGTATATCATCGCCCTGCTTTTTCTTGTCCATCCATGCCAGACACAGGCTGTTACTTATATCTCCCAACGGTTTGAATCGATAGCAACGGTATTTTATCTAAGCAGCTTTTATGCCTATCTGTGCGCAAGGACTTCGAGCGAGAGGGTGCATCAGGTCTCATTATTCACCGGGGCGGCCGTATTTGCCGTGCTGGGCTTATTGACCAAGGAAGTGGCGGTGACTATCCCGATGATGATCGTGGCCGCGGAATATATCCTGTTTAACAGGAAACCATATTGGCCGATCATTCTTTTGGGCGGTATTTTTGTATTTGTCTTTATGAAAATAGTCCATACGGATTTTGTGAGCATCTATTTCCGTTTTTCCTCTCCTTCCGGGTCCCATGACGGGGATGTGATCACCGGCGGCAAATATGTGCTGACGCAAATGAGGGTTTTTTTGACATTCTTACGCCTGTTGATCTTCCCCGTTAATCAGAATTTAGATTACGATTATCCGTTATCAACAGGCCTTTTAAGCCCGCCGCTGACCCTGGCCGGCCTTGCTTTGATAGGTTTCATTTCTTGCTTGATCTTCAAATTGCGTAAAAAATGGCCTTTGATCGCTTTTGGTCTGGCATGGATTTTGATCACTTTTTCCATCAATACCGCGCCGCGCGCTAATCTTATTTTTGAACATAAGCTTTACCTGATATCATTCGGGTTCTTACTGGCCTTCGTTTGCGCCTTATCCGTATTGATCAAAGAACGGAAAATTCTATACGTATTTTTGATCGTACTTTTGGCCATATTGTCTGTGGCGAGTTACAAACGAAATCAGGTGTGGAAGAATGAATTGACCCTTTGGAGCGATGTGCTTCAAAAGTCCCCGCATAAAGCAAGGCCGTACGAGGGCCAGGGCATAGCTTACGGCATGCAAGGTAATTTGATCCAGGCTCTGCTTGATTTTAATAAAGCCCTTGAATTGCATCCCAACTACGCGGAAGCTTACGGGAATCGCGGGAATACCTACTCCAAACTCGGATTTAATAATTTAGCCCTTGATGATTATAACAAAGCCATTTCATTAAGCCCCTATTATGCCGATGCTTATTTTAATCGTGGTGCTTTATACGCCAAACGGGGTGATTTTGCCCAAGCTTTGTCTGATTTTAATCAAACAATCCGGATAAATCCCCAATATGAAGGGGCCATTGC
>Ga0265322_10000736_pt1 | contig 11951 bp, 4 predicted proteins | sample 41222metaG_FD_193584 | JGI IMG/M metagenome (GOLD analysis project Ga0265322, IMG submission 193584) | Rhizosphere microbial communities from Carex aquatilis grown in University of Washington, Seatle, WA, United States - 4-12-22 metaG | ecosystem: Host-associated > Plants > Roots > Rhizosphere >...
TGAGTCCCCTCCCCTGACTTTCACATTGGCCAAATTGACCACACGTTCATCACTGCCATGCAGGATGGTAATCCCCATTTGAGCTTGTTTGATAGCCGTATCTTTGTTGGTGTAGGTAAATGTTGTCCCGACCTGCCACTGGTCGACCTCGTTTGGATGCGTATGGGACCGGTGAAACATGAAATGCGTTGAGTCGGTAAACGCCGAAAGGAACTCGGCAGTATCGACAGTCGTCTGCATCGTAACAGTATAGTTCCCTACGGAAGGTAACTCATAGCCGGTCGGCGGATGCGGGTATCCGGTGATCGGTATATCCGGTATCCCGTTGGATGTCGAATTAAAAATTTTGCCGTTAGCATAACCGATCGAATCACCGGCAGCATTGGTGATTTTCATTGATGAGGTGGAAGTATTATAAATATCCAAAATACCGCTTGAAGTACTTACCGATCCCGCTTGCCTGTTTGCCGGCATATTCTCAATGCCGGGCGGGTTGTAATAATCTGCATTAGGATCGATAAGTGTGATGCCTTTATTCCCGCCCCAACCAGGTAACCCGGGATAGGACCATTGGTTGGAAAGAGAGTCAATCGTAATGATTTGACTTTGACTTCCGGGAACATTGTTGTCGTAGATGTACAGCGATTTAAGCGTAGGATCAGCAGGATCATTTTCCAGCTTGTAAGGACAAACGGCATGTGCCCCTGATCCGTTCTGATTATAGATAACGAGAACCGGGTCATTCCTTGTCTCAGTGACAAACATGTGTTTCAGATCCTCGAGAGTTGTCTGGGGCGTGACGTTTTGCCCTGCCAGCACTATCGCATGCGGAAATTTGCCCCACTGTCTCGTCATGATTGTATTACAGACGTTCCGGGCATCGGAAGAAAGGTTCAGATCATAGAGATTGTTGAACGTTCCCAGTTGAGAATATTGCCCGGAAAATGTTGCATGATCATCAAACGACATGAAACTGGTATTCGCAAGGCCAAAGCATGATCCGCCCCATTCACCTCTTCTCGCAAACCAGAGATTGAGCACGGATGGCCGATAAATACCAAAAGTTGTGGAGAAAAAACACTGATCCACTCCAAAAGCCTGTTCAAAAAGGGACCAGCTGGGAAAGTCGGATGACTTGCCATCAAGGACAAGTCTCGCTGCATATTTCAGACCGGTTGCAGGATCTGTGCCTGTCTGATAATTTATTTGACTGAACCATGTAACGGGCCATAACGAGGCGGAATCGTTGGGAAAAATCCATCCATCCCTCCTAACATCATATCGAACATATTGCCCGCTTGAATCTCGTGTCAACTCATACCCTTTGATCTTGAACATCCCGGAAGTGTCGGCAACAGTAAAATCATACAAATCCCAAACGGCAATCAGAGATTTCTTGGATAATGTTCCCTTTGGCGGAAACCAAATATAGCTCCCTTGTTTCGCTCCCGCCCTGCTTACCACATAGAATGTTGAGCCGCCGTCGGTGCTGTAACCAATCATAACCGAGTCGAAACCGCCCGTCACACGCCATGCGATCGTATCCGGTTGCTGCGTGATCCAGAGTTCTCCGCTGACCGGATTGATAATTGTGATCGGCTTGATATCCTTTGAAAATTCGGACGTGTTTCCCGCCGTATCGGTTGCCGTTGCAGTGATAACGGCAAAGTCCGGCGTACTCGGACCGACAAATGAAAAAGTCGCATTGCCCGACGCATCTGTCGTAACATCCGTGGAGCCAATAAATGTATTACCTTCACCATAATGGGAGGTATCGCCGGTGTAATTCTCAAAAAACTCAATATGATAATCGTTATTCGGAACCGAATTAAAATGTCCCTTGACCAGAGTATGAGGCGGGAGCGGAATCGTGTGAATGACGGAGTCAATGACCGGGAAATTTTGCATATTATTTGGACCGACATCTGCGTCGAGAGAATCGTTGATATTTGGACCGGTCGGAAAAATGTCGATACCGAGCATACCGTTTTCATAGATGGAATTCTGGCTGATGGTGTTCCCTGTCCCGCTCAGAATATAAACCCCAACCCCGCCGTTTTCGTCGATTGTGTTTGTGGCACCCGGTGCACTACCGCCGATTATATTCTTCGTTCCATCAATGAGAATTCCGTTGACTGCATTCCCCAGTCCCAGCGCATCTAAAGCATCAGTGCCGATAAAATTTCCGGCAATCGTATTACCCTCGGCACTGTCGCCTGTTACCAGTATTCCGTGATAGGAATTGGCGCCAATTGTGTTGCCTGCGCCCTGATCCGTTCCCCCAATGATATTCCGAGGAGATGAACTGATGACGAGACCGTGAAACTGATTTCCGGCCGGAAGCCCCGCTTGTTTGCCCGGCATGACCCCGATCCAATTCCCTTCTATCTGAAAATTCATACTCATGGTATCGAGAAAAATACCGTTATCCAGATTTCCATTGATAAGATTGCCCGCTCCTTGCGCTGTCCCGCCAATAATATTGTCGTGTGCATAAATAGAATAAATCCCTTCGCCGTTTCCCGATGTATTAGATGGAAGAACTGTTCCGCCGGAATCGGTTCCGATATAATTTCCCTGGATAGTATTGTTGGCCGTTATTGCCGTAAGAAGCCGGATACCATTTTGGGCGTTATTGGCAAAAATATTACGCGCCGCTGCGGAAGCACCGCCAATGAAATTTCCGTACGAACGATAAAAAGTCAATCCAGCCTGCAAATTCCCCAACGGAACGGTTCCCGTCACATCGAGTCCGATAAAATTGCCTTGAATAACGGAACCGTAACTCGGCACGGTGTTCTGCAAATGGTCATATCCGCCGAAATAAATTCCATCAAGATTACCGCTGATAATATTTCCGGCTCCGGGGACGATTCCGCCAATGGAATCGTTATATGAACCGAACAAAGAAATGGCTCCGCCACCGGCCTGCTGCGGTGCGGTGTTGATAATCTGTTTCCCTGCCGCATCCAAACCGATAATGTTTCCCTGAATGACATTGTCATGAGAATACGCAAGCCACGACGGATCATTCCCCAGAATTTCAATGTTCTGCCAGCTTCCCTGAATGACATTTCTTGCTTGCAGCGTCGTTCCACCGATATGGTTGTGCGGGCCGCTGAGCGTAATTCCAAAATTGATATTGGGAAGAGAAATTTCCCCTGTGGGATCTGTGCCGATATAGTTTCCTTCAATAATATCTCCACCGGAAGTATCGACGATAATGCCCTCCACAAATCGATTGATCGCGAGACCGCGGATCGTCACATTCTGTGCATCAATTTCAAGACCGCACGGATACTGGCTGTGCTGATTTTCACCGTCAATTTCGATGACGGGATGATCGACGTATCCCGGCTGTGTCGTTCCGTCGATAACAACCGGTGATGTGATAACTTCATAAAATGTCGTTGGCTTAATAGTTTGAATCCCTCCGCCGCTGATGTTAAAAACAATGCTGTCCGGACCGGGATTCGCATTTGCGTCATGAATTGCTTTCCGGAATGATCCCTCACCTGTATCTGCCGTCGACGTGACAACAAATATCTGCGGCGTTCCGGTCGTCACATGATCGAGAACCCCGTGAGGGATTTGTGCATGATTGTTGGGAATACGAGATGAAAGCAATTCTTCGTTGGAATGTACCACATAGCGACCGTAATTTAACGACGCTTCCGTTTTGCGAATACTGTTCGGGTCGGAAAGTTGACGGTGAGTACCGGATGAAATTGCAGACCGCTGGATACCAGTTTGGCGCACCATAGAATTCTTACGGTCGGTTGGCGTGGATCCTTTTGCGTGTCCTGCTGAAAGGTTGAACAAGCCAAGCAAGACTGACATACTGGTAACCATGGAAATTCGAATATAAACGGATTTCATCCAGACCTCTCAAATTAAGTTTTGGATAATTAATGCGTTATTACGAATGTTACGATTACAATGGAACGATATCCGGCAAGCACTATGAGACTCCGATTTTACCTCCGGTTCACGTGTCGGTACAAATGAACAGACCGCACAACAAAATCCAAAGTCTAATAATAAATTTAAAAATAATTTTTTTTGACCAAAAAGTCAACTTTTTTCATTGCCTGATGGAAAATTATCGGAAATTTTCCCGAAGTGAATCAAAAAATACATTGGCAATGTACTAACTCGGACGATATCTCGTGATTTCTCGACACTTCCGGAATTAAAATAAAATGATTTCCATTAAAAAATAACGTAAATTCAATACCATGAACCGATGCTTTTCGAAAGAATTGTCGTATTGTTTACCGAGGATCCGTCTGTTCACCATCGAATTTTGAAGGACTTCTCTATGATGACATTATCCAAAAATTTTTTATTCACCATAATTTTCGTTTTTCTCTTGACGGGAATAATCCAAAATACCGGATACACTCAATCACTTGAGAAAATTGAAGCGGGCAGGATCAATCTCCCGAACGGATGGCATTTAACACCGGTCGGCAATTCGATCCATGTCGGCGACTTACCGCTCAACTTCGCCGTGAGCCACAACGGTAATCTCATCGCCGTGACCAATAACGGCGAGAGCGATCAGTCGATAGAATTGATTGATGTCAAAACCGAACGCGTCGTCGACAGCATCTCTATTCCTCAATCATGGCTCGGCATCCAATTTACGGATGACGACAAATATCTTTACGCATCCGGCGGAAATTTGAATCGCATTTTCATCTACAGCGTCGATGCAACCGGCTTGAAACTGTACGACAGCATTGTCCTTGGGAAACCGTGGCCAGAGAAAATATCACCGACCGGATTAGCGCTCGACGATTCCCGCCACCGGCTCTATGTCGTCACAAAAGAAGATAATGCTCTCTACGTTATCGATAGCCGCAACAAGAAAATTCTCCGGCAACAGAAGCTCGGCTCCGAAGCGTACACGTGCCTTCTTTCTCCAAACCGCACAAACCTCTATATTTCAGGGTGGGGAAACGACCATATAATAGTGTACAACACCAAGACCGATAAAATCATCGCCCGCATCCTCGTGGGAAGTCATCCTAATGATCTCTGTCAAACACACGACGGACGATATTTATTTGTAGCAAATTCACAGGATAATACTGTTTCTGTCATCGATGCCGTGCGATTCCGGGTTTTGGAAACGCTCGACGCCGCGCTCTACCCTGATTCTCCGGAAGGCAGCACGAGCAACAGCATCGCGCTCAATAACGGCGACAAGAGATTATATATTGCAAACGCAGATAATAATTGCCTCTCCGTTTTTGATGTCGAACATCCCGGACACAGTATTTCGAAAGGATTCATTCCAACGGGTTGGTACCCGACCGTGGTACGTGTCGTCCACGGTAAAGTATGGGTGGCAAACGGAAAAGGATTCACCTCACTTCCCGATCCGCTTGGCCCGAATCCTGCACGACGTGTGGGCAAAGCCGAACAATCGCACGTGCAACGACAATATATCGGAAGCCTACTTCGCGGAACCGTCAGTATTTTTCCCGAACCGGACGAAAAACTGCTCGGATCATACTCGCAATCGGTCTATCATAATACGCCATATAATATTTCGAAGATCGACACCGTCGAAGGAGAACCCGGCAATCCGATTCCAATGAAGGTGGGCGGTCCATCGCCGATCAAACATGTCTTTTATGTCATCAAAGAAAACCGGACGTACGATCAGGTACTCGGTGATGAACCGGACGGAAACGGCGACTCGTCGCTTTGTCTTTTCCCGAATCGGATCACTCCCAACGAACATTCACTGGCGAAAGAATTCGTTCTGCTCGACAATTTTTATGTCGACGGCGAGGTCAGTGCGGATGGACATAACTGGAGTATGGCAGCATACGCGAATGATTTTGTAGAAAAAACATGGCCCACACGCTACGGCGGCCGGGGCGGAGAATATGATTTCATCGGCAACCGATCAATTGCATTGCCGAAAAACGGGTTCATCTGGGATGATTGCCGGAAGCACAATATTTCGTTCAGGAATTACGGGGAATTTGGAGATGACGGAATTCCCAAACCCGAAGTCCTTGCCTCACAAACGTGTCCCGCGTATCCGGGATGGAATCTGGATATTCACGACACGACACGTGAAATAATCTGGGAACATGATTTTGATTCGCTGGTTGCAGCCGGGTCTTTGCCGTCGATGAACATCATCTACCTTCCAAACGATCACACCAGCGGGTTATCAAAGAATGCGTACACGCCTTTTGCCACCGTTGCCGACAACGATCTCGCTCTCGGCAAGCTGGTCGAACATCTTTCAGGCAGTCCGGTGTGGAAAGAAAGTGTCGTTTTCATTCTCGAAGACGACGCGCAGGATGGTCCAGACCATGTCGATGCACACCGAAGTATTGCATTCGTCGCCGGCGGATATGTACGACGGCACATGATCAATCATGCCATGTATTCAACTTCGTCGATGATCCGGACGATGGAACTGATTCTCGGGCTTCCGCCGATGAGCCAGTACGATGCCGCCGCTATTCCGATGTGGCGGTGTTTCAACGATACAATCGACAATTCACCATACAAAGCTCTGCCTGCAGGAGTGAATCTCGAAGAGAAAAATATCACAATGAATAATTTGATGAAGAAATCTTCGCAGTTCGATTTTTCGAAAGCCGATCTCGCCCCGGAACAAGAGCTCAACAAAATTCTCTGGCAAGCAGTGCACGGCGAAGGATCGATCATGCCTCCTGCAAAAAGAGGTGCGTTTGTCGCTTCGCCGAATGGAGATTAGTTGATAGAGTCCACATCTAAAGTGAACTCCAATAATCAAAAAACCCCAACCATTTCCGGTCGGGGGGTTTTGATTCAGAATTTGTCTGAAATCACTTTTTTATCGTTTGATCGTACTTCCTTCATGATGTTCGACGAAATATCTAAAATATTCACATTCCTTCTGTGCCTCAACGTAATACTGGGTTTTGGAATAGTCTTTCATTAAAACACGAAAGTAGTTTCTATAGTTCAGATCTTCCAATTTTGGATTCTTGGGTTTGGAAGTGTAGTATTCATTTTGTTCACACTTTGCGGCCATGAATGCACATTCGGCTGCGAATTCCATGTCCCCATCTTGATTCGAAAGTTCCATTGCCTTTTTGTAGTGTTCAAGAGCTTGTGAACAATCGACATACAATGTATCAGGTCCTCCCGTATAATCCCAAGCATCGGAATTACGTTCATACGCTATGGCTTCGGTACTATTTCCAAAGTATGTCATATTGTAATACGCATTGCCGAGAAGGAAATGATACTTGCTGGCTTGCTTTGAGTTGACCTTAGTCTGGTCTTCCAATTCCTGTAATTTCTTAGCTAGGGTTAGCCTCGTATAGGTTGTCTCCGGTTTGGCGCTAAAGTCGCAATCTCTGCAATCTCGTATATGAATCTTAAACGGATCAGTTCTTAAAACTTCCAGATATTCATCAGGAAGTTGTTCGTATATTTGAATAGCTTCTTTGAATCGGTGTTGGCTCAAATATACTGTAGCCTTAATTTCCTGAAGGTAATCGACGGGATTGCTTCTCATCCAATGAAATGTATAATCATTATTAAGATCGTTCCGTTCTGCGGAAACGAGGAATGTTTCGAAATTGGTGATCTTGGGATTACGCGCTATGAGCAGTAGGCTGTCAAGCATGGAGAGAGTAGGTTTGTTAGATACCGTGGAAATGTTGAATTTACAAAGAAATTCCTTGATTGAATTTCCCTGTTTATGGTAGAGTTCGCCAGCCTTCTTAACAAAGGATTGCAACAGTATGGTATGATGTCGTTCTTCGATTGTCTTGAAAAGGTCGTTCTCTACTTCCGGTGTCATTGATTGTAATTCATCGACTTGTGCTGCAAGATCTAAGACAGATAAATTAGCAAAAAGGTTTTGATCCTTAATCTTTGGTTTAATTTCCGCGTAGGTTCTTCGCGCATCGGAGACAAGCCCCGCGAGATAGTTGCTATACCCCATGGCAATCAGCCACGCATCCGGAGTTCGCACCTTGTTTTCGCTGACACATTTCGTGATGAACTCATGCAGCTTTAAAGCATATGCGTTAATTTCATGGAAATTATTTCTATCACCCTTCCAGTCGGAGGGCCTGAGTTCATCTTCTATCTTTACGATTTCTCTAACGAGAAGCACTTCCAGTTGTTCAGAAGAAGGCTCAAGACTATAGAGTTTTTCCATTTCTTCCAGGGCATTGGACCGGAACCCCAAGCCCTCCAGAAAATATAGTGTTGCCCGTTCATGGTCCGATCTGCACTTTTTCAAACAGAGTTGAAAAACACTGTCATTCTTGACTCGGAATCCCATCACTGCTGTATGTCTCCGGTCTTCACATTTATCAAACAATACCGAAAATAAATAGCTGGCTTCAGCTTCATCTCCCAGACTGAGGGTTGCACCCGCTTTGTTTCCCAGAGCCCAATATGCGATCACGCTTTCTTTGTTAGCTTCTAACGGAGGAACAAGCGAATCATAAAGATGAATAGTTTGTTGAAAATTATCTCCATAGTGGTTTAGACGAATAACTTGATAAGCGTACCTGAGTTTAATGACCGATGGCAAGTCTGTTCCATATCTTAACAGCCCAAGATTAATCAGCGAATCCCTAATTCTTGCTGTTGAAGATAGTCGTTTTTTACTTGCCTGATCATCCCAATCGTAGTAACCAGTCACGAGCGGCTCGCAACTTTTTGCATAGAGCAGATACTCCATCATGCTTTTTACTTTTAAAGTATTTTTCTGAGATTTCCAGTATTTCACGAGTGAATTGTTTTCCAGGTCTTTATTGATATGATTCTTCCACTGACTCATGCCGCGGTAATGACGAGCAGGAAGATTATTGATAGGGATGGAATCATAATTCACATAATTACAAATGGAATTTAACATCTCAGTATTCTTTGTTGTATAAATAACACTTATGACATCCGAATCCGCAGGTACTCCGTCACAAAATGCAACCCATTCTTTTGCGTTATCGTACACCTGACTACTGTCGTTAAGCCATTCATCCGTGTAGTAAGTATGATAGGTATAAAGGAGTGGTTCAAAAGATTCCGTGTTAATGATCTGTGGGTCAAAATAATATGAAATATTTGATTCATCCTCACCACCCTCGTAACAACCAAAAAGTAGATTGGTGGGTTGGTTGATGAAAAGTAAACTACTTAAAATTACGAGACAGCGAAAGAAGGTCTTCATATGGATACCGTCCGATTATTTTTTTGTTGAGATGGAAAAAAGCTATTGTCAATTTGTCCGTTTCAGGAAATGACCTTGAAAGTTCGTCTACGGCACGTTTAAGGTCCGCAACTGAGACTGATTCCAATCTTATATGATCTCCTTGATAGAGGTAGGAATAATCAAAGTATGTACTTTTTTTTACTTCCATCATGTTAGTGCCAATCCGGGAGAAATGATTAGTGTCATCAAAATCTTTCAGCGTCGCGTCATCTAATAACCCTACCAGTTGATTACGTCTCATGATGACCCCCCAGCCAAACACAGGGAGTGCAATGTCCAGGGGCAGAGAATAGCTTTGAAGGTATGGAAGAAATGCCTTAGCCTTCGTTTCATCGAAAATGGAATTCACTTCCCCAACATCATCTATCGATCCCATATTATAGTACATAAGCATTCCCCGGTCAACAGGCGGGATACCAACACGATCTTTGTATTTAATTTGATGTAGCCTGATGGTCGCTGAAAGACGGACATTCGGTTCCAATAAATTCTTCCGCAATGATCTTAGAAATGTAAAGTATGCTTCCCGAGAATGAAGTGTCCAGTCACAATCCAGCTGGATTTCCCGAATAACCATGGTAGGAAAGCCACGGTGAAACATTGACGAAATCTTCGAGGCGACTTTTGCTGCCAAGCTATCAGTCTCTTTCAGGTTAGAGGAGATGTGGTCAAAAGTGCGATTCGTAAGAAAAATAGTCGGAATAACTTCATCAATCGATTCCAAGCGAGATCGATTGGAAAGAGTATCGAATGTGCTGTCCGGAAATTCAAGAGACCCTTTTGGAATTGCTTCAGTGGATGATATGCTCTGATCCCAATCGACATCAAAGAACTTCACATATAATTTGTTGCATTTCATATTGCTAAGATAGAGACGCTCTTCTTGTGTGAGTTCAAATCTGGTTTTCCAAAAATAGAATGCAGGCACTGCGGCATGTATCTTTATGTTTGAACGGAAGAAACCCCAATATACGACTCCGTATATACAGAGAAGTAATATTCCCCCCACTACAAACCTACTAACGCGGAGAGTTTGTCGCGACGGGGAAAGATTCTTCCCGTCCTCTCGGAAAGAGCCCATGTTCAATTACTTCCTTTTGTTGGCCAGAGGCTCCTCTGGACCAAGTCCTGATAGTGTAAGTTCTCATGTAGCATTTCTACAGCATAACTCAGTTGAGAGAGAATGTAATGAAATTGAATATAATGATGTCCATAATTATGGATGACAACCTCGAATGCACGCTGATAACATCTCCTTGTTTCCTTCCAATTGCCTCCAAAATCGTAAATAGAACCGAGATTGTTATAGAGAGTAATCAATCTGCCATCTGCCATTCCGCATGATTGTTCGGTAAGTTCGATAGCACGATTGAATATGGAAATCGGTTCGGTAAAGCAGTTGCCGGAAAAGTTGTTTTCTAAACAATGGTGGTACAATGTCACTCCTTTATTATTCAATTCCGATGGCTCACATCCTGGGTCACAATCTCCTGAAAGAAATTCACTATAAACCCGTTGGAGCGAGTCTGATTCATGAAATCCGCAGCTGCTATTGATGTAAAATTCCGTTGCGTTAATTACCATGAGGCGAAATTCATTGTGGAAATAGGAAGCATACGGATAAAATTCGTTTAGGACACGGAAGAATCCTTGAAAGGCTTTGGATCCCCCCGACCAATGATCTTGAGAAGCAGTGAGCACTGTGTATGCATGATCGATGCGTCCGATGATCGGATGACCGAATGGAAAAATCGTTTTATACAGCGTCAGAGATTGTTCATACAACCGAAAAGCCTCAACTGAATTCCCCTCTGCATCATAGATTTCTGCAAGACCATAAAGATTTGCCGCTGCAAGCGGATGATTCTTATTCAAATCAAGATTCCAAAGAATATCATAGGCATGGTTATAATAGCTTTCTGCCTGTTCGTACTCTCCCGTTGTGTAATATAAATGGCCCATGCGTTGCAACGTCTTCACCAGTTCGAGCGAAATCACAATCGATACTCTATTATTTGGAACCGTTCCAACTACACGAAATAGTTTTTCCGCATGCTCTAAATAAATACGGGCGGAATCAAATTCATTATTCTCTAATTCAAACTCGCCAAACAGAGAACAGAAACGACCCTCTTCTATGGAATCACAGGGAACACCGGGCGCGAGATACTCATGATGCGTAGATGTCAGGAACGAATCCGCTTTTGCACGATTCCCCTCGATCAGATATAATTCACTCAAACTATTGAGATCATGCAACGCTAAGTCCCGCGCTTTGAGGATTCGATCTTTACCTAGGATGAGGAGATAAAGAGATTCCGCTTGAGGAACGTGAAATAATTCGCGTTCTATGTCAGCAAAAATTCGAAGGATCCGGTACTTTGCTGAATCCGGAATCGCCATTCGGCCAGAAGATGAATCCAAAAGCCTGATTGCAAAAATTCTACCATCTTCGTAATTCCCTTTGATGATTAAGCTATCCACTAGACTGACTTTAGGTTGCTTCTGTGGGAATACTCTACTTGGTTCGAAGAGGATGAGAATTGCGAGGAGTGTTATGAGTATTACTTGTTTAGATTGTGGGATGAAATGTTGAAATGAAAACTCCCCTTTATTTTCAGTTACCAAGTTGCTTTCTCCCTATGTTCGCGACAAATATAATAACATTTCGATGAGAACTCAAATTCGAATGTGGATA
>Ga0265322_10000742_pt1 | contig 11900 bp, 9 predicted proteins | sample 41222metaG_FD_193584 | JGI IMG/M metagenome (GOLD analysis project Ga0265322, IMG submission 193584) | Rhizosphere microbial communities from Carex aquatilis grown in University of Washington, Seatle, WA, United States - 4-12-22 metaG | ecosystem: Host-associated > Plants > Roots > Rhizosphere >...
ACGAGCGGCCCCAGCCCGAGCAGCGAGCCGTAGCTCAGCGCCGCCGCGCGCATGGTGATGTGATTTTCCACCAGGCTGGTCCAGGTGATCGACCCCACGCGCAGCAAACCGTGGACGCGGCTGCGCACCGGGTGATCGTGGAGCTCCATCGGCCGCCAGATGTCGCGCCGGAACAGGAGCTCGGCCCTGCGATAGCTTTCAGCGAGCCGGCCCATGCGAAGAGAGGTCCCGACGCGCACCGCCAGTCGGGCCGCCATGCGTCTTCATTTCAGCATGAAGTAGGCGAACCCGCCGATGCCGGCCAGGCCCAGCAACGCAGAGGTGATGACCGGTATGTAGCTCACAAACACGGTGCAGAAATACATGCCGACCGAGCCGACGGCGATGGCCATGACCACGTGCGGATGGCCCTGTGACCAGAAGAGGATGCAGAGGAAACCGAGGCCGAATGCGGCGCGGAAACGGATGAACGGGTAGGCTCTGACCACCTCCAGACCGAGCAGCACCGAGCACGCCAGGTCGACCAGGCCGAGGAGGATGAGGGGCTGCTTCGCGAAACTGGCGGGGTCGAACGTCGAGACGGTCTCGATATTCGGCAGCAGCAGCGCGGCGGTGCTGAGCAGGAAAATAATCAGCCCGCCATACATGCCGATCCGCGCGGCCTGATGCTGGGCTTCGAGATGACTGCGCATGTCCTTCGTCTCCTCGGTGCGCCCCTCGGCGGCGGCGAGGATCTGCTCGACAGTGATGGCCCGGTGGTCCTGCTTCTCGATGTTGAGATCCTGGATGGCCGCCCTGGGTTTGAAGCCCAGTTTCTTTTTCTTGGGGAAGACGGCTTCCTTCAGCTGCTCGTTGGAGCTGATGGTCGCCCACTGCTCGGTGGTGGCGTCGTAGAAGAGGGTTTCGGTGTCGATCTGGCCGGAGTCACCCAAGGTGACGAGCTGTTCCACCGTGAAGGGGCCGCGGGCCTCCGTGTCGTCCACACCTCGGACGTAATACTCCTGGTTCGGCATTGGCGGGGAATCTGGCGTGAAGGCCGGGGAGCAGCAAGAGTGTTTTGCAGCGGGGCAGGGCCCCCCGGCGGCGACCGTCACATTTTGGTCAGGAGGCGCAGGCCGAGGAGCTGCAGGCCGGTCTCAAGCAGCAGCAGGGTGCGGTTGCAGAGGATGAGGCGGCGGGCGCGCACGGGCGCGTCATCGAGCGCGACCTTGTCGGCGTTGTAGAAGGTGCTGAATTCGCCCGCGAGTTCGTAGAGATAGGTGCAGAGAAAGTGCGGACGGAGCTGCTGCACGGCCAGGGTGAGGGCGTCGGGGAAGTGCGTGAGCTTGCGGGCGAGAGCCAGCTCGGCGGGGGTTTCGAACGGGGTGGCGCCGGCCTCGCGGGCGGTGTCGCGCGGCTGGAAGCCGAGCTTGCGGAAGATGCTGTGGATGCGCGCGACGGCGTAGAGGAGGTAGGCGGCGGTGTTGCCCTCGAGCGAGATCATCTTGTCCCACGCAAACACGTAGTCGCTCGAGCGGTTCTGCGAGAGGTCGGCGTACTGCACCGAGCCGACGCCGACGATCTGCGCGATGGCGCGGCGCTCAGATTCGGGCAGCTCGGGATTCTTCCCGCTGACGAGCCGGTAGGAGCGCTCCACCGCCTCTGCGAGGAGGTCCTTCAGGCGGATGTTCTCGCCGCTGCGGGTTTGCAGGGGCTTGCCGTTCTCGCCGAGCACGGTGCCGAAGTCGAGGTGCTCGAGGTGCGGCAGGGCGCGGCCCGTTTTCTCGAACCATTTTGCCGCGGTGAGGAAGAGCTGGTCGAAATGGTCGGACTGGCGCTTGTCGACGACGTAAAGCGCGTCGGTGGCATGAAAATGTTCGACCCGGTAGAGGATCGTCGCGAGGTCGTTCGTGGCGTAGTTGGCGGCGCCGTCGGATTTGCGGATGATGAACGGCTGGGTCTTGAAGCGCGGATGCTCCGGATGAAAGACCACGAGCGCCCCCTCGCTCTCCCCGGCGAGGCCGCAAGCCGTGAGCTCGCGGTAGATCTGATCGACCCGGTCGTTGTAGAAGCTCTCGCCCAGCGTGGCGTCGAAACGGATGCCGAGCTGGTCGTAGATCGGCTGGAAGGCGGCGAGGCTGGTGTCGTTGATCTTCTTCCAGAGGTCGAGGTTTTCGGGATCGCGGGCCTGGAGCTTGACGAGTTCCTGCTGCGCCTCCTTGAGCACGGCGGGATCGGCCTCGGCGGCCGTGTTGCCGGTTTTATAGAGGCGCTCGAACTCCTCGAGTGGATCGCGGGCGAGGGCGGCCGGATCAAGGTGGCGCTTGTAGGCCCAGATGAGTTTGCCGAACTGCGTGCCCCAGTCGCCTACATGGTTGTCGCGAACGACCTTGGCGCCGCTGAACTCCAGCAGGCGGCAGATGGCCTCGCCGATCACGGCGGAACGCAGGTGGCCAACGTGCATCTGCTTCGCGGTGTTGGGCGAGCTGTAGTCGACGACCACGGTGTGCCCCTGTTCCGCGGCCGCGGCGCCGGCGGCGAGCGCATCGCGCGTGGCATAAGCCTCGAGCCAGGCGAGGAGGGTGGCGGGCTTGAGCTTGAAGTTGATGAAACCGGGCCCGGCGATCGTGATATCAAAGAGCGGCGTAAGTTCACCGAGTTGCCTGACCAAGGAATCCGCCAAAGCGCGCGGGTTCTGGCGATGGCGCTTGGCATAGGCGAGGACGCCATTGGCCTGAAAATCACCGTGAACGGGATCGGCCGGCCGCACCTCTGGAATGAAGCCGGGCTCAACCAAGCCTGCAGGGAGAGCGGCATCGGCCAGCATGCGATCAAGGGCGGTGACCAGATCGAAGCTGAGATCCATGAGCCCACTCAACGAAGCGCCTGAAATTGTCGCAAGCGTGTAATTGGCCGGGGGTTGGCTTCGGGTCGCACCGGGGTACATCACGGATTTTGGCCCTTGGACCTCACCTAAGTTGGGTAAAATTGTCTCGACAAACAGGATAGATTGTTTTTTATGGTAAACTTTTCGCGCCAACGGCCACCAACAAGTTCCATGACTACGCACATGAGGAAACGTCTCCTGCCACAGCGCAGGTTCATCAAGCCATCCTTCAGCTATCTCATTGAGAAGAAACGCGATGGGAACGAGTTTTCCCAGGAGGAGATCCGCTATATCATTGACTCCACACTGGATGGCGAGATGCCCCAGCCCCAACTGGCCGCTCTCTTGATGGCGATCTATTTTGCCAACATGTCAGCGCAGGAGACGGCGATCCTCACGGAGGAAATGATGCTTTCGGGCGAGGTCATTGACCTCTCGCACATCTCCAAGCCGAAGATCGACAAGTATTCCACCGGCGGGGTGGGCGACAAAACCTCGCTCGTGCTCGTGCCCCTGGCGATGGCCAGCGGCGTGGTCGTGCCCATGATGTGCGGGACCGACCAGGAGTTCACCATCAACACCCTCGACAAGCTGGGGGCGATCCCCGGATTCAAGGGTCACCAGGGCATTCCCCATTTCATCGAGCAACTCGGCCGGATTGGCGGCGCCATCGTCGCGCAGGTGCCCGACCTCGCGCCGGCTGACGCCAAGTTCTACGAGCTTCGCAAGGACACCGGCACCATCCCGAGCCTCCCGCTCATCACGGGCAGCGTGCTCTCGCGGAAGCTCGCGGAGGGTTCCGAGGGACTCGTGATCGACGTGAAGTGGGGCAACGGCTCGTTCATCAAGGATCTCGAACAGGCCAAGCAGCTTGCCCGCTCCATGACCCGCGTCGGCCGCTCGATGAAGCGCCGTTGCGTGGCGCTGGTCACCGACATGAACCAGCCGCTGGGCGATACCGTCGGCACGTCGCTCGAAATCCGCGAGGCCATCCAGCTCCTCAAGGGCGGCGGGCCCGAGGATGCAAAGGAACTGGTCCTCAAGCTCGGCATGGAAATCGTGCGGCTCGCCGGCGTCGCGGGCTCGACGCTCTCGGCCAAGCAGACCGTGCAGCGCCACCTGACCGACGGTTCCGCGCTCGAAAAATTCAAGGAGCTGATCAAGGCGCAGGGCGGCGACGCCTCCTTCATCGACCACCCGGAAAAATTCCCGCAGGCAAAGCACATTCGCAAGCTGCCCGCCCCGAAGCGCGGTTACGTGCACACCATCAACGCGGCCATGATCGCCAGGGGCGTGCACCTGCTCGGGGCCGGCCGCGAGAACCCGCACGACCGGATCGACTACGCGGTCGGCGTGTCGGAGATCAAGAAGGTCGGCACGCAGGTGAAGCAGGGTGAGCCGCTCATGATGATCCATTACAACGACGAGGCGAAGCTCGAGCAGGCGCTCGAATACTTCAAGAACGCCTACCGCCTCGCGCCGAAACGCCCGACACCCCCGTTGCTCATTGTCGAGCGCGTGGCCTGAGGGAAGCCGCCTCGCGTCAAGGCATGATGCCTTTCAGCCCCGCCACCATGGCGGGGCTTTTTTCATCGCCTCTTTGCGACTTTACGGCTTTGCGAGAGGCTTGATGGATCAAGTGCCTTCCAACTCTTCGCGCGGCAAGGGCGACCAAGCGCAGCGATCGAAGCCGTGGGCGCAGCTGAAGTTCGTCACCTTCCAGCCGCATATCTTCCCGCGCATGCTCGGCGGGGTATCGCCCGACGCGAAGGCCGGTGATTTGGTCACCGTCTACGACAAGCTCGGCCAGCGCCTCGGCGCCGGGCTCTACAATCCGCGCGCCAAGATCCCGCTGCGCGTGGTCTGCCACTCCGCCGAACCGGTGGGCGAGGACTACTTCGAGGCGGCGATCCGCCGCGCCGTGATGCTCCGCCGCGACTGGCTCAAACTCGACGAACAGACCGACGCCTGGCGCGCCGTGAATTCCGACGGCGACGGGCTCAGCGGCCTGACGATCGACCGCTACGACGACGTCCTGTTTTGCGACGTCACCAGCCTCGGCATTTCCCAGCGTCTCCCGAAATGGCTGCCGTTGCTGCACGAACTCTGCGGCACGAAGCACACCCATTTGTACGTCGATCACGATCTGGGCAGCCTCGAAGGCATCAAGCCCTCGTTGATGAAGGACGTGACAGCCACGGCGCCGGCCAAGGTGCGGATTCGCGAGCACGGTGTGCGCTACGAGGTCGACTTCGCCGAGGGCCACAAGACTGGTTTCTTCTGCGACCAGCGCGACAACCGCCTGCGGTTTTCCCAGCTGGTGCAGGATGCGCGCGTGCTCGACCTGTGCTGCTATACCGGTGGTTTCTCGCTGGCGGCGACGGTGCTCGGCGGCGCGGCGGACGCGACCGGCGTCGATCTCGACGAGACCGCCGTCGCGCAGGCGCGACGCAACCAGAACCTCAACCAGGTGCCGCCGGCGAAGCTGCACTGGGTGCACGCCGACGCCTTCGCCTACGCGCGGCAGATGCAGCAGAACGGGCAGACGTGGGACGCCGTGGTGCTCGATCCGCCGAAGTTCGTGCTCACGCGCGAAGGCCCGGGGCATTTCGAGGGCCGCCGCAAATACGAGGACCTCAACCAGCTCGCGCTCAGCCTCGTGAAGCCGGGCGGGCTGGTCGTCACCTGCTCCTGCTCCGGCCTGGTGAGCCTTGAGGAGTTCGAGGCGCACGTCATCAAGGCCGCGCACCGCCTCAACCGCCGTCTGCAATTCTTCGACCGCACCGGACCGGGCCCGGACCATCCGGTTTTTTCCAACTGCCTCGACAGCCGCTACCTCAAGGTCCTCTGGGCACGGGTGGTGTGATCATCCATCATTGCGCCGCTCGCAATTGATCCAGCATCTGCCGCGCGGGTTCCCAATCCGGCCGAAGCTGCAATGCCGCCTGCAACTGGATGATCGCCTCCGGCCGTCGACCCGGAGTTTTCACCAGGGCGATTCCCAGGTTGTAGTGCGCCTCGGGGTAATCGGGGCTGATCCGCAGCGCCGCCTCATATTCGGATATCGCCTCGGGCAGGCGTCCGGGGATTCTTTCGAGGACGCTTCCCAGGCTGTTGTGCATTTCCGGGTCATCCGGTGTGATTCTCAGTGCTGCACCAAACTGGTTGACCGCTTCCGGCAAGCGATCCGGGAAGCCCGCCAGGATGATCCCGAGATTATAGTGCGCTTCCGGGTAATCGGGTTTGATGCGCAGCGCCGCTTCAAACTCGGCGATCGCCTCCGGCAAGCGCCCCGGGATTCTCGCCAGGGCGTTTCCCAGGTTGTTGTGCGCTTCCGCCAGGTCCGGTTTGATGCGCAGTGCCGTCTCAAACTCGGCGATCGCCCCGGGCAGGCGTCCGGGAATTCTCCGCAAGGCGCTTCCCAGGTTGTTGTGCGTCCTCGGGTCATCCGGATTGATCTGCAGCGCCGCTTCAAACTCGGCGATCGCCTCCGGCAATCGCCCCGGGGTGTTCACCAGGATGGTTCCCAGATTGTTGTGTGCCAGCCAGCAACCGGGATTAAGCGCGATGGTTGCCCGGTACAAAGTTTGATCGTCATGGAACACCGCACAATGGCTCCACGTCAGCGCACCGAGCAGGAGGACGAGCGCCGCCACCAGCGGCGGGCCGATCCAGTGCAGACGGCTCGACACGTGATCCCAACAATAGATGAGGCCGGCCGCGGCCAGTGCCAGCGGGCCGAGGTCAGGCAGGTACTGCCAGTGATCCCAGACCCACGAGTAGCATGCGCCAAATAGGTTGACGAAGCCGAGCACTGGGAAAAGCGAACCCGCAAAAATCAGAAACACCGCCAGCGGGGCGCGGGACTGGCGCCGGATGGCCCAGAGCGCGGCGCCCAGACCGGCCACGCCGAGCGGGTAGAGCCACTGCTGCCAGGCGGCGGTGTCCACTGTCCAGCGCGGGTAGACGAAGTTGAGATGGTAAGGCCAGACGAGCTTCCCCGCGTAGAACCAGATGGCGTGACCGGCAACCAGCATGCGTCCGAGGAACGGCAGAGCAAAATCCGCGCCTTGTGCACCGATGTAGCGCTTCTCCACCCAGGCGCTGAACAGACCCGCCGCGGCGCCCAGCGCCAGCCACGGAAGCAGCGGCAGGATCTCGCGCCGCCAGCCGAGCCGTCCGCGTTTCCACCAGAACACCACCAAGAGGGCCGCGGGCAGCGTCGCCGTCACCGTCTTGCACAACAATGAAAGCACGAACAAAGCCAGCGCCGCCACATACGTCCGGGGCTGCCGCGTCTCGTCAAACCGCAGGTAGACCAGGACCGCCGCGAGGTAGAAGACGAGCGAAACAGTGTTCTTCTGCTCCGTAATCCAGGCCACCGACTCGACGTGCACCGGGTGCAAGGCGAAGAGCAGCGCCGCCAGCCATGCCCCGGGGACGGCCAGCCGTTGCAGGACCAGCGCGAACAGGACCGCCGAGCCGGCGTGCAGCAGCACCGTGACAAGGTGGTAACCGAAGGGATGATCTCCCCATAGCCGGTGCTGGATCCAAAAGGCGCTGTGCAGAAGGGGATAATACTGCTGGGTCGCGCCGGGCTGGGTCCAGATGCGGCCCAGGCCGTCAAGCGAGCGCAGCGCCGGCGCGGTCACGTAGTCGCTGTCGTTCCAGATGAAGTTACCCGTGAGCGCCGGCAGGTAGGCCAGGAGGGTCAGGCAGAAAATTGCCACTGCCGCCCAACGGTTCGAAATGCTGATTCGCCCAAGGTTCATGACGCCGGCCTGATGAAATCGCTGTGACAACCAAGAGCAATCATCAGAGTGCTTCGCAACTGGCAAAAAAGTTACGCCTTTGTCTCCGTGACGCCCGCAGGCCGGTCATGCAATGCTGTCAAGCAAGCCGGAGACGTTCCGGCAGTTTCCCTGGCTCCTCGAAACGGGATTCGGGAAAGCCGATCCCGGCTTGCAGACAGGATGATGGTCGACGCTAAACGGTGCGATGCGTGCCATCGCAGAAGGGGGCATTCTTCGTGTGCTTGCAGGCGCACCACGCCACTTTTTTCGCCTCGGCGATCACCACCTGGCTGGGGGTGAAGCCGGTGCCCTTGTGCGAGCCATCACAAAGCGGCTGGTTCTTTGAATGACCGCAGGCGCACCAGGAGTAGGTTCCGGCGGCCATGTCTTTTACGATGGGGAATTTCTGGGGGATGTTTGGCGTGCTCATGGTTGAATCGGTTCCGTTGTTTTAGTGACAAATGAGCTGGGGTGAAAACCGGGAGATCACGGCAGGCGTTCGAAACGGGCCTGGAAGAAACGGAGGTATTTTGGTTCGTAGACCATTTTGAGGCCTTTGACTGATGCGCGGGTCTCGTGCACGGCCTGGATGGATTCGACGGTGACGTCGCAATGGGCCTGGGTGTAGACGCGGCGCGGGAAGGTGAGGCGAACCGATTCGAGCTTCGGATAGTAGTGATCTCCCGTTTCCTTGTTGCGCCCGGCCGAGACGATGCCGCGTTCCATGGCGCGGATGCCGGATTCGAGGTAGAGCTCCGCGGCGAGTGTCTGCGCGGGGAACTCCAGCTGCTGGAGATGGGGGAGGAACCGTTTCGCATCGAGGAAGACCGCGTGGCCGCCAATGGGCAGGACGATGGGGATGCCCAGTTCCTGCAGCCGCTCGCCGACATAGTAGACTTGCCCAATCCGGGCGCGCATGTGGTCATACTGCACGGCCTCCTCGATGCCGCGGGCCATCGCCTCCAGGTCGCGGCCGGCCAGGCCGCCGTAGGTGTGCAGGCCCTCGTAGACGACCACCAGGTTGCGCGCCTCCTCGAAAACCGCGTCGTCATTCACGGCGAGAAAGCCGCCGATGTTGACCAGCAGGTCCTTCTTGCCGCTCATGGTGCAGCCGTCGGTGCAGGCGCACAGCTCCTTGAGAATCTCGGCGAGCGACTTGTCCGCACAGCCCGGCTCACGCTGCTTGATAAAGTAGGCGTTCTCGATGGCCCGGGTGGCGTCGAGGATGATGCGGATGCCGTGGCGCGTGCAGAACGCGCGCACCTGCCGGAGGTTTTCCAGCGCGATGGGCTGCCCGCCGGCCATGTTGACCGTGGCGGCGACGGACACATAGGGCACCTTGGCGGCGCCGACGCGCTGCACGAGGTCGGCGAGCTTCTGCAGATCCACGTTGCCCTTGAACGGATGCGTGCTGGCGGGATCGTGGGCCTCGTCGACGACGACGTCCACGAACGTGCCGCCGGCCAGCTCCTGGTGCAGGCGGGTGGTGGTGAAGTACATGTTGCCCGGGATGAAGTCGCCAGGCTTGATGAGGATCCGGGAGATGAGATTCTCGGCGCCACGGCCCTGGTGCGTCGGGACCAGATGCCGGTAGCCGTAGTACTGGCGGACCTTTTCCTCGAGGTTATAGAAGTTCCTGCTGCCGGCGTAGGCCTCGTCACCGAGCATCATCCCCGCCCACTGATTGTCGCTCATGGCGTTGGTGCCGCTGTCGGTGAGGAGGTCGATATAAACGTCCTCCGAGCGCAGCAGGAAGGTGTTGAAACCGGCCTCCGCCAGGACGCGCTCGCGGTGCTTGCGCGTGGTCATCTTGAGGGGCTCGACCACCTTGATTTTGAAGGGCTCGGCCCATGAACGTCGGGGGACTTTTTGCATGGAGGTATTACACACCGACGCGTCCCGGCCGCAAGCGTCCGGCGCAGGAAGCCCGAACCACCACCGCCGCCGGCAAATCCGCCGGTAAAAAAGCCCGCGGTTCCCCGCGGGCTCACATCTTCTCCAGTGCTCGGTGCCGGCAATCCGATATCACATTACGCGCGGCCGAGATAGCTGCCGTCCGCGGTGCTGACCTTGATGACGTCGCCGTTCTTGATGAAGAGCGGCGCCGAGACCACGAGGCCGGTCTCGCAGATCACCGACTTCTGGACGTTGCTGGCGGTGTCGCCGCGGATGCCCTCGGGGGCGTCCGTGACCTTGAGCGTGGCGGCGGAAGGGAGGTCGACGGTGACCGGGTGGTCATCGACGAAGAGCACCTCGACCTTGCCGTTGGCCACAAGGTAGTACTTGGCGTCGCCGATCATGGCAGCGCTCAGCTCGACGGTTTCGTAGCTCTGCGGGTCCATGAACGCGAAGTTCTCGCGGTTGGCGTAGCTGAACTCGAGCGTGCGGCGGTCGGTGTTCATCACCTCCATGGTTTCCGTGGAGTTGAAGCGCTGGTCGAGCGAACGGCCGTTCCGGAGATTGCGGAGCTTGGCTTGGACGAAGGCGCGCAGGTTGCCTGGCGTGCGGTGCTGGGTTTCCATCACCAGGTGCGGCTCGTTGTTGAACTTGATCACCTGGCCTTTGCGAAGGTCGTTGGCGGACGGCATGGGAGATTCCGGAAGAGGGTTGGTGTTGTGAAGAGGTGAGGGAGTAAGAAAGCGGTCTCAGGGGTGTCAAGGGCGGCCTTTGTGCATCTCCGGGCTTGCCCTTTTTGTCCGCCTACCGACACTGCGCCAAACCCATGAAGCAACGGACCATCCTGCGTGAGGTCTCGCTGAGCGGCATCGCGCTCCATACCGGCGAGGCGGTCACCCTGACGATGAAGCCGGCGCCCGCCGGTCACGGCATTCTTTTCAAGCGCATGGACATCGCCGGCCAGCCCGAGGTCAAACCGCGGGTCGACCAGATCACCGACCTGGTGCGGGCCACGACCATCCAGTCGGGCCACGCCAAGATCATCCTGGTCGAGCACGTGCTCAGCGCCCTGTACGGCTGCGGCATCGACAATGTGCTGGTGGAGATGAACGCGAGCGAGCCACCCATCATGGACGGATCGGCCAAACCGTTTGTGAATCTCATCCTGGAGGCCGAGCCGGTCGAACAGGAGGCGGAACGGCACTACTTTGTGCTCGACCAGCCGATCTCCGTGACGCGCGGCGGATCCTCGATCATCGCCCTGCCGTCCGACAGCCTGAGGATTTCCTGCACGTCGGCTGACGACCGCGGCATCCATACGCAACACCTCTCGCTCACGATCGATCCCGACTCCTACATCACGCAGATCGCCGCCGCGCGCACCTTCACCGTCTACGAGGACATCGAGGAACTGATCAAGCTGGGCAAGATCAAGGGCGGCAGTCTGGACAACGCCATTGTCATCAAGGGCGACAAGATCATCTCGAAGGACCCGCTGCGCTTCAAGGACGAGTTCGTCCGGCACAAGATTCTCGACATCATCGGCGATCTCGTGCTGCTCGGCCTGCCGCTCAAGGCGCACATCATCGCCACGCGGCCGGGCCATGCCATCAACGCCGAGCTCACCAAGGCGCTTTGCGCGCGGATGGAGGAAATCAAGGACGGGGCCCGGAAGAAACCCGCCGCGCGCCCCAAGCAGGTGCTCGCCACCGAGACCTCCCTCGATATCCGCCGCCTCCTCGACATGCTGCCGCACCGTTATCCGTTTGTCATGCTCGACCGCGTGGTGGAATTCGTGAGCGCGGACGAACTCGTGGCGATCAAGAATGTCACGTACAACGAGCCCTATTTCAGCGGACATTATCCGGGGAACCCCGTCATGCCCGGCGTGCTCCAGGTCGAGGCCATGGCGCAGGCCGCCGGCGTCCTCCTGCTGCGGCGCGGCACCGGCGAGGGCAAGGTCGCGCTCCTGATGAGCGCCGACAAGGTGAAATTCCGCAAGGCCGTGCGCCCGGGCGACCAGGTGGTCCTCAACGCCAAGCTGACCCGGACCCGCGGCAACAAGATCGCCACGGCCGAGGTCACGTGCAGCGTCGACGGCCTGGTGGTTTCGTCGGCCGAACTGATGTTCACCCTGGTCGAGGAGGGCCTGCTGGAGTAGGGCGGCGGCCGCACGGATCCAGTCTTCCATCCCGTCATGCGAGGAGCAACGCGACCACCGGGCGAGGCGCCCGCCGCCAACTGATCCAGCCGGACCGCGTCGGCCTTCCACCGAGTTCATGGCCTCCCAAATCCATCCCACCGCGATCATCGAGCCGAAGGTCCAGGTGGGCGCCGACGTCACG
>Ga0265322_10000743_pt1 | contig 11875 bp, 6 predicted proteins | sample 41222metaG_FD_193584 | JGI IMG/M metagenome (GOLD analysis project Ga0265322, IMG submission 193584) | Rhizosphere microbial communities from Carex aquatilis grown in University of Washington, Seatle, WA, United States - 4-12-22 metaG | ecosystem: Host-associated > Plants > Roots > Rhizosphere >...
CTTGAAAATTAATAACGGCGTGATGGGTTATTATGCAACTTCGAGCACCAATGGCACATTTTGGAATATGCTAAATGGGGACTCCGGTGGGAATGCTGCCGGTAATATCCCGATTATTCCTAATCAGTGGAACCACGTAGTTTTCCAACGTTCTGGAAACGTGTGGAGTGGTTACATAAACGGTCAGCTAGACATGCAAGTTACTGTATCAGGTACAGTAAGTAATACCCAATCTGCAATATTCCTTGGAGCTTGGGGCACATCTGGTCAAGGTGGTCCAACAACAACAGGATTTCCAGGCATTGGATATATCGACGAAACTCGTTTTTCAAATGTTGCTAGATATAGCGGATCTTCTTTTACAGTACCAAATGCTCCGTTTGTTGCAGATTCAAATACTGAAGTGTTATTTCATTTTGAATCAGCTGGCATTTTGGATTCTTCGAACAACAACTATCCTGCAACTTCTACTGGAAGCATTAACGGATATGTTCCCGGCATTTTTAATAACGGTATCCAATCCAACGGCGTAGCTCAAATATTGTATGCAAACCCTGCAAACAGTCCTATCGATATCAGTACTTCTGATTTCACGGTGGAGATGTGGTTTAATACCTCAACTGGGAACGTTACTATGTTCTCTATGGCTGGCGCCAGTATGTCCATAGGTAACAATACAAATAATACTGCTACTTATAATGTTGGTTCTGCTAATCCAAACACAGCTGTTTCAGTTTGGACTACCAATGCTTGGAACCACATTGCATTATCGAGAAGATTCAATACAACGTTTCTTTATATAAACGGTAAACAAGTCGCTAACGGTTTCATGAATGGTGGCGGCAACAGACAGTCCATCGGTGTGAATGATCTCCAAATTAACTGGAGCGGTATTATCGATGAGTATCGTCTATCTAAAGGGATCGCTCGTTATACTCCAGAATTTACTGTTCCTTCGGCTCCTTATTCAAATGACGCTAACACAGCTTTGTTAATGCATTTGGATGGTAACGCGAACGATTCTTCAACTAACGCTAATAACGGTACGGCTGTCGGATCTGTTACTTACACAACGGGAAATATATCGTCTCAAGCCGCCGTGTTTACTACGAGCAGCTCGATCACCGTTCCTAATAGCTCTCAATTCAATTTTGGAACTAACCCTTTCACAGTTGATTTCTGGGTAAATATACAAGCTTATCCAACTGTAAACACTAACGTACAGCTCGCAGGAGTTAGTGGGCAGTGGGGCATCGCTTTAAACTATGTTCTTGGACACTCTCCTGGATCATTGTTTGTAAATTACGTAGGTCTGTTTAATGGTGGCGACACGAACTTTGGAAACATCATCAACTATGTTCAGATTCCACTTAATACCTGGACCCACATTGCGTTGGTTTGTTACTCGAACTTAGCTGTTGCTGGAGATAACAACACTCAAGGTCAAGCAACTACCTCATCAGTGTTGTTTATCAACGGAGTTCCTACAGTCACCTACTCGTATTCTTCGACTGCAACGTTGTCGTACGGCTCAGGATCGCCAATCACACTCGGTGGTTTTAACGGTTATATGGAAGAGTTTAGAATCTCTTCCGGCGCCCGTTACCTTGGTAACTTTACGCCACAACCATATCCGTTTTATTAAGAGGTTGTCCTAGGTAGATAATCTCTTATTAATACATATTTACAGTTACATTTTGGCGTAAATAAGAGGTTTTACCATGACAATTTCAGTACATAGAAAAAATCTTGATCCAGCCTACTGGTCGGTTTCTGGTTCGAATTTAGTTTCGACGCCGATCGTAAGCTATCCATCTTATTTTTATGTAGTGGATCCTTCTACCGTCAGCACGCTCGGCTCGGGCGGCGCTCCTGGAAATGATGCTAATACTTCTTTGTTACTCCATTTCGATGGAAACTTAACAGATAGTTCTTCTTACAATAAATCTGTTTTAACAACTGGAAACGAATCGTATAGCTCTGGAAAATTTGGACAAGGTATACAACCAGGTGCCGCGCCGCTCCTTGCACAGACCGCCACTCCCCCTGTTTATATACCTTGGGATTCTACATTAGATCCTTCTATCGCAGGTGATTTTACATATGACTTTTGGTTTAACGTAACCACGACAGGACCAGATTTAAACTCTAGACAGCCCATGTTAGTTTACGGGGATGCGAACAGTGCTGCTAATTTGTACAGCGTCTTATCCTTTATTTACTTAGGAAAGATGAATTATTTGGTATCTTCGAACGGCTCAAGTTTTGATATAGCAAATGGCGCCGGGTCTATAACTATAACTGCAAATACCTGGCACCATTTTGCCTTTGTTAGAAGCGGCAATAATTACATTGGTTTTATAGACGGAGTTCAGGACGCGATTTTCACAAGTTCATCGGCTCCTTTTTCTTCCGGGCAACCTATCTATATAGGTCAATGGTGCGATCCTCGTGTTATGCAGTTATCCGGTCTGATTGACGAATACCGCGTATCAATGGGCGTAGCTCGCTGGACTTCAAACTTCACGCCACCTACATCTGCATACGGTTCTTCAACCGGTAATGATTCTAAAACTTCTTTGTTACTCCATTTAGATGGAAACTTAACTGACAGTTCATCTTTTAACGATTCGGTAACTTCTAGCGGTTCTATTTCTTATGGCGCCGGGAAGTTCGGACAAGCCGTAAATACGACAAACGGATTCTTACTGTTTAACGGAGCTGGATCACAATACGCTGTTGGGTCACAAGATTTCACAATTGATATGTGGGTAAAAGCTAGCGCTGTAGATAGTGCGGGCTCTGCATTTATGGTTGCAGGTCTGAATGGTTCATATGAGGACTGGGGATTCGGAATGAGTCCTACAGGAAAATTAGCTATATTTGGCGCTAACAATACTGAAGTCGATTCTGCAGACGGCGCCTTTTTAACTGATAATCAATGGCACCACTACGCAGCAGTTCGCCACAACGGTACAGCAACCATTTATATTGATGGTGTTAGTGTTGCTAGCGGATCCATGCCAAATGCTTTTTCTAATCATTCCGGACAAATCTCTATCGGTTGTTACAACGGAATAGCAAATAATAATATTTTGGGTTTAATTGATGAATTTAGACTTTCCGTTGGTGTAGCTCGCTGGACTTCAAACTTCACTCCACCAACTACGGCTTATGGTTCTTTTAACGGTAATGATGATAAAACTTCTTTGTTACTCCATTTCGATGGAAACTTTGTTGATGTCTCTTCAAACGGAAATATTGTTTCAAATCTTTCTGGAACCTCTTCGTTCGTCACTGGAAAATTTGGTCAAGCGGTAAATGTAAGTTCGGGCGGTTCTCCGTATGTTACTGTAGGTTCAAGTGGTGGTCCATTTGACTTAGCTTCCGGGGATTTCACGATCGATTTTTGGTTTAACTCCTCCGGATTAACCCCAAATACTTTTCCAATTCTCGCTACTTGTATCGATTCAAATGGGGATTACCCTTCATCGACGTCTTGGCAGATTCAGCTTACGTCTTCACCAAACACTTATGCAGTTTATATAGGTGCTACTTTACATCAAAGTGGAACAATTGTTTTTCCTGCTGATGGCAATTGGCACCATATGGCGCTTGTACGTAACGGAAACAATTTTAATCTGTACGTAGATGGGACTAGTGTTTACAACTTTACGGATAGTAGCGCGATTCCGTACTATTCCGGTAATTATGTAGCAGTAGGTCAATATCCGCCAGCCTCAAATCCAAGCGGTTTTCCAGGTTCAATAGATGAATTTAGAATTTCTAAGGGAGTAGCTCGTTGGACTTCTAATTTCACCCCTCCAACGTCTGCTTACGGTTCCGGAACCGGATCTAAAAATTCTACTTTCAGCGTTCCCCAGCTTCAATCAAATTTTGGTTTGGTTACTAGCTCAAATTTCACAGTTACGGCTGCTGATTATGCAGATTCAAACTGGGTTTCGAATGGTTGGACTGTTGGAACAGATGCAACTTTCTATGCCGAGTTAAGCACTTTCATTCAGAACAACTTCGGTCAGCAAGCCATCAATCTTAATTTCTCTGATGTTGTGATGCTTATATCTCGAGGCAGTATTGGTGGAACTTCGTATTCCATCCCAGTGTTGTTTTACGGTAATATCGGGGATCCTGTAGCTGGTAACGTTGAATACTCAGCGATTGTTCTCGCTGACAATCCGGTTACCTATTATCAGTTCTCTGAATCATCTGGCACAACAGTTCATGATACTGGCTCTGGCGCTAACGACGCCACGTTTGTACCGGGAACCAGCGGAGCTTTAGGGGCTACCGGTATTATTAATAATAGCGGATCTTTTGATGGATCTGACACCTATGCTTACGCAAATGCTCAAACCACGGATTCGGCTCCTCTTTCAGTAGAAATCTGGATGAAGACTTCCGCTAGTAACGGTGGGCTCTGGGTTTGGTCTACAACGCAAAACCCTAACATCAGAGTAGGATATAGTCCTGAAATATGGATGGAGAATGGTGTACTAACTGTTTACACATTTAACGGTGGACAAAATCAGCTCGGAGGCAACGGAACCGTAAATGATGGAAACTGGCACCATGTTGTATACACGCAATCTCTCGCAAATGGTGTGAAACTTTACGTTGACGGCGTGTTGAATGCCTCGACGTCAGAAAGCCCTATAGTTCAAACTTTCCCAGGATATTGGCTGGTAGGTTGCACAATGACAGGCAACAATCCGTTTTACTTCTGGAACGGAAATTTAGAACAATTCGCCGTATACAATTACGAGCTAACAGCAGCGCAAATTTTAAATCACTATAATGCTGCTGCCGTTGGCAGCGGTCCTACTTCGCTGTTATTGCATTTCGACGGTAATATAACTGATAGCTCTAGCTACGGTCACGCCGTTAATCAAGTTGGGACTATTACTTACGGTACTGGAAAATTTGGACAAGCTGCTACCATGAATAGCGGATATGTCACCATCGGAAGAACTGTCAATCTTCAGTTTGGCGGCAATGGACCGTTTACGATAGATTTTTGGGCGAAAAATGGCGGAACAGGAGTTCCAGGGGATCTATTAGTACACGACGGACAATATTTTTCTTTACAGTGCAATTTTTCAAATGCTGGTGATTTGATTTTCGGAACAGATCAAGGAATCGTTTTCACTACAGCACCTGGCGCATTTCCAATAGATGGTAACTACCACCACATTGCGCTTGTGAGAAATGATAACAATCTCGACTTATATGTTGATGGAGTAAACGTTGCACATAACGGTACTTTCACAAAATCTTTTGCAACAACGTCAACGCTATACGTAGGAGGTCTTCCTCTCGGTCCCGGCTATTATTTCAATGGAAGTATAGACGAGTTTAGATTTACATATGGTATCGCGCTTTGGACAGGTAACTTTACTCCTCCTTCCAGTGCATATGTTAGCACTCCAAAAGCAGTTTCATTCTCTCTCCTAGATACTGTGTCTCTTCCAGCGGGATCTTTTTTAGGATCAACAGGACCTTTTAGCCCTCTACAAATTAAAGGTAACTATTTATTCGCCACTAGCTACACAAATAATGAGTTTCAAGTTTGGAATATCAGCGATCCTACTAACATGACGTTAGCCAGCACCGTTAGTACCAACAACAACGGATATTCTGGACCGTGGGATGCATTCATAAGTGGTAACTATTTGTTTATTGGAATGAATAATAGTCAAGCTATCAACATATACGATATCAGCAATCCTACTTCTCCTTCCTATGTAAACCATATTAGCGGCAGCGGGTTTGCAAATAGCTTTATGTATGTGGTCGGAAATTTTCTATATGTTGCTGGAGGCGGCGGTGGCGCCGGAAGCGGTCAAATACAAATTTTCAATATCAGTAACATTAATTCGATTACTACTGCCGGATCTGCGTTTGGCAGTGGTGGGAACTACTACTTCCCAGTTGTCGTTGGCACTCATATGTATTGTCCAGCACAGAATGACGGAAAGCTAGATGTTTTTGATGTGTCTAACCCATCCAGCCCATCTTTAGTTAATACAGTTACAGGTGTTGGAGATCCACGAAGCTCAACAGCTTCGGGTAACTATCTTTACTTAGGAAGTTTCACTGGACCTCAAGCACTAAAAATATTTGATATTAGTACTCCGTCCAGTCCTTCTTTAGTATTGACGATGCCGCTTCCTTCTTCGACTTTAGGTCCGGCAGGTTTTGCTGTACAAGGAAATTATTTATATGTGTCAACATATGGTGACATCGTATACGTAATTGACATAACTACTCCTACAGCGCCTGCAATCATCGGAGAGTTGTTTATTTCGGGAGCCAACTTCAGTTGGAGTATCGCCCTAAACGGAAACAATGCCTTCGTATCTGACTATAACAATGTCAACTTGCGATCATTTAAACTCGTCACTTCAGGATAATTTATGACAATAAACGTATACAGACGAAATCTTGATACTTCATACTGGTCGATATCAGGTTCTAATTTAGTATCTGAACCACTTGTTAGTTATCAATCAAACTTTTTCGTCATTGATCCGAGCACTATAAATAGTCTTGGGGGTACAAAAATTTCCACCCTCACAGTTTCTCAATTGCGTTCAAATTTTGCAATTTCTACTAGCTCAGCAGTTACAGTTACTGCTGCTGACTATACTGATTCTAATTGGGCTGCAAATGGTTGGACTCCCAGCAACGACTCTACATTTGGTACCGAGTTGGGTATGTTCATTGTCAGAAATTATGGGCAACAAGCGATCAACATAAATTTCTTTAATGCTGTGCTTGTAATTGCTAGAGGTGTAATCGGAGGCACTGCATACTCAGTGCCATTCATTTTCTTCGGTCACTACGGAGATCTGATTAACACTAATCCTGCAGTCTCTCCATTCTACGACCCTTACGCGCAATATTTGGAATTAGCTATGCCTCTCAATGGGGTGAACGGGTCTGGAACTTTAATAGACGTGCTTGTAGATGGTAGAACTTCTGCGCTGAAAACTTTCAATAACCCTAGCGTTGTAATTTCCAATTCTATATCTCAATTTTATGCAACTAGTGCTTACTTCAATGGGTCCAACGCTTATTTTGAAGTGAATAACAACGGTTCTGATTTTGCATTCGGCTCAGGAGATTTTACCGTTGAGTTTTGGATAAACACCAATAACAACCCTACTAATGGAGAATTCCTTTTTGGGATACGACCACCTGGATCCGATACCAACTTTTTTATAACTACAGAAGGTGGTCTTAACGGGGGGAGTGGTGGCGGTCCAATTTTCCATAGTTCGACAGGAAATTATAACATTTATACCGATACAACTTTAAATGACGGTAAATGGCACCACCTAGCCTTGTGCCGTACTTCTGGAGTTGTAAGTTTCTTTATGGATGGGATTCTTTTAGGAACTCAAGCCGATACTTCTAATTATGGTGGGATTAATAATAGACCTCTTATCGGAGCGAACGATTACAGCCCGACAGTACAATTTTTTAATGGATTCATGCAGGATCTCAGAGTTTATAAAGGTATAGGTAAGTATACTTCTAACTTTGTTCTGCCTGGACCAATAGTCGACGATAATACAGTTTTGTTATTGCATTTTGACAATAACACTTCCGATTATTCTGCAGCTGGCAACACGATTTCTATGATTGGTACTCCTTCCTATTCCTCGAGCGGTGAATTTGGAAGCGCTTATCAGTTCACTAACACTCAAGGTAATTTTCCTTACGTAGATCCATCTTCTGCGAATTTTGGAACTAACTTTAATTTCTCTGCTGCAAACTTCACCATCGAGGGTTGGGTAAATCTCGGGACAGTAGGCGGCGGCGTGCTTTGGTCGAGCGGTCAAACGTTCAATGCTAACGGGTGGTCTTTTGGAGTTGGCGGCGGCATATCGTTATTCTACCTAAACGGATCTAACTACACGTTATCAAACAATCCTCTTCTTCCATATCCGGCTGTCGACAATAGCTGGCATCACGTTGCAATGGTTCGTAATGGAACGGCAATGCAAGTATTCGTAGATGGAAAAGTGGTAGCTACTGATATGAATATGCCTACTATGCCATATCAATCGAACTTGCCGTTTGCGATTGGATCTATTTACTGCACAAATAGTTTTGCTTCAGGTGCAGGAATGAAAAATACTTTAATTGATGAAGTAAGAGTTTCGAATGTAGCTCGTTACACTCCAAACACTGTCGTTGTACCTACATCAGCGTTTACATCTGACGCCTTTACTTCTCTGTTACTGCATTTAGATGGTAGTTTGACTGATAGTTCTTCCAACAACTTTACGGTTACTACAGATAATTCTCCTTCATACGTGACAGGAGAATTTAATCAGGGTGCTTCTATAACTTCAGGTGTTTCAAATTATCCTTATCTAAATGCAAGTTCCCATTCGGAATTTACTTTTGGAACAGGGGCTTTTTCAATTGAATTATGGGTTAAAGCAACCAGTGGTGGGATTTTAGCTACCTCTGGAGTAAACGGAGTCAGCCAAGACTGGAATTTAACTTTAGATTCAAACGGCGCATTACATTTTTACGGTCATTCTGGTGAATCGGGTGCCTTGATGAACGCACCTGCAGGATCTTTCGTATTTGACGGAAATTTTCATTATGTTGGTGTATTTTCAGACGGTGTCGTAAGTGGTGGAACCGGAATTAGCGCTATTTACCTTGTAGTAGATTCTGCAATAGTAGCAAAAGCTAATGTTACAGAAAATTTTACAAACAATGCCTCGTCACTATCCTTCGGAGGATTAAAAGGAGCTGGCGATGTGGCTTATAACATCATAGGGGGAGTGATTGACGAAGTTAGAATTTCTAAAGGTGTCAATCGTATGCAATGGACTCCTTTTGAGGTTCCAACAATCCCTAGCCAGAATTTTGGTACTGCTGCAAACACAATACTTTTGCTTCACTTAGATGGAAACGTTCAAGACATATCTCCTTTTGAAAATCAAATAACTGTATACGGGACACCGGCGTACACTGCAGGTGTATTCGGACAAGCTTTAACCACAACTGGGTGTTTCTTAGAGTTGAGTGCTGTTGGTTCAGAGTGGCATATCGGCGCCGAAGATTTCACGATGGAGCTGTGGATCAAAGCTACAGGTTATCAAAGCCTCGGATGTACTATCATTCAATCCGGCACATACGGTTCTAACAGCGATTGGGGCTGGGGAATGAACAGTAATTTGACTATGAACTTCGGTATAAATGGGAACAATACTCCCCATGTTACTTCATCAACCATACCGTTTTTTGAAGACGGTAACTGGCACCATTATGCAGTGGTAAGACATACAGGCTTTATAACTTTCTATGTTGATGGTGTAAGTTATGGAGGTGGAGCACTTAACAACTCTTTCCCATATAACAATTATCCGATTTCCATAGGTGGAAATTACAATAATTTGGGAACTACGATTGTTGGATCCATCGATGAAGTGAGAATTTCGAACATAGCTCGCTATCTCGCACCGTTTACGCCGCCAACTGCTCCGTTTTGAGGTGAAGTATGATTCTAGTTCACGGTCAGAATATTGAAACACAGAGCTGGCAAGTAAGTGGATCCAATTTAGTTTTGCCGGATATCTGCAGATATAGCTCGGTGTTTTTTTCTATAGATCCAACTATGATAAACTCATTGGGTGGAACTAAAACTTCTACATTTACTCAATCTCAGTTAGATGCGAATTTCAAATTTTCTACCGTCGATGACATATCTGTAGTTGCCTCAGATTACGCTGATTCCAATTGGAGCGCTAAAGGTTGGACAACAGGTGTAAACGCAACCTTCCTTCTCGAGCTACAGCTGTTCATTCAGAATAATTACGGGCAGCAAAGCATTAACCCTAATCTCAATGATATGAACATTGTTCTTACTCGGGGATTGATCAACGGAATTGCTTACTCTATACCGTTCGTGTTCGTAGGAGATGCTGGCTACGCATTTCCTACGATCGTGGATCTATCCTCACATTTCAACCGTGTTGGTATTACTACTGACGGTACAATGTTTGCGACGGGTATCGGCTTAGATGGAAGAACAGTATACTCATCAAGCTTCATTGGTGACTCGATTGTATTTAACGGCACGCCTTTTTACTACGGTCCCGTAAATGCTGAGTCTGCTATTTCAACGGATGGTAGTGTGATCCCGCTTGAAAATGATAATTACGGTTCTCTTCACATGCTGGCGATTGCAGTGAACGGTGCTCAAGCAGATCAACTTTTTACAGTTACTTATACAGATTCTTCTAGAGATAACTTTCAGCCAAATCTTAGTGACTGGGCTTTCCCTCAATCATATAGCGGAGAGCAAACGGTAACTGGACCTATGTCTTATCGAAATCAGCCGGATGGTTCCACGCAAGCCGGGCATTTCTATATGTACGAATACACGTTCAATCTGGATAGCTCGAAGCAAGTTCAGAGCATCACTCTTCCAAATAATTCAAACGTAGACATTTTCGCTATTACTTTGATGCCTTGAGCATCTCTTCCCCGTAGCCTAAATCTTCTAAAATCTTCAGTAGAGGGTCATCCTTGTGCTTTTCAAGGCGTTCCCGAAACTCTTCTACTGACAGCGCGCCTAGCTCATCTGCAATTTCTTTCCAGATTTCCGCTTTAGATTTCATAGGAAAGTTTAGCTAATTTTTTGTGAGCCTCATGCCAAATATACAATCCTGGCGTGATTCCTATAACGAGGCAGAAGATTAGTTTTAGCTTAGCGTATTCGGTGGGGTAGAAATCGTATACGTAAAACGCCGGAAGGGCTGCAATTGCGCTGAGCATGTAAGCGTTGCCCATAATAAACGTACGGCGAAAAAAGAGTTTAATATATTTTTTCATAAATGGAGCCGGTAGCAAGACTCGAACCCGCGACCTACGCTTTACAAAAGCGTTGCTCTACCAACTGAGCTATACCGGCAAGAATAAAAAATTAAGGTAAAAGCAGTTCTTTAGCAACCTTTTTAACCGTTGCTTGAAGATCTTCGATACTCGTATCACTGTAAATAATTGAAGCGTTATGCGCCTTTGCTAATTCCAGACGTTTTTCATCAGAGATTTGAATGTTTAGAATATGCTCGGCAACCTCTTCAGACACTTGACTCGTATGGCTATTGGGCGGCGCAGGCACCTGATTCGGGACGTGACGTTTTAACAATCTGGCTTTTCTGATTTCTCTTGGGCAGTGAACAACAAAAATTTGTTCCATCTCTTTGGGGATTAGATCTTCAGGAAAATCTAAAAGGAGCGCAGTATCCCAGATCACGACAGGGGCAGTAGACTCTTCCGTTTTTTTGTGGGCAAGGGCAAGGATAGGTTTGAAAAAAATCTCATTTACTATAGCGATTGTCCCGGTGTTTCTAAAAACTGTATTTCTGAGCGCAAAACGATCATAGGTACCAAAGGCAGCTGTGAGTTTGTTTTGAACTTCTTTGTTTGTATCTCGTAGCTCCGCCGCGAGGATATCAAAATCCAAGATACAAAACCCTGCTTCAGAAAATGTTCTTGCTACTACAGATTTACCAGAAGCGATGCCACCAGTTAGACCGACGAGTTTCTTCATAATTCTTTTTTCCTATTGCTTCCCACCACATATCAAGTGCTCCCCAGGAAACGCAATTTCCGCATACTCCGCGTTCTTCGCCTTTTCCACAGTAGGCGCACCCATTGTCACCATTCCATTTATCCCAAAGCTGTCTCTTTATTTTATCTGAAGCCATTCAATACCGTGTCGCGTTACGTAACCTTTTTCTTAACCGTCTCAGAATCTTCAAGCGAGCGAGGTAGCGACCCTCGTATTCTCGATCTTTGCCGCGATCGTAGTGCATATGCACTT
>Ga0265322_10000747_pt1 | contig 11838 bp, 12 predicted proteins | sample 41222metaG_FD_193584 | JGI IMG/M metagenome (GOLD analysis project Ga0265322, IMG submission 193584) | Rhizosphere microbial communities from Carex aquatilis grown in University of Washington, Seatle, WA, United States - 4-12-22 metaG | ecosystem: Host-associated > Plants > Roots > Rhizosphere...
GAATGACATTTTCGCTCGCAAGCTTTGTCCGTCCGTAGTAACTTATTGGGTTCGGCCGGTCCAGTTCACTGTACGGTCCGCTTTTCCCGTCAAATACATAATCGGTCGAGACCTGTATGATTTTTGAACCGGTCAATTTCGCAGCATAAACGAGATTCTCGACCGAGGCAACGTTTGCTTTCCACGCGAGCTCGCGTTCCGTTTCACACAAATCGACATTCGTCACGGCGGCGGCATTCACGATAATTTCCGGTTCAAATTCTTCCACAATACTTTGCACTTCGCGCTTATGTGCCGTATCGAGTTGCCGGTAGCGGATCATTTCTTCGTCGAAAACAGAATGTTCCTGCTTTGACGTCAGCAAAAGATTGTAATTCGTACTCCGGGAAAACAACTCGGCAAGTTTTTGTCCCAATAATCCGTTACTGCCTGTAACCAGAATGCGTTTCATCCGGCAGGTTACCGCAAACTTTCTTCAAGCACCGTCGACGCGTCCGTTTTTTCATCACGGTATTTGATAATCACCGGCGCATAGATCGAAAGATGATGTTCTTTTGCAAACGGCTGTTGAATATGCCTGTTGCCGGCAACAACAACTGCATTTTCCGGGATGGACAGCGGTTCGTTCGCCGTCCTTTTATAAATTTTTGAATGAACAATATCGTACACCGGAGTTCCGCCGGTCAGAATAACTCCTGCGGCTATGACCGCGCGGCGTTTGATGATCGTCCCTTCGTACACGCCGCAATTGCCGCCGATAAAGACATCGTCTTCCACGATCACCGGCAACGAGCCGATCGGTTCCAGCACGCCGCCGATCTGTGCCGCAGCGCTGACATGAACATGTTTGCCGATTTGCGCGCACGAGCCGATCAATGCATGCGAATCGATCATCGTTCCTTCATCGACATACGCACCGATATTGACATACGACGGCGGCATCATCACGACTCCGTTGGCAACGAAGGAACCGTCGCGCACGGCGCTTCCGCCCGGCACGATCCGGACATTATCATCCATCGAAAATTGTTTCAGTGTCATCGTTTCTTTATCGAAAAACGGAAACAAACCGTTTTCAATTTTACTCAAAGCACCGAAACGAAACGCGAGCAGAATCCCTTTCTTCACCCATGCGTTAACGTGCCATGAACCATTCTGAAATTCCGCGGCGCGAACGCTGCCATTGTTGAGTGCAGATTTCAATTCATCGATTGCGCTCAACGCATTCTTTTTATCGACATGCGCGGGCACGCTTTCGTACAATTGTTCGATGGTTTGCTGAAGATTCATTCGAAAGTTTTCAGTTTTATATCAGTCGCAACTCTTTGAGAATTGCTTTTAATTTCGGTCGATGATGATCGCTCAACGGCACAAGCGGCAAACGGTAATATTCTTTCACCATTCCCATCATCGCAAGAGCGGCTTTCACCGGAATCGGATTCGACTCGATAAAATTGACACTCATGAGATCAAGCAACGTATTGTGAAGAGCCGTTGCCTCGGCAAATTTTCCTTTGAGACACAACCGGACCATTGCAGAAAATTGTTTCGGAACTTCATTCGAAACGACCGACACGACGCCATCGGCCCCGAGCGCTACCATCGGCAACGTAATCGCATCGTCGCCTGACCAGACGCCGAATCCTTTGGGCCGGTCACGGAGAATTTCCATCACCTGTCCGAAATTACCCGACGCTTCTTTGATGCCGGCAACGTCTGGAATTTTTTCAGCAATGCGGAGCGTCGTCGATGCATCCATATTACTCGCCGTTCTCCCGGGAACATTATACATCACGATCGGTGCGGGTACGGCAAAAGCGATTGCTTCGTAATGGCGGTAAAATCCTTCCTGCGTCGGCTTATTATAGTACGGCGCAACGGAAAGAATTCCATCCACTCCGGCGCTGACCATTCGCTTGGAAATTGCAATGGCTTTAGCGGTCGCATTGCTTCCCGCTCCGGCGATAATTTTTACGCGTTCACGTGCCTGATCGAGAACGATCTCGACAACGCGCACCTGTTCATCGTCGCTCAACGTCACGCTCTCGCCGGTCGTGCCGGTTGGCAGAATCGCTTCGACACCGTTTTTAATTTGAAAATCGACAAGCTTCCGCAGCGTGCGTTCGTCGATTGCTCCGGACGATGTAAACGGTGTAACGAGTGCAGTTCCGGTTCCTCTAAAAAGAAGTGTTCGTTTCATATCGATGTGAAGACATCCTTCATTGTGTATAAACCTTTTTTTCCTTTTAACCATTCAGCGGCAATCAACGCACCGAGCGCAAATCCACTTCGATTTTTTGCCGTGTGCGTGAGCTGAACGGAATCCGCTTCCGAATCGAATATCACCGAATGTGTTCCGGCAACACTGCCGACACGCATCGAGGTAACATGAAGCTGTTCCGGTTTGATTTCATGATGTGCCGGTTCGTGGAATACTTCTTTTTTTCTTCGCGTGTGTTGAAGAATAATTTGGCTTAACGTCAAAGCGGTACCGCTGGGACTATCGGCTTTCTTCCGGTGATGAATTTCCTGAATGGCAATATCGTACATTTCAAATTTATCCATCGCCGTCACTGCCGATGCAACAATCTGATAAAAAATATTCATGCCGAGAGAAAAATTTGGCGAGTAGAGCAAGCCGATCTTTTTGTCGTGCACGATTTTTTTTACCTCGTCGAGTTTATCGTACCAGCCGGTCGTTCCGACAACGATATTCTTTCCGCATCCGGCAATGATCGAAATATTGTTCACCACGGCGGACGGAACGGAAAAATCGATGCAGACATCGACGTTGTCCAAAATGGTCGGCGTGATGCCGATCCCGCGGAGGTTATTTTCAATATTAAAAATCTTTTTGACGGTAATGTTGCGAGACGCCGCTGCGCGCTCGACTTCTTTACCCATGTTTCCGTGACCGATCAATGCAATATTCATGCTGTGCGCTCCTGAAGCGAAAGATCTTCAACCCGAAATGACGATAACGTATCGATGTCCGTCGAACCCGGCATCTGCGCCTTGCGAGCTGCAACACGGTTCGCAAATTCAACAGCCGAGTTGATATTTTTGAATTTCATATAATGTGCGCAATATGCCGCCACGAATACATCGCCGCAGCCGGTCGGATCGATTCCTTTTTCCGGTTCGATCCCCTGAAAATCGGCCCGCTGAATATGTTTATGCTCATCGACATACACCGTACAGCCGCGCCGTCCGCGCGTAATGTGCACTGTTTTCGTGTTCATCGCAAGAACATGTTTGGCAAGCGTCGGTTCATCCAGCCGTTCGTTTGTCAGGATCGAAGCTTCTTCTTCGTTGAGATGCACCGCGTGAAGCATGAACAACCACCGCCGCCACTGCTCGACCGAACGATGGAAACGCGTGAAGTCCGGATTGATGCCGAGCGTTAAACTGTGCACATCGAGATATACGGGAACATGATCGTCGCGCACATCCATACGGATTTCGTCGAGCGTTTCAAGCGTGATATCCATTCCGGAGATCATATTCACAAGCACCATATCGGCATGCGACAACTCCGGGCGAATCCGTTTCCACGGTATCGGCTCGGAAATGGATTTCGAACATTCGATGCGTTGTTCTTTTGAAGAATACATCAGCCGGACCTGATTGGTCGGTCCGTTGAATTTGAAAATGCCGGAACAGTCGACGTTCGGATAGCGGCTGAGCCGTTCAATCAACTCGTCGTAATCGCCTTTGCCGACGCCGAATACCGGCCGTATCGTGTCTTTTGCGGAAAGCAGATTGGCAAGCGTAACGACGGAGAAAAAAATCCCGCCGTAACTTTGCGTTTCGGTTTTATCCGGATGTTCTATAATATCGAGACAAAGATGTCCGATGACCGGAATGATCATAGTCGTGCCGTATACGGATAGTTGCCTGCTTCGCACATGCGCCAGATTCCCTGGCAGGCAAATTTATTTTCATACAGCGCTCTGCCGATGATGACAGAATCGACGCCGAGCGATTCCATCTCCTGCAGTTTCAATAAATCCTCGAGACCGGCGACGCCGCCCGACGCGGTGATGCGGAGGTGCGTTGCTTCGGCAATTTGTTTCATCATGGCAAAATTGGGACCGAGCATCGTGCCGTCGACGCTGATGTCGGTGAAGAGAATCCGTTTGAATCCGAGAGCGGCAATGTTCAGCGCAAATGAAATTGCGGTCATGCCGGAAAACTCTTTCCAGCCGCGCGTGCGAACCTGCCGGTTCTGCGCGCTGATACCGGCAACAACCCGCGTGGCGCCGAATGTATCGAGCACGCGTTTCGCTTCATCCGGCGTTTCGATGAGCATTGTTTCGATAACGACGCGATGAATGCCGAGATCGAATGCGCGCTTCACTTCATCAAACGTGCGGAAGCCGCCGGCAAGGACGATCGGGATGGACACGGTTTCCACCATTTTTTCGATGATGCCGAAATTCACAAGATGCCCTTCCATTGCGCCGTCGATATCGGTCACGTGCAGAGCTTTCGCATTTTCCTTGCGCCAGAGTTTTGCCATCTCGATCGGATCGTCGGAGTACACGAATCCCGCTACGCCCCGCACCATCTGGACGCATTTTCCTCCTTTGATATCGATTGCCGGAATGACGAGAATCATAAATTCGTTAGCATCTTTATGCTAAAATGCACAAATTTTGTGTGAAATTCAAACCGATGAGCCGAACAAAGAAATCTGGTGTTTCTTCCGGAAGGAGCACAAAAAGAAAACGATCGATTATAACGTTACAACTTTCCGAAAAACTTCATGATGCCGCGATGGATGCGGTGAATCGACTTTACCGGAAGTGCATACATCAAAATACATTTTCCCGAAACGAAATTAAGACCAAGCCGTTCTGCCGTCGCAATAACTTCTTTTGATTCTGCTCCCTGTTGCAGCCAGACATTCTTAAGATTCATCGATGCCGCCTCTTCCAGTACCGGAATGACATGTTTCGACGGAATCGAAACCACCACACCATCGACCCGGCCTTTCAACGAAGTCAAATTAGGAAAGCACGCCACGCCCGCAATTTCTTTTTCTTCCGGATGAACGGCAAATACTTCGTAACCGCGCTCGAGCAGTTCTTTATATGCGGCGTTTCCGAATTTCCGGCTGTTCCGCGAAACCCCGACGATCGCGAGCCGTTTACAATTGATAAACTCCTGAATGGTTGGAGACATAGTTTTATAATATTGATTTGATGAAGGAAAACTTTTATGGTAAGAACATCGCCCGCCTGATGTGTGACTTAATATACGAAAACTTTATCGCGGCATCAAATCATTGGATGCTCTCAACAAGAGCGGGCAATAACGCCAACAAAGATTGAGTATTTTGATCGAGAGGGCATTAAGGAAATTTATTATTCTGGATCATTTCGTGGCTAGTGTCGGTTGGATAGGCGGTTTTAATCTTCACCAAAAAAATCCGAATCAATCCTTTTGATTTCATAATTTGCTATTGGGGTTACGCCAAGATTATGATCGATCATAAATTGTGCTAATTGTTGACCATCAATCAACACTATTTTACTATCTATCTTGGAGACGTATTCTTGCGCATCTTTTGAAAAATCAGATGTGGTGATAAAAACTCCCTTTTTCGCACGTTGACCTTGAAGCGCACCTGCAAATTTTTGAATCTCAGGACGACCAATAGTCGCTTCCCATTTTTTTGCCTGGATATAAATTATATCAAGTCCAAGTCTATCTTCCTTAATAATTCCGTCAATTCCTTCGTCTCCTGATTTTCCTATTGCTTTTCCCGCATCTTTCAAGCTTCCACCATAACCCATTGTAACGAGTAATTGAACTACAATTCTTTCAAATTTCCGAGGTTCACTTAATTTAATTTGTTGGAGCAGGTCACTGGCAAGATTGTGACGGAGATTTAAATATGCGCTTTCCAGAATTTCCTCCGGCGTATCACTAGTTTCTTCTACAACGTCTATTTCCTTTTCCCGCTTTAAAGATTTAAAAGCAACAAACTCCGGAAATTGATCAAGGAATTTTACATCAATTCGGGTCGGATTCGAAGAAAGAATTTCTTTCCCACGCTTTGTAATTATAAAAAATGAACGGCGGGGAGATTCTAAGATGCCGGCTTTCTTTAAATATGTTCTTGCCCACCCAACACGATTAAAAAAAATTGTTTGCTGACCACTGGGGAGAAGAATCTCTTTTTCTTCGTCGCTTAACTTAAAAATTCTCGCTAAACTATCAACTGCCTCGTGAAGAGTATGTTCTTTTCCGTCCCCAGCAAACTGTAAGAGTGGAAGCATCGTTGCTTGATAATCTGGTATTGTCATATTATTATTTTAATTTATTTTGGAATCCCTAAATAGTAATTATTCTTAAGGAAAACTCTTTATCTAATCGTAAGAACATCCACCCCGGATGTATAGATTGTACAAAAACTTCGGCTTTCTGTCAACTACCGGTAGTGAGTCAATTTAGAAATACCCCGTCTTTCCGAAACGATTCTATTCGGAATCTAAACGAAGCAATCTTGGAATAGATGCTGAATAATCACGCTCAATGAGCGGGACAGCAAGACGGAGAATTTTTGGGATCGGTGATTTCAGGTAACCATCCAACTATCAAACCACTTGTTATATCGTCCCGAATTTTTTTCTGCGGTTGCGTATGTAATCAACGAAAATAAACTCGCCCAGATTTTGCAATTGTGAGTAGTACGCTCTCCCCTGGTTGGCTTTGGTAAGTTCTTCGATGAAATTAATAAGATACGGATCGCGCGCCACCATGAACGTGCTGATCGTGATTTTCTCCCGCCGGCAGGCAACCGCTTCGTCGAGCGTTTTATTCACGATGCGCGGATCGAGCCCGAACGAATTCTTGTATAACCGCCCGTTGTCGTCGAACACCGCCGACGGTTTGCCGTCGGTCACCATGAAGATCTGCTTGTTGGCGGAACGTTTCCGGCGCAAAAGATTGCGCGCCATTTGCAGTCCGGCTCTCGTATTCGTGTGATACGGTCCGACATTGAGAAACGGCAGTTCGGCAAGACTCACAAGTTTCGCATCGTCGCCGAAGACCACCAGCGCAAGATAATCCTTCGGATATTTCTGCGAGATCAGCTCGGCAAGCGCGAGCGCAACCTGTTTCGCAGGGGTGATACGGTCTTCGCCGTAGAGCACCATGCTGTGGCTGATATCGAGCATAAGGATCGTGGCACAGGAGGTCGTGTGCTCGGTTTCGTAGACTTCGAGGTCTTCTTCTTTTAATGTGAAGTCGTCGATGCCGCCGCGCTTGAACGCGTTCGTCAGCGTCGAGGTGAGATCGATATTGTTTGCCGCGTCGCCGATCGCCCATTTCTTCGTTTCGCTCAACCGGTCGACTCCCTTTCCGGTGTACGGCGTTTCATGCGTGCCTGCGCCGCCTTTTTTGAGCGAGGTGAAAATTTCCCTCAGCGCGTCCTGGCGGATACGCTGAACGCCTTTCGTTGTGAGGGTTTTCACATCGTCGACTTCCTCGATGATGCCCATCTCTTTCAATTTTTCAATAAGATCTTCGAGAGACATCGTTTCATCGAAGATGCCGTACTCCTTGGCAATACTACGAAGCCACTCGATCGCTTCTTCGACGTCGCCGCTGGTCTGCAGCAGCAGGTAACTGAAGAGCGACATCAGCTCTTCGAGCCGCTGCGCGTCGGTCATCGACCCCGGCGTCCATTTGGAATAGAGAAATCGCATCAGTCTTCCTCTTCACCGCGTCCCCGTCCGGCAAAAATACTGCCGACGAGGTCTTTGTATTCGATCACGTGATCGACTTCATACTTCGCGATCTTTGAAAACTGGTGCAGGCCGTCGAGCGCGAATTCCATTGCTGAAGCAAGCTCGTATTTCGCGTCGTCGGCAATTTTCATGTGTTTCTTGGTAAGCTCACGAAGCCCTTTCACTTTATCAAGCTCGCTGTAGTACGCGTCGACCGGCATATCGTCGGCAATCTCGATTTTATTGCCACCCTCGAACCATGCGGTCACTTTACCGTATTCGGGATCTTCCGACGGCTGGTGAGTTTCGGTCGTACGCGGACGCTGAGCTTTCCGTTGGAGCGGATCGGGAAAATATTTTTTGAACACTTCGCGCACCGCTTTTCCGATGAGCGCTTTGCCGACTTTCGTCGGACCTTCCTGCTCGCCTTCGAATACTAACTCGATCTTGCCGGTCATGCCCGGAAGAACATGCGGAAGATCGCAGACACGCGGAACGAGGCAGGAATCGTTCGTCAGAATTGCGCGGCGCTCGGCGTTGCTGACCAGATTTTCCATTGCCGCAATCGTCATACGCGCGCTCACACCCGATTTCTGATCGACGAACTCGCTCTTGCGCGCTTCGAATGCGATGTGCTCGATGATCTCTTTGAAGTATTGCGGAATGATCAGTTTTTTACCGTTACGTTGTGTCCACGCTTCCTGTTCCGTGATGCGGATTGCATCCTCGATCGTTCGCGGGTAATGCGTGAATATCTGTGAATCGATACGATCCTTCAGCGGCGTGATTATGTTACCGCGGTTGGTATAATCTTCCGGATTCGCGGTGAAGACGATCAGGATATCGAGCGGGATACGGACGTTGAAGCCGCGGATCTGAATATCTTTTTCTTCCATAATATTGAACAAGCCGACCTGAATACGCGGCTGGAGATCGGGCAGTTCATTGATCGCAAAAATGCCGCGGTTCGTGCGCGGGATAATGCCGAAATGAATAGCGCCTTCGTGTGAATAATGAAGTCGCTGTGCCGCGGCTTTGATCGGATCGATGTCGCCAATGAGATCGGCAATCGTCACATCGGGCGTTGCAAGTTTTTCGCCGAGCCGGGCATCGCGGTGCAGCCATTCTATTTCCGTCGCATCGCCGCACTCACGCACGAGATCGGAACACCGTTTACAAACGGGCGCGTACGGGTTGTCGTTAATCTCGCAACCTTTAATGATCGGAATGTATTCGTCGAGCAGCATCGGCAACTGACGGACGATGCGCGATTTCGCCTGCCCGCGCAAACCCAACAGCATAATGTCGTGTTTTGCGAGAACGGCGTTGACGATCGCGGGCACAACCGTCTCTTCAAACCCGACGATTGCCGGGAAGAGCGTTTCCTTCCGTTTGATTTTATCAATGAGGTTCTTCCGGATTTCATCTTTAACGGAAAGGACTTTGTATCCTGTTTTTCGTAAAGCGCCGATGGTTGAGGGGGAGTTCATAATTTCGTCATAATAATCGTTGGTATGATATACTTAAGAACATAAAGAATAATGATTTTGTTTCTTCATATTAAATTTAGATTCTTTTCGAATGAAAAGCAACGGATGCGGCAATTATGTAGTGCCTCAATTTGAACTGCGTTGAGATTGCTTCGGCACCACGTGCCTCGCAAAGACGACTTTTTGCTTGGAATATTTCAAACTGACTCACTCCCGGCAATTATTGATCGGATAAAATGATTTCGGTATATTTCATGAATGATACAACGGACATTACACTGCAGAAATCTTTGCATCGCATTCGTTTGCAGTTTGTTTCTTACAATTGGATGTCTGCACGCGCAGGGTTCTGCCGGTTCGGGGTCGACCATCGAACCGCGGTACCTCATCGATCTTCCGACGGCAGGAATCATTCCGCACGGGAATATTGCGCTAGACATGGAATTTTATCAGGAGGATGGCATTCTCTCGACATTATCTATCGGTGCATTCAACCGGCTGGTGTTCGGCATTTCGTTCGGCGGGAGCCACATCATCGGCACGGAAAAACCGTTATGGAACAGCACTCCCGGATTTGCCGCGCGTTTGCGCGTTATCGAAGAGACGATCGTATTGCCCGCCATCGCACTCGGCTTCGATTCGCAGGGAAAAGGAGCATACATCGATCAACTCAGCCGTTACACAGTCAAATCGTTGGGATTCTATGCCGTCGCCAGCAAGAATTATAAAGTGATGGGATTTCTCAGCCTGCATGGCGGCATCAATTACAGTCTGGAGCGCGCGGATGGAAACGAATCCCCGAACTTTTTCGTCGGTGCGGAAAAAACTCTCGGCCCATTCATCTCCTGTTTCGGTGAATACAATCTCGGTTCCAACGACAACAACGGAGATGCACTCGGCAGAGGCCGCGGATATGCAAATCTCGGTTTTCGCATTTCAGTTGGAAAAGGATTTTCACTGGGAATGAACCTGAAAGACATCATTCAAAATCAACAAGAAATCAGTATCGGAAACCGCACACTCATGCTGGAATACGTCCAGGCAATGTAGGGCATGTACTGAAAATTAAACATTTTGTCCTTAATCTTGTCCAATTCAATATACAGCAGGAACATTTGCGGTTTTTGAGGCTCAAAAAGTGTTGATTCCAGTGCATTATATGTGTACATTAATAAAGAACCGGAGATCGTTTTTGGCACTGGAATTGTATTTTATTTGTTAGAACATTCAGAAAGCGCAGGTACATTATGAAACGGAACTTATCTCTATTATTGATACCCCTGATCGGAGGACTATTCGTATTGTTTTCCGGTTGTTACACGCAATTGAAAACGATGCGTGAAGAAACTCCCGATAACGGTGACTATACCTATTCACAAGCGAATGGGGACACCGCATATATGGCAAACGAAAATTCGATGCAGGGATATAATTCGGATTGCGACAACGGAAATTGCGACGGATATTATCATCCGCAAGTCGGATTCGATTATTATTATCCTTCCTACGGCTACGGATATTCGTATGGCAATATTTGGGGTCCCGATTATTATCCGTGGTATTTTGGCACAGCGTTCATCGGATATCCATGGTACGGATACGGATATCTTCCGGGTGCATATTTCTACGGAGGACATTATCATGGCGGTTACGGATATGGCGGTCGGCACGGATACGGTGTCACACGTACGCCCTCCATGGGACGCTTGGTACGACAATCACAAATTGAAGCCGGTCGCGGAGCGGCAGGAATTAATACAAACGCAACGAGCGGAAACGGTTTACCCCGGGCGGCTCGGCTCGCCACACCGATGTCCGGACCAACTCCGTCCCGAACGAATACAAGTACGGCAAACGGACGATCAGCCGGAGTACGCAACGGATCGAATCATGTATATATGAATCGAAATGCGTCACAGAGGTATTCTCGATCACCCAATGCTTCGTCACAATCTCATGCGAAAAGTTCGGCCGGACGGTCGAGCGATCGCAGCAACAGAGTTTCCGCACCTCAGCATTTTTCAGCACCTCATATATCCGGTGGTGGCGGAGGTGGTGGTGGTCGTAGCGGCGGTGGAAGCCGTAGTGGTGGCGGTGGTGGTGGTGGACGCGGCGGACGCCGTTAACATTTATCGAAGACATTATAGACTTGACTTATGAAAAAAATATTGATCGGTATCTCATTCGTTGCACTTTTTCTGATTCTCACTTCAAATAGTTACAGTCAATATCCGGAAGATATTCTGAGACTATCATCCCCCGGACTTGGCGTCGGCGCGAGAGCATTAGGAATGGGAATGGCTTACACGGGCGTTGCCAATGATTACACCGCAGCATTCTGGAATCCCGCCGGACTCGGACAAATCAGGATGAACGAACTCTCGTTCGGTCTGTCCAATGTTGCAAGCAATAACAATGCAACGTATCTGAATAATCCTACATCATTTAACAACAGTGCAACAAGTATTAACGATGCGGGGTTAGTTTATCCTTTTCCTACCGAAAAGGGAAGTTTGGTTTTTTCAGTAGGATTCCACCGGCAGGCAGATTTTGCTTCGGGACTTTCCTTCAAAGGATATAACACCGGAAGCAGTATCGGACAATTTTGG
>Ga0265322_10000751_pt1 | contig 11797 bp, 9 predicted proteins | sample 41222metaG_FD_193584 | JGI IMG/M metagenome (GOLD analysis project Ga0265322, IMG submission 193584) | Rhizosphere microbial communities from Carex aquatilis grown in University of Washington, Seatle, WA, United States - 4-12-22 metaG | ecosystem: Host-associated > Plants > Roots > Rhizosphere >...
GGCGCGCAAGGGCGAGTCCGACAGCCGGCGCAAGCGCCTGCTGGAGGCTTCCGCGGCACTGGGCGCCTCTCATGTAAAAGTCGGGGACTTCTACAACACGCCGTGCACCCCCCGGCAGATCGCCGAGGCGTTTGGCGCCTTGTGCGAGGAGGCGCGCCGCTACGGTGCAACGATCGGGTTCGAGATCATGGAGTGTGCCGCGATCGACACGATCCCCGCGGCGCTCTCCATGCTTCGAGACTCCGGTGCGCCCAACGGCGGGCTCATCATCGATGCCGTCCAGGTCGCGAACCTCGGGATGACCGAGGATGCGCTGCGGAGCATCCCGCTACGGTCCCTCGTGAGCGTGGAGCTCGACGACGGGCTTTTGCCGGGCTCGCCAGGGCACGACCCTTCTGCCCGGCGGTTCTGCGGCGAAGGCGAGTTCGACCTCGCGGGGCTCATCCGCTGCGTCGATGCCATGGGGTATGACAGACCGTGGGCCGTGGAGGTATTCAACAGGAGCTATGCGGGCCTCCCGCTGGAGGACCTGGCGCGTCGCGCGTTCACGACCACCGCCGCTGCCTTGGAGCACGCCCGCCGGCAATGAGGCTTTTCAGCGCGGCGGGCGCTCCGCGGAAGGCTCAGGGGGACGGCGATACTCGCTGGGCGACACGCCCATGACTCGTGTGAATACCCGCGTGAAATGCGTTACGTCGTTGAACCCCACGAGGTCCGCGACCTCGTAGACCTTGTAGCGGTGATCCTGAAGAAGCTCGCACGCCTTCTCGATGCGCGTGCGCGAACGAAAAGCAGAAAAGCTCTCATCCATCTCGCGACTGAAGGTCCGGCTGAGATAGCCCGGGCTCACCTGGAGCTGCCGCGCCACGTCGGCCAGGGACGTGGCGGACTTGGGATCGTCGCGCACGAGATTGATGGCGTCAGCGATGCGGCGGCTCAAGCCCGGCGGCAGTCGCCTGCGGACGACGGCGGCCAGCGACGCCAGGTACGCGCGCGTGCTGGCGTGGATGTTGTGAGGCGAGTGGCCGCGGACCACGGCCTGGTGCAGGGGCTCCAGAGCCGCCACCGCATCCACGAGAGACGGGTAGCGATCGAGCTCATCGATCACTTCGTCGGCGAACCGGGACGCCTCCAGCCGAAGGGCAGCGACGTCCCCTCTCGAACGCGGGTCCGCAAAGGGAGCAAAGAGCCGCCAGGCTAGGGCTGTCGCGTCGGGCTCCTGCTCGGCCAGAAGCTCGTCCGCAGTCTCGGGCGCGGAGAGGATTCGTGGTGGGTGACGCTCCAGTCTCGAATGGACCTCGTCCCATGAGATACGCCGGCGCTCCGGGTGGACCGAAAGTGCAATAACCGCCCAGGATGCCTCCGCGTACAGGGGCGCCGGATCGTGGACCGAGGGACGACTACTCCACCCGACCAGGAACGGCGGCTTTGGATCAGGAAGTCCCGCTAGAATACGCGCGGCACCGAATGCCAGAACCACAGCCTCAGTGTCACTCACCGTGATCAAAAAGACGCGGGCGCCTGCCGCCGTCATCGCCTCGACCTGGTTTGCCGTCTCGGCCTCGACTTGGCCAGCGCCCTCCTCGTGCTGGACAGTAAGGACTTCCACCCGCGTGGCGCTGTCTGTGGGCACCTCCAGCGCGCGGGCGAGTCGGGGCCAGACCGCCGGATCATGAAGGCCGGAAAGCAGGTACAGCCGAAGCTCGTCGAGCGCCGCGGAAAGCGGGGCGCGGATCGCGCCGCCTAACGAATCCGCCATGTGCGCGATACACCGACGCATCGTATCGTAGAGCGCCGCTTCCTCGATCGGCTTCGGCACGTAATCGAAGGCGCCGTAGCGCAGTGCATTGCGGGCGTACTCGAAGTTCCGGTAGGCGCTTATGAAGACGACCTCGCACCCCGGCGTGAGCTCCTTGAGCTTCTTCAAGAGCTCGATCCCGTCCATGCCGGGCATGCGTATGTCGGTGAGGACCACGTCGATGTTCGTCTCCCGGACCCGACGCAGGGCCTCCGCCGCCGTGGCGCACACACCAGCGACCTCGATCCCGAGGGATGCCCAGTCGATGTAGGTGACCAGCCCCTCGCGGATGAGCTTCTCGTCGTCGACGATGAGGAGCCTATGCATCTGCGCGGGTCCCCGCGGTGAGCGGCACGTCCAGCCACGCCCGCGTGCCCGCGCCGGCGCTGCTCTCGATGTGCAGGCCGTCCGCGATGCCGTAGAAAAGCCGAAGCTGAGTGCTGACGTTGCACAGGGCGAAGGCGCCGTCGGTGTCCGCGGGATCCCGCGCAATCGCCGCCCGAATTTCGGCGAGCTTCACGGCCGGCATCCCGCCGCCGTTGTCGGTCACCTCGAACCGGAGCATGTCGCCCGACAGGCGGAAAGAAACCTCCACGACCCCGTCAGCGGCCCGATCCCTCAGGCCGTGCACGACCGCGTTCTCCACCAGAGGCTGAAAGAGGTACTTCAGCACGGGCACGTCCAGCACGGCGGGGTCGGCGTCGCAACGGTACTCGAAACCGTCGGGTCTTCGTACGCGCTGGATGTCGAGATACGCGTCGACGATCCCCACGATGTCACGCACCGGCACCACGTCGCGTCCGTTGCTGAGGCTCAGGGAATAGAAACGGGAAAGGGATTGCACGACACGGGAGATCTCGTCGACGCCGTGTTTGCGCGCCAGCCAGTGAATGCAGTCCAGCGTATTGTAGAGAAAGTGCTCGTTGAGCTGCGAGAGGACGAGCTTCAGGTGCGCGTCCTTGCGGCTGATCTGCATGAGGTAATTGTCGTCGATCAGTCGTTTCAGGTCTCCGACCATGCGATTGAAGTTGTCGTAGATGTAGCCGACCTCGTCCTTGCGAGGCGAGGCGAGCGACACCGTGAAATCGCCGGCGGCAAGCTGCTTCATGCCGAGAAAAAGGGTCGTGAGGGGGCGATAGAAGCTCACGTACGTAATGAGCGCCATGGCCGCTATGACGATGACGAGCGCGATATAAGTGTACAGCAGGAGGGTGAGGATGATCGGAGCGAAAGTGTCCACGTGGCGGAGCGAGAGGATCGCGACGAAGCGCAAGCCTGCGAGGGACGAAGAGTGCATGGCTGCCAGCGCTGGCCCGGTTCGAAGCGACACGGTCCGATAGCCGCCCTCGTTCGACCCCGTCCCGAGGGCACCCATGACCTGTTCCGCCACCGCGGCATCCACGTCCCCGACCGTTGCCACGAGGTTGCCCAGGCAATCCATCACGAACGCGCGCCCGTCCTGGCCGAGGCTGATCTTCGCAAGGATGTCCTGAACGACCGATGCCCGGATGTCGATAGAGAGCAGACCCCGAGGCGCCCCTCCGGTGCCCGCGAGCGGGACCTGCCGGTAGCTGCTGAGGAGCGGCTCGGCCCCGCCGATCCCGCCGCTCACCGTCCACCACTGACGGTCGCTGACCGCCTGGGCGTTGATGAACCAGCGGGTTGCCCGCACGTCGACGTCCCGCGCCTTCTGCAGGTCGGCACGTCCCATGATCGCAATGCCGTGCGTCATCTCGTAGTACGAGATCGAGGAGATGTAGTTGTTGCTGAGGTAACTGCGGCGAAGCGTGTCCTCCAGGCGGTGCATCCGTTCCAGGTCGGCGTAGCTCGCAACCGGGTTCAGGTACGAGAGATCGGTGGCGAGGTCGGTGAACGGCGGGCTGGTCAGGAGAGGCGTAAATACGAACGCGACGTTGCGCGCGATCTCGTCCACGTTGAGGGCGACTGTCCGGAGGTTGCCAACGGCGAACTCGCCGGCGCTCCTGACCGCCTCGTTTCGCAGGCGGACGAGCAGGATGACCCCGGCCGCAGCGAGCCCCACGGCAGCGCCGAGCACGAGCAGGATGTACTTGACCCGTATGCTTTGCAGAGGCCTGCCTGCGACCACGAGGATTCCTCCAGCGGCGGCAGTATAACACCTCGTGCACGGACAAATTCCGGCTTTCCAGCACTTTTCCCGGCTGAATCGCGGCCTCGGGACCGCACCGCGCGTCTCTCGCAACTCATGATGGCCATGATGGTTTTTCTTGACAGCTGAACGGGGCGATGGTATTGTCGTTTGAAACTGATTCTATGAAATCACTTTCATGTTTTGTCTTGTCTGTGAGTGGCCAAATGGCCAAGGAGGTGAAAAGGACTCAGGCTGCGTCGATTCTTTTCCGTGTTTGTCACGTGTCTGTTCGACGACATAAACCGAACCAAAGGGGGTTCACACACATGAAGCGTACGCTATTTTTCGCGTTGTCGCTGTTCCTCGCTGTTGCGGCTCTGTCATTCGCGGCAGGGTCCAAAGAGGCCTCCCCGGCCGCAACCTCTGCGAATTCGTCAACGGCGGTCCCGAGCATCGGGACGGCTCCTATCGTGCTCAACGCCTATTTCGAGACGGGGTTCGACATCCCCTTCAAGCTGGCTGACGAATTCACGAAGCAATACCCGAACGTGACCTGGAACATCAAGCAGGACCAGTTCTCGAATTTGATCAACGAGACGCCGCGCCTCCTCTCCGGTGACAACCCGCCGGATCTCATCAGGCTCCCGACGATGGTCTCGTTTGCCAAACAAGGGCTGCTCATGAATCTTGACGGTTACGCGAAAGCGTTCGGTTGGGACAAATGGCCCGTGCCGCAGCTCAACCAGAATCGCGTCGCGGCGGACGGCACGCGCGGCTCCGGTGCGCTCTATGCCATGGGCCTCAACTACAGCCTGACGGGCGTATTCTACAACAAACAGCTGGCGGCACAGATCGGCATGAAAGAACCGCCCAAGACAGTCGCCGAGTTCGAGGACCTGCTGGCGAAGGCCAAGGCCGCGGGACTCGTCCCGATCATGGAGTGGGGCAGCGCGAAAAGCGGGATGGGGCTCGCGTTCCCTCTACAAAACCTGATGGCCGCTTTCGGGCCGGTCGGACCGATCAACGACTGGATCTTCCAGAAGAAAGGCGCCACGATCGACACTCCATTGAACCTTGTTGCCGCCCAGCATCTCGAGCAGTGGATCAAGAACGGCTACTTCCCGCCTGACATCAACGCCATTGAGTACACGGACGCTGCCGCCCGGTTTACGAAGGGTGAAGGCGTCTTCACGTTCAACGGCGACTGGCAGAACGCCGGCTACGATTCGGCCATGCCCGGCAATGTCGGCTTCTTCGTGATGCCCCCCGCGCAGGCCGGTGCCGGCCCGGCGGCAATGTCCGCCCCGCTGACCTACGGCATCGCGGCCAAGGCGAAGAACGCGGACGCTGCCGCGTTCTTCCTGAACTGGGTCGCCACGAATCCGAAAGCGCGTGCGATCGACGTCGCCATCGGTGGGTCGAATCCGGGCGGACCCGCTGACGCCACCATGCCGGCGGTCACCGCGGGTTCGGTCACGAACGAGACGCTCGCGGGAGGACCGGTGATCGGCAAGGCCGGCAACTCCATGGACTTCATCGCCAACTCGACGAGCTCCATCTTCGCCCAGGGCTGGACGCCCGAGCTCCAGAAGATGGTCGGCGGCAAGCAGGACGCCGCTGGACTCCTCAAGGCCGTTCAGGCGGAATACTTGAGAGAGCTCGCTCAATAGCGGTGACGGCCGCGGGACGAACCCTGCGTCTCCCGAATCGATGGTGATGATGACGACGTCAGACAGTGTTCCCGCGGCCCCCGCGCTCTCCCGGCGGACCCTTCCTCACAGGAGGGCCCGCCGCCAGGAGAATACTATCGGCTGGCTCTTCGCGATGCCGGCGCTGCTGATGTATGCGATGTTCGTGCTTCTTCCGCTCGTATTGAGCATTCAGTACTCGTTCTTTCGCTGGAACGGGATCAGTCCAATGACTTGGGTGGGGCTCAAGAATTACCAAACCATCCTGGAGGTTCCCAATCTGATTGGGAGCATCGTCAATGCGTTCGAGCTGGTCATATTCTTCAGTTTCATCCCGGTGACGCTGGGCCTCATCCTGGCGAGTCTGGTGCATCGCGTGGCGCCGGGGCGGCTCGGAGCGGTAGCGCGGACCGTACTGTTCCTGCCTCAAGTCATCCCGCTCGTTGCGGCCGGGATCATCTGGGGCTGGCTGTTGGCGCTCCCCGGACTTATCAACCAGATCCTCAAGGGGATCGGCCTCGGCACGATTGCCCGTGCATGGCTCGGTGACTTCGTTTGGGCGCTCCCGGCCGTCGGGCTCATCGGCATCTGGGTTGTTCTGGGGTTCTGCACCGTCCTGCTGTTGACGGGAATAACGAAAATCGATCCTTCACTCTATGAGTCGGCGGGGATAGACGGCGCCGGCTGGTTCACGGAGTTCATCCAAATCACGGTTCCACTTCTCAGGCATGAGATCGGGGTGTGTCTCACCGTCACGGTGATCGCCGCGCTTGCCGCATTCGATATCGTCTACGTCACCACGGCAGGCGGGCCCGGCAACGCTACAGCGGTTCCCGGAATCCAGATTTACATCCTTGCGTTCACCGAGCAACGGATCGGCCTGGCATCCGCTTTGGCCGTCATGCTCATGATCCTTGTCCTGGTCGTCATCCTTCCCATCCAGCGTCTGAGCCGGGAGATCACGTGATGAAAGTCGGACGCGGCGAGCTCTTCACGGGAAGAGCCATTCTCTTGGGGATGATGGCGTTGACGATCCTGCCTTTCATCAGCATTTTCACGACCGCGCTCTATCCGTCGGGAAGCTTGCCCGTCGGACTCGGATGGCCCGCACACCCGCAGTGGGGCAACTTCATCCAGGCGTTCAAAGTAGCGAACATGACGGCGCTTCTCGGCTCGAGCACATTTATCGTGATTGCCGTGGTGCCGATTTCGCTCATCATTTCCACGATGGCCGCATTCGCCATCGGCCTCCTGCGGATCCCCGGCGCGCGTACGCTCCTGTTTCTGTTCGTATTCGGCCTGACGCTGCCCTTCGGAGGGATCATCGTCCCCCTCTACTACCTGGAGCGCTCCATCGGGATCTACAACACGCGCCTGGCGATCGTGCTGCCGCTGATCGGGTTGTACATGCCGTTCGCCGTGTTCTGGATGCGCGCGCACTTCGTCAACATGCCGGTCGACATCTCGGAGGCGGCCCGGCTCGATGGGGCAACCACCTGGGGACTGTTCCGCCACATCCATCTGCCGCTCGCGCGGGCGCCAATTTCTTCCCTCGGAATCCTCATGGCCGTCTGGACGTGGAACCAGTTTCTTCTCGCGCTGGTGCTCGTCGAGGACCCGACTCAGCGAACGATGGCGGGCGCTCTGGGGGCATTCCAGGGCCATTACGCGACGGATGTTCCGCTCTTGTGCGCCGGCACGATCCTTATCCTGGTGCCCACTCTCGTGATCTTCGTGCTGTTCCAGCGCCAGATCATCACGGCTCTTCTCCAGGGCGCCGTGAAGGGATGAGCAGGACGATACATCGTAGCCGGGAAAGCACCCTCAGTGCGGAGTGGCTCGGGACTTGACACAGGATTCCATGTGAGCTCTTTGAGTTGGGGGAACAACTATGCCCGCACATACAGCCACCATTTATGATGTTGCGAAGAAAGCCGGTGTCAGCGTTTCTACCGTCTCGCGCGCCGTCAATACGCCGCATCTTGTCCAGGAAAAGACCCGCCAAAAGGTCATGCGCGCCGTCGAGCAGCTCAAGTTCGTGCCGAAGGCGGAGGCTTCCGTCCTGGCGCGAAAGAATGTCGGCAGCATCGGCGTTCTTCTCCCGTTTTTCACCTCGCCATCGTTCGTGCAGCGAATGCGCGGCATCGCCTCAGCCCTTTCCGCCACCAAATTCGAGTTCGTCGTCTATACGGTCGGCTCGCGGGCTCAACTGGACGAGTACCTTGACGTCCTGCCCCTTTGGCGACGGCTGGACGGCCTCATCGTCATGTCGATGCCCCTCTCCGACGCGCAGCGGCGTCATCTCCAGGCGCATTCCCTTGAAGTGGTGTGCGTGGAGTTTGCGCAAGCTCACTTCTCATCCATTAATATCGACAACTCTGAGGGCGGAAGAATGGCGGCGCGGCACCTCGCGGCAAAGGGACGTCGGCGCTGCGCGTATATCGGGGAAGTGGGGATTCCGGAGCACATCATCCATTTGAGCGACCTGCGTCTTGATGGTTTTCGCCAGGGCTTGCAGGAGAAAGGGCTGGAGCTGCCCGACGAATACGTAAGCCGCGAGCCCTACAGCCGTGAGGCGGTCATGCGCCAGACGGACACCCTTCTCGACCGCTCAGCTCCCCCTGACGCGATCTTTGCCTATTCGGATCTTCACGCTGCCGACGTGCTGCGCATCTCTCGCGCACGAGGAATCCGCGTGACGCAGGACCTCGCGATTATCGGTTTCGACGGCACCGACGTGGCTGATTTCCTTGGCTTGACCACGATCGACCAGGGTTTGGACGAGTCGGGCCGTCTCGCCGCGGAGATACTCATGTCGCGGATTCTGGACCGCAGCCGCCCGCCGCAGAACACGCGATTGCAGCTCAACCTCATTGAGCGCGGAACGACATGATTCGGTGAGGCTTCGCCTCGTCGAATCACCCCTTGATGGCGCCTGCAGTCGCACCGAGTGTGATACGGCGCTGGAAGATGAGAAACATGACGAGGGGCACTGCCATGGCAATGACGAGGGCCGCGCTCAGTGTCGGCACGGCGAGGCCATACTCCCCCCTCATCATCGCGATACCGAGGGTCAGGGTCCGTGCCGCCGGGTTCTGAAGGATCAACAACGAAAATGGCAATTCGTTCCACATGGACTGGAAACCGATGATGGCGACTGTCGCGATCATCGGCATGGCAAGCGGCGTCATCACCTGGACCAGGATCCGCAGCGGGGAGGCGCCGTCAATTCGTGCAGCCTCGACCAGCTCATAAGGCATGTCGGTGAAATACGTGGTCATGATGTAGGTCCCGAACGGCGAGAAGTACGCAACCCACGTGAGAATGACGCCGAGGCCGGTACTCGTGAGATGCAACAGGGAGATCAGCTTGAAGACCTGGATCGCCAGGAGAAGCTGCGGGAAGATCGTGAGGAAGAGCACCAGCAGGAACAAGGGCCTCTTCAGGCGGAAGCGCATCTTCCCGAATGCATAGCCCGCGGAGACGCACACGGCAAGGTAGAGTACCAGGCCGATGGGAACGAGAATTAGGCTGTTGACCGCGTACCTCAGGAGATGCGAGCTGAGGGCCGCGTACACGAAGTTTCCGCTGATGGGCGACCTCGGCGGGAAGAAGGGGTTCGCCACGAACTCGTCCACGGACTTGAGGCTGGCGGCGATGACGTTGTACAGCGGCAAGAGCGATCCGATGACCAGCACAAGCAGGAACAGCTGGACGATCAGCCGGGTGCCTACGTTGATTGAGGAAGCCTTCTTCATGAATTCCTCCTCCGCATCAGGCGGATCTGCATGACCGAAATCACGGCGCAGAAGATGAAAAGGACCGCGGACCACGCGCTGGAGTACCCTACGCGGAACTTCTCGAACCCCTGGACGAAAATGCCGTATTCCAGCGTGAACGTGCCATAACCCGGCCCGCCCCGCGTGAGCGTGTAGATATAGCTGAACATGCGGGCGAACACCTCGATGAAGCTGAATACCACCCAGAACTCGATGGCGAAGCGTATGCTCGGTACCGTGACGCGCCACAACGTCTGGAAGTAGCCGGCACCGTCGATGAGAGCCGCCTCGTAGATGCTCTGGTCGATGCCGTTCATGGCGGCAAGGAAATAGATGAGACCGAACCCGAGATGGACCCAAACCACCTGGACCAAGCCAATCGAGTTGATGGCAATGGAAGGAGAGCTGAGAAAGCGCACCGTCGACCCGCCTGCCCACTTGATAAGGAGGTTCAGGGACCCGTCATCACGGAGGTAAATGGAAAAGACCACGCCGATGATGACCGGCCCCAGCAGGTTCGGGATGTAGAGGATGGCACGGTAGGCCTGCCAGCCCCGAATGCCTTCGCGCAGGAGGGCGGCGACAAACACGGTTATGATGGTGCTCAGCGGGATGTAGCAGACCAGGATCGCGGTGTTCGAGATCGACGTCCAAAACGCCTGATCACTCACCATCGCGCGGTAGTTGGATAGGCCCGTCCATTTCATTGCCCCGTAGCCCTTCCACTCCGTAAAGCTCGCGATTAGGTTCATAATGACGGGATAGAGAATGAATGCGGCAAGGAGCACCAACAGCGGAGCCAGGAAAAGGTAAGGGGCAATTCCGTCTCTATCGAGCCCTCGATGACGCATGGTGGATGCTCCGTGGGGTAGAGTAGAAAGGACGGGGCAAGGCGCCCCGTCCCTTGGAAAAAGCTCTATTTCGTGATGAGCTTCTGATACTCGGTGATGAACTGGTCTGTCGTGAGCTGACCGGTGATGAACATCTGGTCGCAGAGCCGGTTCGCGTCATCCTCGTACCCGTTGTAGAACATCGGGAGGTAGTCCAAGGCCAAGCTTCCCTTGAGGTACTGCTGGATGGTCTTGAGCGCGGGATAGTTGGCCTCGAAGCCAGTCACGGCCGTGTTGGGCGACATCGCCCCGGTTGCGCCGGCGTAGATGCGCGCCCCTTCACCGGTCGTGTAGAACTTGGCATAGGCTGCGGCCAGCTTCTGGTTCTTCGACCATTTCATGACGCCATAGCCGATCCCCGCGCCCTGAGCCACCTGCTGGTCGGTGTACTTGCTGTCGGGGAAGTTGATCGTCGGGAAATATCCGACATTGTTCGCTCCGAGCTTGTCCGAGAACGCCTTCCAGTTGCCGACGTCCGACAAAAGCCCGACGAACATGCCGCCATTTCCAGCGGCGAAGTTGTTTATCCCGTCCATGAAGTAGGGCCGCGTAAAGCCATCCTTCTCCAGATACCCCTTGTCCACGAGCGTTTTGATAAACTCGACGCTTTCGCGGAACAGCGGGTCGGTGTACTTCACGGACCCATCCTTGAGGCCCGCGACGTTGGGCCCGAAGGCGTTAGCGACGAGGGTGCGAAGGAGGAAGTCGATTGTATAGGTCTGGCCGACCGCGATGGGGACGATCCCGGCCGCCTTCAGCTTCTCACAGGCCGCCAGGAATTGCGCGGCGGTCTTGGGCGCCTGTTCGGGATCCAGGCCTGCCTTCTTGAAATAGTCCTTGTTGTAATAGATGCCGAAGCCCTGCATGGTCATTGGCAGGACTTTGATGGGCGCGCCGACCTTGCCATCCATGGAAACCATCGCGATGCTCGCGGCCGTGAACTGGTTCTTCACGTCCTGAATGTACGGAGTGAGGTCGACGAGAATGTCGCCAAATCCGTACTCGCGGGCTCCGGGGTGGAACATGGCGACGTCCGGACCCTGGTTCGCGGTGGCCGCGGCCTGGATGATCTGGTAGTACTGGGGCTCACCGGGCTGAGCGACATGGTTGATGGTAACGCCAGGGTTTTTCTGCTGGAAAAGTGCGTCGATTTCCTGCATAGGCTTCAATGAATCGGTAGGAATGTATTTGAAATCCCAGACGGTGAGCGTCACCGGTCCCTGGGAAGAGGCTTCGCTCGTGCCGTTCGCGAATCCGAACGATGCACAGGCAGCCACCAGAATGAGGCAGAGAATAGATCGTCTGATCATGATTTCCTCCTTCAAGTGTATGACTCCTTGGCAGTATCGAGCAGCCAATGGGCGCGGTAAATGGACTGAATTGCGCGAGGACATGGAATAAATTCCGTGGTACCATGCCGGCGTGAGACACCGCCGCAGCACGGTCAGGCGATCCATCTTCCTCGCCGTCTCGCTTCTTCTCATCTGCGTGCTCATCGGGTTTTCTCTCGTGGTGTATGACTACGCCGCGGG
>Ga0265322_10000752_pt1 | contig 11795 bp, 6 predicted proteins | sample 41222metaG_FD_193584 | JGI IMG/M metagenome (GOLD analysis project Ga0265322, IMG submission 193584) | Rhizosphere microbial communities from Carex aquatilis grown in University of Washington, Seatle, WA, United States - 4-12-22 metaG | ecosystem: Host-associated > Plants > Roots > Rhizosphere >...
TTACGACAAATCCACGCGGTACGATATGAGTCTTGAGGCCAAAGACGGTAAGTACTTATTAAAGAGGAAGTAACCATGGAAAACACCGAGGGCACAAAACCAAGAAAAAAAGATAAATGGGAAATCGCTCAGGTTGTTCTTGAGCCGGTTGGTGGATTGCTCACTGCTCTGGCTGTTGCCGGTCTCGGATTCTTCGGATCACGAGTGATTGAGCGGCAGCAACAATTCGACTCTAATTTCCGCCTTTATTCCGAGTTGATGAGTAAGCGTGAAGAATCGGAAAGTTCATTGAGGAAGGATATGTTCAAGTCTATCATTGACTCATTCCTGAAACCCGGTATGCAAAATTCATCTCTCGATGCCCAGCTACTCAATATTGAACTCTTAGCTTCCAATTTTCATGAGTCGCTCAATCTTAAACCGCTCTTCCTCCAACTCGAGAGGTCAATTCTGGCGTTGAAAGATGGCGCTAAAAAGAGAGAACTATTCGACAGGCTAGAACAGGTGGCGCTTGATGTTTCACGGAAACAAACTCTGAGTTTAGAGGAGGCCGGAGATAAGTTCGACAGGCAGATTGATCTCGATAGCCTCAAGAATAATCCCGGAGGGTTGGTGTTGGACGAAGATAGCATGGCTGTCGATAACATAAAACGGCTCTTCAGGATTGTTGTCCTTGAAGCGGACCAACACACGAAGAACATTAAAGTCCGTCTCGAAGTTCGCACGCTCAGTGATTCGCTACATGAAAATGATGTGCCTAATATAGCTGAGTTCTGGGTTGGTTTCTTCGATTTCCCTATGATAGATAATACGCGTCTCTCCCACGATCAGCGATGTGCAGTTGTTTTGACTGATTTCGATGAACAAAGCGTCGATATCAGCATTCTTGATTTTCCCGGCTCGCACGCAAGTTTGAGAGAAAAGCCGTACTTCGATGAAATCATTGAAAACCTTAGGAAGGAAAATCCGTAAATCAGCTCAAGCTTGCCAAAACCTTTTTCTGAACTTTGTAGTTTAACGCGGGTTATCAATCTTATCTTTTCCTTCAACTCTGCCCCTCTAAATACAAAACTGACCTGACCCCGAATTGTATACCAATGATAAGTTAGTATTTTTTCAGCACACTCACTATACCCACTACATATTCTAACCTTTTCCACGGCTCTCCCAACGGATCGACAATGAGCAACATAATTCTGAGGGAGAGAAGCGATGGATGGGTTTATCAAGGATGGTGGGGGGTAGAAATTGGAAAGTCTGACAAAAAGTGAGATCAAGTCTTCATCACATATCTAATGCTTGCAAATAAATCACCCATTTCGTAAGGTTTCTCAATAAAATCATCAGCACCCAGGGCTTTACATTCCATCGCAGAAATTAAATCACCGTGAGAAGTAAGCATGATAACCTTTATATTTGGAAATTCCTTCTTGACTATCTGAAGTACCTGTTTGCCATCAAGCAATGGCATTCTGATATCAAGCACAATAACCGAAGGCTGGTGAGATCGAACTATTGCAAGTCCTTCTTCTCCATTCGATGCAGTCAGTACATTATATCCTTCCTTCTGCAGCTCATCACGTAAGGCAATAACCAAACTCTCTTCATCATCGACAAGAAGAACCGTAGGGTTCTCAATCACATTAAGTATCTTTCAAAAGAATAAACGACGATGTGTCAACTCGAACTCTTACAAATGATAAGAAAAGAAGAGCTTAGAAACAAACATCGCATACATAGTTTTTCATAACACGACCCAATCACCATAACCCAACCTTCATCCGCCATTTTCCCTTTTCAGCTTTTTGAAGAATGGAACTGCCGGATGATGGCGGTGCAGTATGTTCATAAATTTTTCATTTAGATTACCATCATCTTTAATATAAAACGGGATGACTATTGGAGCTCATCCCGTTTTTATTTTCATCTTAAAACTTATCCGCTTACTTCTTAATTTTGATTAACCTGCCATGTTTTTTCGAAGTACTCGGCATCTTCATCATTTCGCGGATGAATACCCAAAACGATACGGCCGCTTTTGATACCTGATTCATATAATTTTGCCGTTTCTTTCGGAATTCCCGCTCCTACAAGTGCACCTATCACTCCGCCAGCAACACTACCTGCGCCTGCGCCTGCCAAACCAGCAGCAAGTGGTCCAACAATAATTAATCCAAGTCCCGGAATGACAAGGCTTGTTCCAATCGCCGCGATAACACCGGCAATGGCACCAACAGTGCCGCCAATAACGGAACCTTTGCCCGCACTTTCAGCAGCTTTTGTTCCCATTTCTGTGTTTTTCACAGCACCGGAGAAATGTTTTTTGCGCGTTTCGTCGGACATTATTACATTAATGTCATCTTTTGTATAACCTCTGTCGTGCAAGGTTTTGTAAGCACGCTCCGTACTCTGACGGTCATCAAACATTCCTACGACCATAGCGTATTCTGTTGTTGTGGGTTTCGGTGTTTGATTCTTGAATTTTTCCATTTTTGCCCTCACGTCTAAGAAGTGAAAATGATATTATGAATTAGTGTTACAGTTGCTGATCTAACAGGTTGAGCTGATCACTTTTTTGTATAAGACTACACCGCGTTCTTTAGTATTCGCTCGGACGATAATTCCCACACAGATGTACAACCATTGAGGTTTTCTGTACGAGACACGAAGCAAATTGTTGTCCATTGCCGATACAACTGAATGACAAATGATTGTGAACGGCGTGTACCGTAATGTGTCACCTGCTTCAGGTAAAAATTTCCCTCCTTATCGACGATCGGTCCGATGGAGACTATCTGGGCTCATGTTGTTTTTCGGTGAGGCCGGCGAACCCATAGAACCTAACCGGGAAGTCTTACGGCAACACCATTGAAATAAAAATCTCTGTTTATAATGTAACCATATCAGACGGCTGATCAATCGCCCAATGGGATGAATGATGGGCTACTGCTCGTTATAGATACTAATCCCTTTTTCCGGGACTTCGGAGAGTTCGCTCTGAGGTAAAGCGTAACGCGGGCGGCATTGTTCTTTGCCAGGATACAACGTGCTTGCAATGTTTGGGAACACTCAAACGGCGAGAGCATAATTGCGGGCGAATCAAGACCAAACGACACGTAATTTAATTTCCCGTTCTTGAGGATTATTTTATCGATGGCGCGATCACCGAACATGATCGCGTAGTAGTCCGCACACTTTTCCATATTGACCCGACCACAAAAGTGACCGGCCCTTCCCCCAAAAAAGTAATCCAAAATGAATTTCGTAATAGTTGTCCCCCATTTCAGACAACAATCGATCACAGGAGTTAGCAGTTATCGCTGGCCTTCCCGCGAATTCCCATCCAAGCTTCTATATTAAATCACTTTTTTTTATTTAGTTTGGATCAGGAATCGGGGATGATAATCGTTAATATGGGACGATACTGTTGAATTAATCATTTCGTTGGTTTGTCAAACATAATGATTATATTAGTTTAAATTTCACCACCTCTATGTCCGATCATATTTTTAAATAAGCGAAGTTATGAAAACACTAAATTAATCTGTTCTTATCTTGAATATGACATCTTCAATTTGGCCAATGACCTAATTGGAACATGTGGAGTAAAAATGAAAACTTTTCTTCGATGCATGATTGCATCGTGTCTCATTCTTGCGGTGTTTGGACCTGCCTACGCGCAAATTACCTTTACGCCGGCAAACGTATCTGCGTTTCTCGCCCCCGGCGCAACGGAGACCGACCATTCCGACACGATAACTCTAATGGCAAACATCGGATCGCCGGGATCTACGTCGTGGGATTTTAGCGCGCTGAATAACAATTCAACCTCGACTATCGTGGGTGTGGCCCCCGATTCCACACCGTTTTTCAGTTTCTTTCCGGGTGCAACGCACGCCCGAACTACCGTTATTCCGGGAGCGGGGACCAGTTACGATTACCTTACGCTCGGGACAAATCTCATCTCTCTTGGGGGTGTCCTTTCCGGTCTGACCGATCAACGGGTAAGCATCGATCCCCCTCAGATGCTTGTTCAGTTTCCCTTAACCTATGGAACGCAATGGACAACAACATATACCGACTCAGCATTTCTGCAGGGGAGGATTGTCGTGACCCAGCATACGGACACTTATACTGTCGATGCGTATGGTCCTCTGACGTTACCGGGTGGATTAACATCTCAGGCGTTGCGCGTGAGAGTAGATCAACGAACATCCTCGGGTTTCGTGCAGATAACCTATGGGATCAAATCGCTCAATGGTATGAGTGTCAACATCTATGTCATAGATACAACACAGCCGAACAGCGGCACGATCAACGTGGCCGGTTTTACGTGGAACGACCCGATTGGTGGCCTTTTGACTGTTACGAACCCCGGATCGCTTGAAACTGTTGTTGCCGGGGAACCATATACGATTCAATGGAAGGCGAGCGGTATTGATTCAATAAAAATTGAGTTGAGTCTCGATAGCGGAAGAACTTTTATGGTGATTGTGAACAGCACTCCGGCAAGTGCAAATCAGTACCTCTGGACAGTGCCGGATACCGTTTCTGCAAAATGCCGAATCAGGCTGACCGATCTGGCCGATACGACGACAACCGTTGTGAGTTCTCAATTTAGAATCAAGCCGTATATTCTTACCCGGTTTAAAGCGAACGGAGATTACGAGCCGTTCGATCCGAAGATTCACGGATGGCAGTTTGCAAATTCCCGCACTAACATGTGGCCTATGACCTGGTGGCAACAGTTTAATTATAAGGGTGGGGCTGACCCCATTACTGCCCAGCCATATGATACGCTTTTCAAAGGGATTCCAAATTTAGCGTTCCCTGACTGGCCGTTATTTGTCAGCGCCTTCGGTATCGATACCTGCTACGAGAGTTCTTCGCCGGTTATCTACTCACGACGCGCATACTGGTACTGGCGTTCTTATATCACAAGATGGGGGGGATCCTGCTTTGGATTTTCTGTAGGTAGTCTGCTGAATTTTGATTTTCCAACTGCGTTTCACTCATACTTCCCGGAGCTGGGGTCGTTCACAAATATCCATGATCTCACCATAAACGACAACAGCCGGAGAGTGATCAACCAGTTGTTTCTCTGCCAGTTTGGACTGGCCGCTATGGACTATAAACGCCAACAGTGGGACAAGACGCCACGGCAATTGGTGGACGATCTGAAATCAGAGTTCTTGTCCGATATACGCAACGATTGTGGAATATCGCTAAATAACCTGAGAGAGTCCGGGGGACATTCTGTTGTCCCCTACAAATTGGAACGGTCGGTCGGCATCGATGTTTATTATAACGTCTATGTCTATGACAATAATTGTCCTGATAACGATTGTGGCAACGGAGTACAACCGGTCTTTTATATCGATTCAACCGCCAATAGCTGGTCCTATCAGGACTGGGTGGGAGATGGTTCGGGGGTATTTCTCGTTTCTCCAGCAAACACCTTTCTGAATCGGCCCATTTTTCACAGTGCAGAACCGATCGCAGCACCTGGCCGCCAGGCACGGGTTCAGCAAGCCACGGGATCGTATCTTGAATTGATGAATTCAACCACAGCGTTCATCACATTATTCAACACGGCGGGCGACAGCATCGGATTCCGTGACAGTTCGGTTTTCATAACGGTGCAGGGTGGGTTTCCGATTATTCCCGCCACCAGTACATTTCAGCCGCCGCTCGGCTATGATTTACCGAACGGATCGTATCATGGCAGTATGACTTCATTTCCGGATACCTCTTCCCGGCTGACGGTGTTTGATACGCTGAGTCTTTTCAGCTACTGGCGGGACGATGCAACTCCGACACAGACCGATCGATTCTCGTATCATAACGGCCTTGCTGTTGGAAACCCCGATCCCCAGACGAAAAAAACCAACATGGAGGCGGTGCTCACGCTTCCGACTAACGAAAGGGCATGGAGGATTTCCAATTGCCATCTAGCGCAGTCCGACAGTATCCAGACCTCACTCCCCGATAGCAATCAAATGAAGCTGATCAATCTCGGAACGCAAAAGACCTATGATCTGTATGTCCAGATCGGCGGGACAGGTATTGCCGGAAAATATAACCATACCGGCATTACAGTACCTGCGAATTCCACGCATTATATTCGGCCCAACTGGCCTGATCTGACACAGCCGTTGAAAATTCTTGTGGATAGCGGAAACACCGGTACAATTTCCGATACGCTGAGTATTGTGAATCAGGTGACTGGTGTTAGAGAACAGTTGACTACTGGAATTCCGAGCGAGTTTGCGTTGGAACAAAATTATCCCAATCCGTTCAACCCGGTGACAGTAATTCATTATTCATTACCGAAAGAATCACATGTAACATTGACCGTGTATAACGTGCTTGGACAAATTGTAGCAATACTTGTTAATGAGACAGAACAGATGGGGTATAAGTCCGCTACCTTTAACGGGAACAATCTTCCGAGCGGATTATATTTCTATCGTCTGGCCGCTGGGACATTCTCTGATACAAAGAAGATGATGCTCGTAAAGTAAGATAAGTAAAAAAGCATATAAAAAATCCCGATCAGAAATACTCTGATCGGGATTTTTTTGGTAATGCTCTCGTAGCGGGTGGCGGAACATAGAGATACTCGCAAACTTCCACAGAGTCTTCGAATTGGCATACTAAGCCGCAGAATAGATGCTGAATAGAAGCCCCAAAGGGATCACTTAGTGACATTTCAAAAAGACGGGAATCCAGAGTAAGCGACTTTGGCGAAATGACCAACAACGGTCTATCAAGAAAACTTGAAAACGAGAAATATTCTTTTATATTATCTCATAATTCCTCCCATCATCAATATCTCCGTTAGGGTTTCAAGTACATTTTGCACATTTTACAACAGTAGTTCATACAGTCTTTTACTCTGAAGCTTACAGCCAAAATATTAATTTTAGAGAATTAATTTCGCAACCATCGTCGGTTGGAGTTCGTATATCTGATATGTCTTCAAATCTCAGTTAAGGCTGATTGATTCTAACGTATTCACCACAATAATAACGCAAAGGAAATTTTATGCGCTTACTGTTTACACTTACGGCAATGCTGCTTGTTATTGCCCCTACTGCCCAAACACAAACAGCTGATGAGATCATAGCCAAGTACATCAAAACCATCGGTGGGAGAGAAAAAATCAAAGCCGTGAATGAAATTGTCCGCGTCGGAAAATTTATTGGCGGTGGCGGTTTCGAAGCGCCTGTCCGCCAAGAGAACAAACGCCCCGATATGGTTCGCACGGAATTTACCAATCAAGGTATGACCGGTATTACCGCTTATGACGGCAAGTCAGGGTGGAAAATTGAACCTTGGGGCGGCAAGAAGGATGTTGAAAGTCTCGATGAAGGAGAAATGCGCGGTATCGAACAAGATGCCGATTTCGATGGACCGTTAATCGATTACAATACAAAGGGCAATACAGTGAAATTTATCGGTACGGAGCCTGTCGATGGTACCGATGCATACAAACTGGAAATAAAATTGAAAAGCGGTGACACGTACACATACTATATGGACACCGATTACTATATTCCAATTAAGATTGAGGTCAAACGAACAATTCGTGGAAACGAATCGGAATTCTTCATAAACCTCGGCGACTATAAAGAAGTCAACGGCGTATACTATCCCTTCTATCGGGAAATCGGAAGCAAGGGAAGTGAGTTCACAGGCAAAACTACTTACGAAAAAATTGAAGTAAATACTCCTCTTGCCGAGGATCGATTTTCCAAACCTGCACCTCAAGCAAACAGTAAGTAAGGGATAATATGAACAACAATCAAAAGGAAATTGCTTTCATGAAACATATTGTTTCCATACTTGCGCTCTGTGCTTTCCTATCTGTTTTGTTTGGGTTTTCAGCACATAGCCAGAATAAAGAATCAGGCACGCCGGTGAGGATCGACCCCGAGACATTTTCCGGTCTCGGAGCACGAAACATCGGATCGGCTGCAATGAGTGGCCGAATTGCAGCTATCGATGCAGTCCACGAAGATAAACGCCTCACCATTTACGTTGGGTCTGCAAGCGGCGGCGTTTGGAAATCCATGAATGGCGGTACCACATACAAACCGGTGTTCGATAAGGAATCGGTCATGTCCATCGGTGCCGTTACGATAGATCCGACAAATTCAAAAACGATATGGGTTGGAACGGGAGAATGCTGGACTCGGAATAGCGTATCTATCGGTGATGGCATCTATAAGTCAACCGATGGTGGCGAAACATGGACCAACATGGGACTCAAAGAGTCTGAACGTATCTCAAAGATAATTGTCGATCCAACCGATTCAAAGATCGTCTACGTTGCTGTTCCGGGTAGGTTGTGGAGCGACGGCGATGAGCGTGGGCTCTACAAAACTACCGATGGAGGAACAACCTGGAATAAGATTCTCGCAGGCTCCAATCTTTCGACCGGATGTTCAATGATCTCCATAGACAAATCAAATCCCAAAACAATCTACGCGTGTATGTGGGATTTCCGCCGGAAGGGCTGGACGTTCCGCTCCGGCGGTGATAGCGCTACCGCACCCAGTGGCTCCGGCTTTTTCAAGAGCACGGATGGGGGCGCAACATGGAGTGATCTCAACGGATCAACCGCCCAGGGACTTCCCGCAAAACCATGGGGACGCCTTGCAGTCGCAGTTGCTCCTTCCCGCCCAAACACCGTTTATTGTTTTGTCGAATGTGCGCCTCCGAACAATGGTCTCTATCGCTCCGATGACGGAGGGAAGACTTGGGTTGCAGAAGATCGCAGTCAAAATATGTTGTGGCGACCATTCTACTTTGCCAACCTGATTGTCGATCCAAAGAATCCTGAAAAACTGTACAAGACTGATGGTGGGCTTATCATGAGCGATAACGGTGGCAAAAGTTTCAATTATATCGGGGGAGGTGCACACGGTGATTTTCACGATGTGTGGATTGATACTGCCAACACCGATCATGTTATCACAGTAGATGACGGTGGCATCTGGTACTCCGTCGATGGGGCGAACAATTGGTGGAAAGGTGAAAATCTACCGATCTCTCAATTCTATCATGTCAGTTTAGATATGGCACGCCCGTTCAACGTGTATGGCGGTCTGCAGGACAACAGTTCATGGGTTGCCCCTTCCCAGTTTCCCGGAGGAATAGCGAACAACAATTGGGAAAACATGTATGGTGGAGACGGCTTCTGGATGTTTTCGGATCCCTCCGACACCGATTACATTTACGCCGAATCACAAGGTGGAGATATCGGGCGCGTCAATCGAAAGACCCACGAGGTGCGTGACATTAAGCCGCTTCCTGGCTATAAAGAAGGAAAGCTTCGCTACAATTGGAATACGCCGATTCATGTGAGCCCGACAATGGATGGAACCATTTATCTCGGTTCACAATTCCTGTTCCGATCGAAAGACCACGGCCAAAAATGGGATCGTATATCTCCTGACTTGACGACAAACGATCCTGAGAAACTAAAACAGGAACAATCTGGTGGTGTAACAGTCGATAACTCTTCTGCCGAAATGCATTGCACTATTTACTCCATTGCGGAGTCTCCGAAGAACTCCAACATCATATGGGTTGGAACCGACGATGGGAATCTTCAGGTTACAAGAGATGGAGGCAAGAATTGGGAAAACGTTGTCGGTAACATTAAGGGTCTCCCCAAAAATGCCTGGGTCTCATATATCGATGGGGGGCACTTCAACGAAGGAACGGCTTATGCAACGTTTGATCTGCATACATTCGGCGATATGAAACCGTACGTTTATAGAACCACCGATTTCGGCAAGACATGGATTTCTCTGGTTGCTGATGACAGTCCGATGCGGGGATATGCCCATGTCGTGAGAGAAGATCTTGTTCGCCCGGATTTATTGTTCGTCGGCACAGAATTTGGCCTCTGGATTTCCCTCGATGGTGGCAGGCAGTTTGCCCAATATAAAGGCGGCGAATTGCCGAACGTGGCTGTTCGTGATATCGCCATTCATCCGCGGGACAATTCTTTGGTTCTCGCCACACACGGTCGTGGTATTTGGATTGTTGATGATATTACCCCGTTACGTTCCCTGACACCGGAAGTGCTGGCGCAAAACGTCGCATTCCTCCAAATCAAAACGACCGAACAGACACTTGATGCTGGTGGCGGATGGGTGAATGGTGATCAGGTGTTCACCGGTCCAAATCCAACGACGGATGCCACGATTGTCTACTATCAAAAAAAGCGTCACATCTTCGGCGATTTGAAAATCGAAATTTTTTCACCTGACGGGAAATCTCTTGGTACGATTCCAAGTAGTAAGCGCCGCGGACTGAATCGTGCAACATGGGGAATGCGCCTCAAAGCACCAAAAGTGCCGACCGCAGCGAACGCCGGTGGTGCAGGGATTGGCCCGCGCGTCCTTCCCGGGGTGTATACCGTTAAACTTACGAAAGATAAAGATGTACTGACAACGAAGTTAACAGTTCTTCCGGACCCCCGACTTACGTATACCGATGCTGCTCGCAAAGCACAATTCAACCTCTCGATGAAACTCTATGATATGTTGAGCGATATGACTTATCTCGTCGACAAGATCAACGGAGTCCGTTCAGATCTTGACAGCCGCTCAAAAGATCTCACTGTTGGTTTGGCAATCTCCAATCAGCTCAAGTCCGCGTCAGACGAGGCCGATGTCATCCGTAAAGAGATTGTTGCAACAAAAGAAGGTGGAATGATTACCGGCGAAGAGCGCCTACGAGAATACCTTTGTGAACTCTACAACAATGTCGTCTTCTACGATGGCCCCCCAACGCAGACGGAAATCGAGCGTACTGATGCTCTCAAGGGAGAGCTCTCCGACGTTTCGAAGAAATTCGACAACTGGATAACCAAAAACCTGAACACAGTCAATTCATCTCTCTCTGCAAAAGAACTCAAGCCTATCACTATCCTCACTCGAGAAGAGTGGGAAAAGACCACAAAACGGGAGTGAAGAGACAGGCGTAAAATTTTTCTTAGTAGATTGCCCTAGTGCCATGGGAAGAAGGGTTGAGTTGGAGGTTTTACAACTTCTCATGAAACGGGATTGGATCTTTTTTGTATTTTCCTCATGTGAAGTTTGTATGAAACTCTCATTGTGGATTGTCTCCCAATGGTTATTTAATTTAGTCTGCTCCCCCGCCATGTATTCAAATTGAATGAAATTACTTGTGTGACAAAAGTAAAATCCTGCAGGTTCATGTCGGGGTAGATGTTGAAGCGAATTCTGAGAGGATTCCTAAAAATAAAAAACCTCAAACGATTTATCATCGATTGAGGTCTTTCCCAAAGGGATGGCTTTGCCACTATGGCCCATGTAGCGGGGGCACGCTACAGTGTGTACCTACAATTCCTGAGAATGATATTATGGCAATCGGAGAGTACAAACCATGAAGGATCTTTTCAATTTTCCCGTTCATTTTGGAAGGCTTTTTTAAGACAGATTCATAACTTTCTCATTGTTTCCAGATATTTTTTTTAACGATTGACAGTTAATAAATCTCTCCGTATATTTCCGGCATCATCGGGGAGCTAATCTCGGGTAGGAGTTTTAGGGTTAGCACCGTTACTTTTTCCCGCTTCGTTCTTTTCACTCTCTCTCATTCACAGTAATAATAGCGTTTCCGGTTCTCTTGTTTGCAGTTGATGAAAGAATATTCTGAACTGACATCATCGCTATTCAGCTACTTTAGGATTTGATTTTGTAGAAGTTTGTGTGGTAACGACCTGCGGATGAGGATCACCATTCACGCAAGGG
>Ga0265322_10000754_pt1 | contig 11776 bp, 9 predicted proteins | sample 41222metaG_FD_193584 | JGI IMG/M metagenome (GOLD analysis project Ga0265322, IMG submission 193584) | Rhizosphere microbial communities from Carex aquatilis grown in University of Washington, Seatle, WA, United States - 4-12-22 metaG | ecosystem: Host-associated > Plants > Roots > Rhizosphere >...
ATCGGCACGCTCGATGTATCACCCATGTTCGATGCGAAAATGATGCGCTTTCCGTCGGGATGGATGAACGGTCCGAAGTTTGCCGCTTTATTAAATGTCAACTGACGTTTATTGCTGCCGTCCGAATTCATTATACAAATTTGCAGACTCATCGGCTTGATTTTTTGTTCGCCGAGTAAATCTTTGTATTCGGCAATCTCAGCTTCTGTTTTCGGATGATACGCACGATACACAATTTGTTTTCCGTCGGGTGAAAAGAAAGGACCACCGTCATAACCGAGCTCATGTGTCAATTGCCGGACGTTTGAACCGTCAAGATTCATCGTATAAATATCCAGATCGCCGTTGCGGATCGATGTAAATGCAATTTTGTCTCCGGTGGGAGAGATGACAGCTTCGGCATCGTATCCCGGAGTTTCGGTTAACCGTTTCTGTATCACACCGTTTGTATCCGCGAGAAAAATATCGTAACCAGGATAGAGCGACCAAACGTATCCTTTTTTCCGATCAGGAGCAGGCGGGCATTGTTCATCAGCCAAATGAGTGGAGGCATACAGAATATGTTTTCCGTCGGGATAAAAAAACGAGCAGGTCGTTCTTCCTTTGCCGGTGGACAGCAACTTAACATTTGAACCGTCCAAATTCATCATGAATATCTGATCGCATTCGAAATTATCGCGCTTTGACTGGAAGATCAGCTTTGTTCCGTCAAATGAAAAATACGCTTCAGCATTTTGTCCGCCGAATGTCAATTGTCGAATATGTTTGAAATGTTTCTCTCCCGGAACGATAAGAGAGTCTTGAGACCGCGTTTGAGTTATGCCGAACAGAGAAGCAATAATCATTGCTCCGCAAAAAAAAGGGCGTGAAAAATTCATAGTATTACGAGTAGGATGGGATTAATTATTGGAGGTCGTGAAGAGCTTTTTTAAGTTTCTCAAAGGATTCTGCATCGCGGACACTATACATCAAATCGGCATACGTAATCTTGCCGTTTTTATCGATGATAAATACCGTTCGCTTGTTATAACCGGTCGTTTCATTATAACTGTTATACGCACGGGCGGTCTCATGTTTATGATCGGAAACGAGAATGAACGGCAAATTATAATTTTTAGCCCATTCGTGATGAGAGTATTCGTAATCGCCGCTGATCGCAACCACATCTGCATTCAATTCGGCAAGAGCGGAAAAATTGTCCCGCAAGGTACAAACTTCCTTTGTGCAGCCGCCGCTCCAGTCCGCAGGATAAAATGCGAGGATAATATTTTTTGTTCCGACAAGACTCGAAAGTTTGAGATTTCCTTCACCGACAGAATCTTTTGTCGCAAAGGGGAGAGAAAAATCCGGAGCAGTTGCACCTACCACCGCCGGAACTTCAGTCTGCTGTCCCCAAAGCGATGCAGTAAGAACAACGGAGAGCAAAAGAACAGGAATCACAGATTTCATACAAGCAATCTCCTTCTGATGGAAAAAGAATCAGCGATCATTGAAATTGATTTGGTGTGCGATGGTTTAGTTTAAGATAACAAAACAATTTCATATACACAATGGAAAGATTCTGACCGAAAAAAATTATAAATAAATTGAAATCCGTTTCAATTTCCCCAATTATGGTATATACGACGTTATCCGATTTCGCTATTCATCATCATCCACGATGCATTCCTGATATTTTCAATTTACCTCGTTTGAGCGCCGATTCCTTCATTAATGAAAAAAGGACCGGCGTAACGAATAAAACGTGAATTGCCGATGTAATAATACCTCCGATCATCGGGGCGGCAATCGGTTTCATCACATCGGAACCGGTTCCACTGCTCCACATAATCGGCATCAAACCGATAAGGTTCGTCGCAACGGTCATCAACTTCGGTCGCAGGCGAAGTACCGCTCCTTCAAGCGTAGCCTGCGTGACGTCGGCTTTTGTGATGGCGCCTCTCAGCAGGTGCTTGTCGAGCGATTCATGCAAATAGATCACCATGACCACGCCGGTCTCGACCGCAACACCGTAGAGAGCAATGAATCCCACCCACACCGCAACGCTAAAATTGTATCCGAGGAAATAAATCAGGTACACGCCGCCGATCAGCGCGAACGGAACCGAAAGCATCACCATCGAAGCTTCCAGCGCAGACTTAAACGTGAAATAAAGCATCACGAAAATGATAAAGAAAACGATGGGAATGACAATCTCCAATCTCTTCTTCGCTCGAATTTGGTTTTCGTACTGACCGCTCCATGCAACGTAATAGCCGGGAGGGAGCTTCAGGTACTTGTCGAGCGCTTTTTTGGCATCGCCGACAAATCCTCCCATGTCGCGTCCGCGCACGTTGAGGAATACAATCGAGCGAAGCAAACTATTTTCACTGTTGATCATCGGCGGACCGGGAGTTTGTTTGATGTTCGCAAGCTGAGCGAGAGGAATGAATGAATATTTCGGATTTCCGGATTGCGGGTTGGGGTTTGCGGATTGTGGAGACGCGGCGCCCATGGAGTTAAGCGCTGAGCCCGAAGATGTTGACGCCGTCATGGATGATGTTGTCCCCATTCGCGGGACAGGAACAAGCAGGCTTTTGAGCGCATCGATATTATCGCGAAAATCTTTTGAGAAGCGAACACGGATCGGGAATCTCCTTCGTCCCTCGACGGTCGTGGAGATATTTTCTCCCCCGATGCCGGTTTCCACAACGTTCAGCACATCGCCGACGTTAATCCCATAGCGGGCGACGGCTTCCGGCTTTACGTCGATGTCGAGAAATTCCCCGCCGGTAACACGCTCAGCGTAGAGATCGACTGCACCGGGAACGTTCTTTAAAATGCTTTCGACTTCAATGGCCATTCGTTCTAACGTATCGAGATTATCGCCGAAAACCTTTACACCCAAATCGGTTCGTACACCTGTTGTGAGCATATTGATGCGATTGATGATGGGCTGTGTCCACCCGTTGCGCACACCGGGAATTTGCAATCGCCGGTCGAGTTCGGAGACGATCGCATCTTTCGTCATCCCTTTCCGCCATTGGTCCTTCGGCTTGAGAAGGATGATTGTCTCGATCATACTGACCGGCGCAGGATCGGTGGAGGTTTCGGCACGCCCTACTTTACCGAGAACCTGATCAACTTCAGGAAAATCCGCAATGATTTTATCCTGAACCTGAAGAATTCGCTTCGCCTCGGTGATCGAAACATTCGGTAGCATAACCGGCATGAAGAGAAGACTCCCTTCATCGAGCGGCGGCATAAATTCCGACCCGATGTGCATGATCATCGGGATCGTGATGAGTAGAGCGGCAACGTTGATAGCAAGCGTCGTCTTTCGGTACTTCAAAGCTTTTGTCAGGACCGGTTGGTAGAGACGCATGAAGAATCGAGAAAGCGGATTTTTTTCCTCGGGGCGAAATTTTCCACGCATCAACATCGTCATTAACATTGGCACGAGTGTTATCGAAATGATTGCCGATGCGGCGAGCGCGAATGTTTTTGTCCACGCGAGCGGATGGAAGAGCTTTCCTTCCTGACCTTCCAACATAAAGACCGGGAGGAAGGAGACGACGATGATCGCCAGTGAGAAAAAAATTGCCCGCCCGACTTGCTGTGCCGAACGGATTGATATCTCGGTATAGTCGATCGGTCCCCCTTCGAGTTGTGCATGCGCTATATTGCGGTAAGCATTCTCGACAAGGACGATGGAAGAATCGACAAGAACGCCAATGGCGATTGCCAAACCTCCAAGACTCATGATGTTCGACGTGATGCCGAATTGTTTCATCAGGATAAATGCAATGAGAACCGAAACCGGCAGTTCAATTAATATTCTCAAAGCGCTTCTGAGATGAAAAATAAACACCATGACGACCAAGCTTACAACAAGCGCTTCTTCAATGAGCGCGTGCTTGAGCGTATCGATGGAACGTTCGATGAGATCGGAGCGATCGTACGCCGTTTTGATCTCGACGCCTTTCGGCAGACCTTTTTGTATCTCGGCAATTTTCTCTTTCACACGTTCGATAACGTCTTTGGCATTTTCGCCGTATCGCATGACGATGATGCCGCCGGTAACTTCACCTGCGCCGTTCTTATCCATCATACCGAGCCGGAGATCGCTGCCAAGTTGTACGGTGCCGATATTCTTAATATAAAGCGGAACTCCCCCCGTGCCGGTTCCCACAACGATATTTTCAATATCGCTGACGGAGCGAACATAACCGAGTCCGCGCACGTACATCTGCGAACTGTTCGACTCGATTACCTTACCGCTAACGTCCCGATTGGTATTCCTGATCGCCTCGGCGACCGTGTTGAAATTAATATCATAGGCCGCGAGCTTGTTCGGATCGAGATCGACCTGATATTGTTTGACGAACCCGCCAACACTTGCAACCTCGGCCACGCCCGGAACGGAATTCAACTGATACCGGATATACCAATCCTGAATTGCCCTCAGCTCACCGAGATCGTAATCTTTTCCTTCGACGGTGTACCAGAACACATGACCGACACCCGTGCCGTCGGGACCGAGCGTCGGGATGACACCGGACGGAAGAAACGAAGAAGCGTAATTCAATTTTTCGAGCACTCTGCTTCGTGCCCAATAAATATCGACATTGTCTTCAAAAATGATATAAATAAAAGACATTCCGAACATCGATTGTGCGCGAACTGATTTTACTTTTGGCAATCCTTGCAGATTACTGACGAGCGGGTACGTGATTTGATCTTCCATGATTTTCGGTGAGCGTCCCATCCATTGCGTGAAGACAATCACCTGATTGTCGGATAGATCAGGGATTGCATCGACCGGCGTCGTATAAAGCGACCAAACGCCCCATCCTAACACAAGCGTGTAGATCAGGATGATGACGAATTTGTTGCGTGCGGAATACTCAATAATTTTTTCAATCATACCATCCTCATTTCATGTCTGTAGGTTCAGTTGAATTGGCGCTTGTCGCTGTTTCCAACTGGCTCTCTGAATCAAGCAGGTATCCGCCGGAGGTAACAACCGTATCACCCTCGTCAATGCCCTGGAGAATTTGAACATCATTCCCAACAGAGAAGCCGACGGTGACGAGGCGAGGAGCGAAGAGATTATCACCTTTTTTCACCCATACTACCTGACGATTGCCGGTGGAAAGGAGCGCCGTCGCGGGAACAACAACCGTTGCAGGCAGCTTGACGTTGATGGATGTGTTCATGTACATGCCGAGCTTAAGTTTACCGTTCGGATTTGCGAACTCGGCTCGTACGCGAACGGTTCGCGCGGAAGGGTCGATCGTCGGGCTGATGAATGTAATTGCTCCGTGAAATATTTTACCGGCATACGAATCGGTTGAAGCTTCCATTATCTGTCCGACCTTGAACATTTTCATTTCGTATTCATACACATCGACGGAGAGCCAGACGGTTGAGAGATCGGCAACATCATAGAGGTCTTCACCGGCAGAGGCATATTGCTGGGGATCGACGTTCTTTTTCAACACTGTGCCGCTGATAGGCGAATAGATTGTGATCGTCGGTTTAACTTCTTTCGTCGAATCGAGCTCGTCAATCTGCGCGTCGGTGAATCCCCAGCGAAGCAGCTTCTGACGCGACTCATCGAGTAACGACTTTGCGCCGTTTGAAATTAAATCTGTCGCGTCTTTGACCTGTTCATACGAATCTTTCGCAAGCAGATATTCTTTTTGACCGGAGATCGCTTCCGGACTGTAGACGTCGGCAACGGGATCCCCGCTCTTCACCTTTTCGCCGGTAAATGTGAGATAAAGTTTATCCAATCGCCCCGGAAATCGCGTACTGATTTGACGAAAATTCGGTTCGGCATAATCGATCTTGCCAACTGCACGGATTTCTTTCCCGAGGGAAATTCGTTTGGCGACACTTGTTGCCACGTTTGCAATTATTTGTTTTGACGGAGAGAGGGTAATGCTTCCGGAATCGCCCGCTCGGTTTGCATTGTCTTCCGACTCGACAGTTTTCTTCACAAGTGTCATGCCGCAAATAGGGCAAGCTCCGGGCTGATCTTTGTGAACGCTTGGATGCATCGGGCATGTGTAATACGATTTCGATTCTTCTGTTTTCTGCTGCGATGAACCTTCATCAGCATAGACGGGAACCCTCTCCATTCCCATCGGCGATTTGCCCGGATGATCGCTTTTGTCACCGGGGATCATCGAATCGGTCCAATACAGAATCTTTCGTTCGGGTTTTGATGGAAACATTTTTGGATAAAGAATAAATCCAATTATGCTCAGTACACCGATTGTTGTTACGGTAACAATTGACTTTCGGCTCATGGTCATATCCTTTAGTTACTTAAAAGTTGAGAGATCTTGTGACCCGACTTCACGCTCAAGCAATGCCATGTTTAGCTCGAACTGCATCCGAATCATAAAATAGTCTTTTGTCAGATTGACATAAGTTCGGTATGCATCGATGAGCATAAGAAAATCGGTTATGCCTGTTTGATATGCGGTAAGGCTTCCATTGACCGATTGACGGGCCTGCGGCAATATTCCCGTTTGGAAGTTTGTGAGTTGTCGTTTGCCCGCATCGGCTTTGTAATAAAGGTCTTTGATATTGCTCTTTATCATATTGCGATCTGCGCTATATGAATATTGTGAGTGGTCGATTGCTGCATTTGCTTCATCGTTGCGTGCGCTTACTTTGCCAAGTGTCCACGGTGCAAACGGAAGCGTCATGCCTACGCTGACGCTCCATCCTCTGAAATTGGAACTGGGAGATGTAACGCGCTCTAAAGCGAATTTAAAGTCGGGGAGGTATTCTTGTTTCGCTATCGTGAGATTCGTCTGCTCTTCAAGGATCGAAAGAGAATCATGGATAATCATCGGGCGATTTTGCATAGCCCACCCGATGAGCGAATCGATATTCGCATCGAACACTATCTGTTCAGGGATGACGGCATAGCCGATGGTGTCTTCAGGGTTTCGGTTGAGAACCGCCATCAGCATCGCCTTGGCGCTTAATTCTTTCTGTCTCCAGGAGAGGAGGTCGTTTGTTATCATCGCCTGCTCAACTTCGCCCTTGAGGACATCTTGCTGGGAAACAGAACCAACGCCGTATTTTATCTGTGCGATTTTGACGAATTGATTCAGGAGCCGCGCATTTTCCTTGTCAAGAATAATGTTCTGCTGGATGAACCACAGCTCATAGTATGCCGACTTGAGCTTGGCGATTACATCATTGATTGTTTCGAGATGATCATGATGCGCGTGTTCTGCCTGAAGGTGTGCGATGTCGCCGCGTGTTCCTAATTTTGTCGGGAACGGAATCGTCTGCATCAATTCAATCCGTGAATACATAGCCTGTCCGAAATTAAAGTCGGGCATCTCGTCCTGCATAAATTTTAATTCAGGATAATCGAGCACGGTCGCCTGATTCGCCCTCGCTTCCATCATATCCATCTTCGAGAGATCGGCTTTGATTGATGGATTATTCATCACTGCTTCGGCGATCAAAAATTGCAGATCAACCACTGCAGGTTCGGGAATGACCACCGAATCTTGTTGTCCGAATGCAAACAACGGCAAACAACAAATGCAAACTAAAAATATTTTCATACATCCTCATCAATTAATGATGTAATCCACATCGGTTGAAAATTTGGAATAAAAAAAAACCGGGCGGTGATTACCGCTCACATTGTAACGGGTGAAGATGCTAAAGAAGGAGAGATGAAACGCGGACAGGAATATCGTTGAGAACAAACGGGGGAGAATGATTTGCAACGGAAGTGAAGCAAAGATTACGTATTGAAAACGTGCTTGAAGATTCTATGAGGAACACAAAAGGAGAAACCGGGTTGCAGTGAGATTCTTTGGATTGCAGAAATTCGTTCGTATTACGTTCCGCGGCAACCGATCCTGCTTTACAGCATGAAGAGTGCAGCGCTGAATGAACGGTCGTACCGAGATCCGAATTGTTCTGAAGACAACATGCATGGCTTGAATTTGCCGAGGACATCATCGGGCAGGCACCAAGAATGACCGGCACACCGATGCTGAAAAGGCAAAATGAAAAAGCCAGTGTGAACGAGCAAATTTTATGTATGAAAGAATTCTTCATTCAAAGAGAAAATGTACAATATACATGCCATCATTAAAATACAAGTTTAATTCAATTTTGTCAATAGCATCTGTGTTTTTGGGGCTACAGCCATCCCAATTGAGGTTTTCATCATCAATCTTGAGAATTTTGACTCACCTTATCCCCGAAACATCTGTAATGAAAAGAGATTCTGAATACCGACAGCATCAGTTGAATAAAATGGTTCGCCATATTGAACGCCGATTTTATTGCCGTATGATTTGCATCGCGTTTCGATGAAATCAAAAAAGGTCTTCTGGCTTAGAAGAGTTTCGGGGTCACGTGATTTGGGATCATAGAATTGTGAGCGATGCGCTTTTATGGAATCCATACGAATGTCAAAGACATCGGAGATATCGACGATAAAAGAAGGAGTAAATTCATGCCACTGCATATAATGGAAACACTGATGCGGCCGCCACGGCTGCTGTAATTTGCCTTTCAGATTTGTTTTGATTTTTCTGAGCCCCGCATAGAACCACGCCTCACGCGACAAATGATGTGCGTGGACATGATCGGGATGGCGTTCTATTGAATGAGGAACCAAAAGAATTTTGGGACGGTATTGTCGAATGGCGGTAACCAGTTTCAGGATATTTTTTCGATTGACCTCGATATTGCCGTCCGGTATCCGAAGATTGTCACGTATTGTCACTCCCAAAATAATTGCGGCATTTTTTGCCTCCTGTAAACGGATGGCAGAATTCCCTCGTGTTCCTAATTCACCCTGCGTAAGATCAATAATCCCTGCCGAATACCCGGTGCGGATACACTTTGCAACTGTACCGCTGCAAGCAAGTTCAACATCGTCAGGATGAGTGCCAATTGCCAATATATCGAGTTCCATAGATACTCCAAAAATGATGATCGTGAATATAGCGAACGAAGCCACAAAAGGCAACGGACGCAAATCAGATGGAAAGCACAATTTGGTTTTGAAATGATTTTTGTCTTTATTTACGCCGTAAAACGCCACATCACAAAATTATTGAATGACGATGAAGTGGAAATTCCGTCCGTTCAAAAATGTCAAAGTAGTTCTAGCCGTCGGTTTTGGATTGTTGATTATTCTGATGGCTATCAGCGCGATATCGATTGTCATTATTGCTTCCGAAGTTCAAAATGACACCGCGCTTATTCAAGATAATTACGCGCAAAGTGTCCGGATCATCGGGCATGTTCAAACGGATGTTGTGTACCTGCGGCTTTTGGTGCGCGATGTCATTTTCTTCGAAGATGCAAAACAACGGGAAACACTTCGGAGTCAAATCGATTCCGTGATGAATGAAATTGCCGATCAATTCGATAAAACGCGGCGAATCGTTGTTCAACCCGAAGAGAAACAAAGTTATCAGGCATATATCGCTGCGTTTGATCAGTTTGCCGATGCGATCCATAAAGTCGTGGATACTGTTGAAGCCGGTAAACATGAAGAAGCCGTGTCTCTCTACCAGACAACAATGCTTCAGTCCCGCCAGCGCCTGGATGAGATTTCGAATAGATTGGTTATTGCGAATCTGCATGCCTCTGCGGTGACACGGGATCACATTGATTCTCTTGAAACGGAGTTTCTCCAGATCGGTGTGGGAATTGTTGCACTCTCGATTATTATCAGTGTCCTCATATATTATTATGTTTCCCGGACTTTCTGGATTTATGTTGAAAACATTAAATCTGCGGAAGAGCAAAAGGAAAACCTGCTTCATTTACTTCAGGAACGGCAAAAGAAAATCGAACAACTGGTTGTCAACATGTCGTCTATTGAGGAAGATCAGCGGAAACGATTTGCACAGGAATTGCACGATGCCATCGGGCACGGATTAACAGTGGCAAAATTTCATGTCGATTCTGCAAAGGCCGAACTCGATAGGAATCCCGCCCAAGCACGAGATCATCTCGAAAAATCTCTATCAACCATTCAGGAATCGCTGACCGAAACGAAACGCATTTCCTATGATATGCGGCCCATGTTGCTCGACGATCTTGGACTGGTCGCCGCGGTGAAACAGCTTATTACCGATTTCGAGAGACGGACAGGTATTAAGGTGCAAAAGGATTTTGCAATATTATCCGGACGGTTAAAATCCATTGCCGAGATCACGATATATCGTATTGTTCAAGAGGCATTCAGCAATATTGAAAAACATTCGAATGCCAAGAAAGTCCTTTTTCAAATGCTGGTTCGGGATGAGGGAGTACTGGTTTTGTCTATCACGGACGACGGAAAAGGATTTGATGTCGGCGATGTGGTCATGGGTAAAAATTCACGTTTGGGGTTGAGAAACATTTTGGAGCGCGGAGAATTAATCGGCGGGACGGTCCTTATCGAATCGCGTCCCGGGCAAGGGTGTGAAATCAATATTGAAATGCCAATACAAACAATGAAAGAGAACGAATGATTTCCGTTGTCATTGCAGATGATCATCACGTGGTGCGGGAAGGCATTGCTTTAGTATTGCAACAGGAGGGTGATATTAAGGTGGTGGGACAGGCAAGTAACGGAGAAGAAGCCGTTACAATGATCATGCAATTGAATCCTGACATTACAATTCTTGACATCAGCATGCCAAAATTGAATGGCATTCAAACTGCTCAAAAATTGATTCGCGATGGATTCAAAGGCAAGATTCTCATGCTGACACAATATGATAAAGAAGAATATGTGCGGGAAGCCATTCAAACCGGGGCCAGCGGTTACCTGTTGAAAGATAGCATTAAAGATGACGTTATTACAGCAATAAGAAAAATTATTTCGGGAGAAACATTTTTTAGTCCATCTATTTCAAAACTACTCGTTGATGAGTATTTTCAACAACTCAAGAGAAAAACAAGCTCAAAATCAATTCCTGACCTCACCCCTCGAGAAACTGAAGTCCTTCAACTCATCGCAGAAGGTTATTCCACGAAGCAAATCGCAGATAAGCTATATTTAAGTGCCAGAACCGTCGATTTCCACAGAGCGAATATCAGTCAGAAGCTTGGCATACATGATATTGCCGGTTTAACAAAATATGCAATTCGACACGGATTAGTGAAGATTTAACACCTTTTCTGTTTTCCAACCTCGTAGTACTACCTGTTTCTGCTTAAAGTTGCAAAAAAAAATCCAGCAATTTTCCTGATTGAATTCCCATTGTTGTTGTTGTAACTTGAACATGTAATTTATGCGATATAGATTTTTCTCATTAACGGAAAAATAAAATGGGTCAACAGCAAATACTTCTTATCATTGCAGGTGTGATTGTTGTGGGGATTGCCATAGCTGTTGGAATTCAACAATTCGGTGCAAATAGTTCAGCGTCAAACAAAGACGGTATAACATCATCGCTGACTTCACTTTCTGCCGATGCATATCAATATAAATTACGACCATCGACGTTAGGTGGAGGTAACAACTCTTATGTCGGTTTTGCTATTCCGACAAAATTACTTTCCGACGATAATGGAACGTATGGAATTAGCGGGTCACCGTCGCCGACATCGTTACAGATTAAAGGTACGTCAAGTGTAAATTCAGTGTGGGTTGCTACAATAACGCTCGACTCGACAGGGCTGTCCACCATTGCGTACACTGGTTGGTAATTGAAATTGTAAGTTAAAGCAAAAAAGTAAATTAAAGTTAAAACTAAATCACATTTTCTAACAATTAAGGGACATATTATGGGTCAGC
>Ga0265322_10000758_pt1 | contig 11723 bp, 10 predicted proteins | sample 41222metaG_FD_193584 | JGI IMG/M metagenome (GOLD analysis project Ga0265322, IMG submission 193584) | Rhizosphere microbial communities from Carex aquatilis grown in University of Washington, Seatle, WA, United States - 4-12-22 metaG | ecosystem: Host-associated > Plants > Roots > Rhizosphere...
GATACCCATACACCCCTCGCTTCGCGTTTTCCCGTGAAGATCTCTTTGCATCCGGCGAGCGCGAGAATCGTCGCAATAATAAGTGTTGAGATGGTGCCCCGTCGAGCCATTTTTGTTTTTGGAATTTCAATGAACGCACACGCGTCAACCGTTGAACATTTTTTACGAGACGCCTTTGATGTATGATTCTTTAGCTTCACGGGTTAGCACTTCATTCATGCTGCCGGTTCGGTATCCTTGCAGGTCGAGCGTAACATACGTGAAACCCAGTTCTTTCAACTGCGCGACGATGGAGAGCCGCAGCGGTTCGTCCAGCAAACGATGCAGTTCTTGGGCGCCAACTTCAATGCGCGCAGTCTTCTCATCATGGTGGCGGACGCGAAAGTATTTGAACCCGGCCTGCCGGAGCAATGTCTCGGCGCGGTCAACTTTCGTTAAATTCTCTTTTGTGATGCCGAAACCGTACGGAAAACGAGATGACAAGCACGCGAACGAAGGCTTATCCCACGTCGGCAGGTTTAAGTGCCGGGAAATTTCCCGGACGTCGTTTTTTGATAATTCTGCTTCGAGAAGAGGGGAGCGGACGTTGTTTTCCTCTTTTGCCCTCATTCCGGGGCGGAAATCTCCTGTGTCGTCCGTGATCGTTCCGTCCGCAATCCACGGAATATTTTCTTGCTTTGCGATGTCGGTCAGTTTGCCGAACAATTCCGTTTTGCAGAAGTAACACCGGTCAGGAGGATTCTCCTGAAATTTTAACACATCGGTTTCTTCGGTTGCCACTTCGATGTAGCGGGCGCCGAAACCCCTTGCAAGCACCGCTGCTTCTTCGTACTCGGCAGTCGGGTAGGTTTCCGACTTTCCGATAACGGCAAGAGCCTTCGATCCAAGAACGTCGGTTGCAACTTTTAACAGCAGCGTGCTGTCGACCCCGCCGGAGTAGCCAATGACGACCGACCCCAGCGTTTCAATGATGGACTTGAGGCGTTCATATTTTGTTTGAGTCTGTTGCGATAGCATGTCAGGCCGCTCCATGTGAATGTGGTTCTCAGTACATCGTTTTCTTTCCGACAATAATTTAAGTGCTTGTTAACGCTTTCAAAACAGCCTGACGCGCCAGGTCAACGGGAAAACGCTCCCCTGTCCACAATTCAAACGCCTTTGCCCCCTGGTGTACAAACATCTCTACTCCATTGATCGTCTGTGCCCCATCAGATTTCGCCCGCCGCAGGAACTCCGTTTCAATAGGGGTGTATATAATATCGAAAATTATTTGTTGATTTGAAAATCGTATTGCCGGAGAAAAAGGACTTGTGCCGTTATTCGGTGTCATTCCAACGGATGTGGTGTTCACAATGAGCACTGAATCGGCGGCGACGGCCGGGATGCGCTTCACATCCGCGACGTTTTCAAAGGCAACGCCGGGGAAGATCTTTTTGAATTCATTAACAATCGCTTCGGCCCGGCTGATCGTTCGATTGTAGAGTCGCACAGACGAGGGGGAAAAGTTTCTTGAGATCGCATAGACCGCAGCTCTTGCGCCTCCTCCCGCGCCCAGAACAAGAACAGATCCGGAGCGAATTCTCTCTCCGAACGGTTCGAGTGCCTTTTGAATTCCGGCAATGTCGGTGTTGTAGCCCGTGAGCTTTCCGTTGAGATTCACTATGGTATTGACCGCTCCGATCGTCGCGGCATCGTCTTTCACTGAATCGAGTAATCCAATTACCCGCTCTTTATGCGGGATAGTAATATTGACACCCGCGAATTCATTTTTCCGCAGTGATGCAAGGAGCGCCGGAAGAAATTCGTCGATAACATCGAACACGCCGTACGTGAACGGTATCCGGAGTTCGTCGAATGCTGCCGTGTGCATCGCCGGAGAAAGAGTATGAGCGATCGGGTGGCCGATAATGCCGACGCGGTGATGTGATTGCGATTTCATACGAATAAGATTAGAAACTCATATTACATATTTCAAGGATGCACGAAGGATGCGAAACGACACGAAGGTTTCGATTCGCGCCTTGCAAAAACTGATACTCTCTTTGATAAAGAATTTATCAAATCACAAATTGCACGAATACGTTCTTTTTGTGCCCTTCGTGAACTCAGTGGATCATTCAGTGTTTTTGTAATTTCGGTGAAAAATTAAAAAACCTAATCTCGCCGTTCTGGGATTAGGTTTTGGATGTAAACCATACCGTTAGAAAATGCTTATCGCTGAAGCAGCGAAGAAAACTCTTTAATCGACTTTACGCCCAGAAATTCAGTTTCAAACCTTTTCCGCAAGTCGCTGTGCAGCGCGAATGCCGACTTCAAAGAATCGACGGCGTCCAGCATTTTCTTCATGACAAAGAGGACTTTCGCGCGGGTATAATATGCCTCCGCGAACTGCTGGTTGAGCTCGATGCAGCGGTTTAAGGCCTTCAACGCTTCTTTGAGATATCCCAGCTCGAACAGCGTATCGCCGTAATCAAACCATGCCTCGAAATTCTTTTTATCGAGCTGCACAACCATCTTGTAGCCGATCAGGCATTCTCGGTATTTTCCCAGATTGTATTCGACATCCGCTTTGGCGTACCATAGCTCGGGATAGTCGCGGCAGATCTCGAGCGCACGATTATAGTCTTGCAGCGCCTTCTTGTATTGCTCGAGCGTATCGTAGCAACTCCCGCGGCCGAAAAACGATTCGTAATGTTCGTTGTCGTATTTGATCGCTTGAGTGAAACATTTAATCGCTTCGGTATAATTTCCCAGCTCTTCGTACGCGTTGCCCATGTTATGCCAAGCAGGGACATCTTTCGATTCATGCCTGAGTGTCTGCGAGTAACACTCAACCGCTTCGTGGAATTTCCCCATATTGGCAAATGCATTGCCTTTGTTATACCATGCCGCGCCGAAATCATCCTTAATGGCGATGCACATGTCGTAACTGTCGATCGAACGGGTAAACTCCCCCATCCGGTTGAGGACGATGCCGCGGTTGTACCACGCGTTGTAATTATACGGGTCGAGGTTGAGATGTTCGTCGTAACACTTGAGAGATTCTTCAAGCCGGTCCATGAAGTCATAGCAGAACCCAAGCTCGAACATTGCATCCTTGTTCTCTTTATTTCCTTTCAGCAGAAACTCAAAGATTTCGGCAGCTTCTTTGTAACGCTCTATTTTTTCGAGCGTCACTGCTTTGTTAAAAAGGGCTTCCTCGTTTCCGGGTTCAATCGCCAGCGCTTTCTCGAAACTTTCAAGGGCTTCATCGACCCTGTTGGCGTTATCGAACGTTATGCCGAGATTGATATAGATCTCGCATTCATTCGGATTGAGGCTCACGGCATGCTCGTAACAATCAATTGCTTCGTCGTACCGATACATGTTGTTCAAAATCATTCCGCGGCGCACCCAGGCATCCGAACTGTAAGGGACAAACTCGATTAACTGGTCGGTAAAGTGCAGCGCCTCGTCGAACTTCTCCTGTTCAAAGTAAAAATCGACGATCTCCTCAAGCGCCTCTATCGTTCGTATCCCATTGCCCCCCTTTTTTAGGATATCCTTGTAGCGCTCGATCTCCTCATTCCGGTCGTTGCGCCGCGGCGGCTGGCTTCCTAACTCGTCATCAAAATTGTCGGAATCCATATGAGACATAGAATGTGCGATTGGTGGCTGGCGCGGTGACTTGTATTAATTAAGCAAAAAAGCGGTTTTAAGTCAATAGCCGCCGGGCGCAACTCACTTGGTACCATACCGCGTTCACTCGATCGTTAAACTGATGAAAGAAATGACGCCGTGTTAGGCTATCTTCCTTATTGTTTTTGAAGCACAAATGAGCTATATTCTATGTTCAGGCCGCAAATGATTGCTGAAAACGTCAAAAATATACAGGAAAAGATTCAAAATGCCTGTATTACGGCCGGAAGAGATCCGAATTCGGTGACGCTGATTGCTGTTTCAAAGACATTCAGATCCGATGAAATTAAAGAAGTGGTTCGCTCCGGTGTTCTTGACATTGGAGAAAGTTACGTCCAGGAAATAATTGAGAAACGGGGGCGGGTTTCAGATCCCCGTGTCCGGTGGCATTTCATCGGTCACTTGCAGTCCAATAAAGTTAAATACATTGCCGATTGGGTGCATTTGGTTCACTCCGTCGACAATGAGAATGTCGCGGCTGAAATTCAAAAAAGGGGATCAAAACTGGGCCGCGTTATTGACGTCTTGATAGAAGTGAATACCTCGGGCGAGGCGTCTAAATTTGGGGTTTCGCCTGGCAGGGCTGTTGATTTGGTTGGAAAGATATCAATGCAGCAGAACCTCAGAGTGCAAGGATTGATGACAATCGGTCCGTTCTTGCCCGACCCGGAGCAATCCCGGCCGTCATTCCGGTTGTTGAAAAAAGTTTTTGATGAAGTTAACGCTGCCCATATTCTGAAGGAACCGATGAAAAATCTCTCGATGGGAATGACGCACGACTTTACGGTAGCGATTGAAGAAGGCGCCACAATGGTACGAATCGGCGCAGCGATTTTTGGGACTAGGCCAAAAACAGACGTTCACTGAAGGAGGCATCGATGAAACTCACACCTCTCGACATAAAAAAGCAGGAGTTTAAGAAAGTTCTTCGCGGGTACGACCCGGTTGAGGTGGATTCGTTTTTAGATATGATGTCGAATGAATTTGCCGACTTGTTGAGGCAGTGCAAAGACATGAGCGGGCAGCTTGTTGAATTCGAGACCCAGCTCCGGGATTATCGGCAGATGGAAAAGACATTGCAGCAAACGTTGATGCAGGCGCAGGAAGCCAGCGGAAGGTCGATCGAGAACTCTCGAAAAGAAGGACAATTAATCATCCAAGAATCGGAGTTGAAGGCGAACCAGCTTCTGGACCGTGCGCGAATGGATTTATCACGAACGAAAGAAGAGATCGCAAACCTCCGTTCAAAAAAAGAATCCATCGTTAGCCGGCTGAAAGTGTTGCTGAATTCGGAAATTGACCTCATCAAAGCGCTTGAAGTGGACGACGATGAGTTGACGAGAGACTTGTCGAGAGGGACGGGGAAAGAGTCGATCGAAATTGATGAGATTATCAAGAAACTGTAAGCAGTGAACAGTAAGCAGTAAACAGTGAGCAGGAAAGTTGCGGCAATTGTAAATCGAAAATACACAATGTCCATGTTACGGCAGCACATTGATGATGCAGTAAAGTTTTTGCGCACGAGGACTTCGGCGTCGCCGGCGGTCGGAATTATTCTCGGTACCGGGCTTGGAGGATTGGCAAAGGAAATCAAAGCCGACGCCGTGATCGATTATGGAGACATTCCGCATTTTCCGTTGTCGACGGTCGAATCCCATCACGGCAAGCTGATCTTCGGGACTCTTGGCGGAAAAAGCGTTGTCGCGATGCAGGGACGCTTTCATTATTATGAAGGCTATACGATGCAGCAGATCACGTTCCCCGTCCGCGTGATGAAATTTTTGGGTGTGGACACGCTGCTCGTTTCCAACGCTGCCGGCGGAATGAATCCGTTCTTCTCCCGCGGCGATGTCATGCTTATCACCGATCATATTAACTTGCTCGGCGATAATCCGCTGATCGGCCCGAACGACGAAGAGCTTGGCCCTCGTTTTCCGGACATGTCCGAGCCGTACAATTTGCGCTTGATAGCGCTGGCCGAAAAAATTGCATCCGAGTCAAAAATCAAAGTTCAAAAGGGAATTTTTGTCGCTGTTCCCGGACCAAATCTTGAGACCCGGGCAGAGTATCGTTTTCTCCGCGGCATCGGAGCGGATGTTGTTGGAATGTCCACGGTGCCCGAATGCATCGTCGCCGTTCACATGTCGATGCGTGTGCTGGGGTTTTCAATTATTACAGACGAGTGTTTTCCCGACACGCTGAAGCCGGCGAAGCTGGATGAAATTGTCGCGACGGCGATGGCAGCAGAGCCGAAGCTCACGGCGATCATGAAAGAAGTAGTAAATCAATTATGAATTAATAATTAAGAATTAAGAATTGGTATTTTAGAGGTGCTTTCTGAATTGCCATTTTTTAATTATTCATTCATAATTCTAAATTTTTAATTGTTCCTTATGTTTAAAGAGCTTACCGATAAAATAAATTATTCCGGCGTCGAAAAAGAGGTTCTCGCGTTTTGGGAAGCGAACAAGATTTTTGAGCAAAGTATTTCTTTGCGGGAAGGGATGCCGCAGTTTACGTTTTACGAAGGCCCGCCGACGGCAAACGGGCGTCCCGGCATTCATCATGTGATGGCCCGTGCGCTGAAAGACATCGTGTGCCGCTATAAAACAATGTCCGGTTTCCAGGTTCATCGCAAAGCGGGATGGGATACACACGGCCTTCCGGTCGAGATTGAAGTCGAAAAAATGCTCGGCATAAAGCACAAAGACGACATTATTGCATACGGGGTCGAGAAGTTCAACGAAGAATGCAGAAAATCGGTCTGGAAGTACAAGACCGAGTGGGAAACGATGACGCGCGAGATGGGGTACTGGGTCGACCTTTCCGACCCCTATATCACGTTTACCAACGATTACATGGAATCGGTGTGGTGGGCGCTGAAACGATACTTTGACGCGGGGATGATCTATAAAGGCTACAAAATTCAGCCGTATTGTCCGCGTTGCGAAACGCCGCTGTCATCCCACGAAGTTGCGCTTGGATACAAGGATGTGAAAGATCCGAGCGTGTATGTAAAAATGAAAGTGAAGGGGGAGACGAATACCTATTTTCTCGTGTGGACCACGACTCCATGGACACTCATTTCCAATGTGGCCCTTGCAATCCACTCGAAGATCGAATACGTCAAAGTTGAATTGATGAGGGGCGAAGACGATGCGCTCGCCGGGACGGGAGAATTTCTCATCCTCGCAAAAGCGCGGCTCGGAGTGTTGAAAGAGAAATACAAAATCATTTCGGAGTTTGCCGGTAGAGAACTGGCCGGGAAGGAATACGAACGCCTCTTTAACTATCATCAGACAAAAGAAAAAGGATGGTATGTCGTCGAGGCTGATTTCGTCACGACTGAAGACGGCTCCGGTATCGTTCACATGGCGCCTGCGTACGGCGAAGACGATTACCAAACGGCGCGAAAGTACGGGCTCCCGACAATTCATCCGGTGAACAAGTCGGGAGAATTTGACGAGACTGTGACCGACTACAAAGGGAAGTTTGTGAAAGACGCCGATGCAGAGATAATACAGGATTTAAAGTCGCGTAACATTCTGTATAAGAAAGAAGTATATCTTCACAGCTACCCGCATTGCTGGCGGTGTTCATCGCCGTTGTTGTATTATGCGCGCGAGTCGTGGTACATCAGCACAACGAAGTACGCTCGGAGAATGATTGAACTGAACAAGCAGATTAACTGGATACCCGCAGAAACCGGCTCCGGCCGGTTCGGCAACTGGCTTGAGGAAAATAAAGATTGGGCATTATCGCGCGACCGGTACTGGGGGACGCCGCTCCCGATCTGGGTGTGCGAGAAATGCGGTCATCTGAAATGCGTCGGCAGCATCGAAGAACTGAAGCAGGGCAAGAATTTTCCGCACCCGCTCGATTTGCACAAGCCGTCCGTTGACCCGGTAACATTCGTGTGCGAGAAATGCAGCGGCACAATGAAACGAACGCCGGAGCTTATCGACGTCTGGTTCGATTCGGGGGCAATGCCGTTTGCTCAATGGCATTATCCATTTGAGAACAAAGAAACGTTCAATAAGGCGTATCCTGCAGATTTTATTTCTGAAGGCATTGACCAGACGCGCGGTTGGTTTTACACGCTTCATTCCATCGGAACATTTCTTTTCGACAAGCCCGCGTTCAAGAATTGTCTGGTCAACGACCTGATCCTCGACAAGCAGGGACAGAAAATGTCCAAGTCGAAGGGGAATACTGTCGACCCGTTTGAGCTGATGAACAAATACGGAGCCGATGCGACGCGCTGGTATCTTGTGTCCAACAGCCCGGTGTGGCGGCCGACGTTGTTCGATGAAGAAGGGATCGCGGAAGTCCAGCGGAAGTTCTTCAGTACGCTGGTCAACAGCTATTCCTTCTTCGCGCTGTACGCCAACATCGACAAGTTTACCTATGGCGAAGGACGCATTCCTGTAGCAGAACGGGCCGAAATCGACCGATGGATTCTTTCATCGCTGAACTCGCTCATCCAGTCTTATGTTCAATTCATGGATGAGTATGATATCATGAAAGCTGCACGCGCCGTGAGCGACTTCACAATAGATCAACTTTCCAATTGGTATGTTAGAAGAAACAGACGGCGGTTTTGGAAGAGCGAAAAGGGAAAAGATAAGACAGCCGCCTATCAAACATTGTATGAATGCCTTGTCGCGGTAAGCAAAATGATGGCTCCGTTTGCTCCGTTTCTTGCGGACGAATTGTATCGGGGTCTGAATTCCGTGACAAAGAGTGAACATTTTGCTTCCGTTCACCTTTCAACGCTTCCGGCCGTTGAAACTGACGTGATTGACCGTGAGCTTGAAGATCGGATGGATCATGCGGTGCGGATTGTAAGCCTCGTACGGGCGATGAGGATGAAGTCGAACCTTAAAGTACGTCAGCCGTTGAAAAAAATCATCGTGCCGATTTCAAATGAGGAGCAGAAACAATCCATTATGAAAATGGAAAGCGTTATTCTGGACGAAATTAACGTGAAAACAATCGAGTTCGTCCACGACGAATCCGACATCGTCATCAAAAAAGCCAAACCCAATTTTAGATCGCTCGGGCAGAAATATGGTAAACAGGTTCAGGCTGTCGCGGCGAAGGTTCGAGAAATGACGTCGCAAGAGATTACGTCGCTTCAAAGAACGGGTATGTTTACAATTCCAGTAAACGGCGATACGTTTTCCATCTCCAGGGAGGACGTTGAAGTGCTCCACGAAGACCTGCACGGATGGCTGGTGGAAGCAGACGGCGGCTTGACTGTGGCACTCGATACGGAGATCACGCCCGAGCTGCGGAACGAAGGGTTTGCGCGCGAATTCGTCAACAGGGTTCAAAACATGCGGAAGGATGCCGGCTTCGACGTGACGGACAGAATTTCGATCTATTATTCCGGAACCGTTGCTCTGAATGCAGCTCTGGAATCTATGAAAGAGTACATTGCCCATGAAACGCTCGCCGTCGAAGTCAATTCCACGGTGCACGCCGGAGAAATTTCTTCCAAGGAAAACATCAACGGCGAATCTTGCGACATCAGCATAGAACGGGCGAGGTAAGCACCCGAAGAATCTAATTCATTTTCTATCCATTTTGAGGAACATCCATGGCAAAAGCAGTTGCGGCAAAAAAGAAGGTCGTCGGAGTTAAAAAAGGAGCGGGAAGTATGGCTGCGAAGACGAAACGGAAAAAAGTTGCCCCGAAAGCGGCGGATAAGAATATGGCAAAAGCGACGCTTGAGAAACGCCCCGTGAAAGTGAAAGGGTACGGAGTGAAGGATTTGGAGCACTTCAAAGTCATTATCCTGGAAAAGAGGAAGGAGATTCTTGAGGAACTGCAGATTCTCAAAGAGAGCATGATGGATGTTACGACGGGCGAATATGCGAACGAGAATTCTACATATTCGATGCACATGGAGCAGGGGACGGATGCGATGGAAAGGGAGAAAACATTTTTGTTCGCGTCGCGGGAAGGAAAATTCTTGAACTATCTTGAAGATGCGTTGAAGCGAATCGAAAAAGGAACCTACGGATTCTGCACCGACTGCGGAAAGCTGATTGAAAAAGAACGGTTGGAGGCGGTCCCTCATGCGCAACTTTGTATCCGTTGCAAAGTAAAAAAGGGCAGGTAGCATTATTCGGCACAATCTGCAGGAAGATGTGAAGTGAGAATATTATACGTAACATTGTTTGTCGTTCTGGGAGACCAGGCGACAAAGCTATTCATCAAAGGCTTTTCCATTCCGGCGCTCGGTATTCACGTCCAAGGAGTGCCGATCGGATCCACAATTCCGGTCTTCGGGAATTTTGGGCGTCTCACATACATCGAAAACCCAGGAATGGCGTTTGGGATCGACGTCGGCGGAAAGCTGTTTTTCTCACTCTTCTCCGTTATTGCCAGCATCGGCATTTTGGCTTATCTCTACAAGATGAGAAATGAGCGGTTGTTGTTTCGTTTTTCACTCGCGCTGATTCTCGGCGGAGCGATCGGCAACCTCATCGACAGGGTCTTCTACGGCGTGTTGTTCAACGAGGGGGCGTTGTTTTACGGAAAGGTGGTAGACTTCATCGATATTGATTTTTTTAATGTTAACGTTCTCGGTTACCATCTCTCTCGCTGGCCTATTTTCAATATCGCCGATTCTTCGGTGACCGTCGGAGTTTTAATCTTGCTGATTTTTCACCGAAGCTTCGCAAACGGAGGAGAAGACCCGGGGAAGCCTTCGCTTGAATCGGTGGCGTCATCTCCGGAAACTCCGCAGAAAATCAGTTCTTAACCCTCCTAATTTTTCTGCTTTGATATGTCTATGCGCGCGCCGATCCGTCAATGAAACGCCAGTTCGATATCGTTGTCCCTGCCGGACAGAAGAAAGAACGGCTCGACGTGTACCTCACGTCCCACGTTGAAAATGCGACACGCACGAAGGTGCAAGAGGCAATCCGCAGCGGTGAAGTTGTTGTGAATGGCAAGGTGGTGAAGGCGAGCTACGCGATACTTCCAGGCGATCTCATCCACGTCGAACTTTCCAGGCCCGAACCTCCGGAAGTCCTTCCCGAAAACATTCCTCTTGATATCGTGTACGAAGACGAGTATCTCCTCGTCGTGAATAAACCTGCCGGCATGGTGACACATCCCGCCTACAAGAACTATTCAGGCACGCTTGTCAATGCGCTGCTTTATCATTCACAGTCTCTCTCTCAACCGCATCCGCTTCGTCCGGGCATCGTTCACAGGCTGGATAAGGATACTTCGGGATTGCTCGTTGTTGCGAAGGATGAAACGACTCACCAAAAACTTGCGCGCCAGTTTGCGAACAAGACAACCGAAAGAGAATACCGGGCAATTGTCTGGGGCGTGTTCAAAGTCCGGGAAGGGACTATCGAGGCGCCGCTTGGCCGGAGTAAAAGCGACAGGAAAAAAGTCGCAGTGGTAACAGAAGGGAAATTTGCAGCGACCGAATACGAAGTTATGCAGCAGTTCAAGTATCTCGCACTTCTGCGGCTCCACTTGCGGACCGGCCGCACGCACCAGATACGTGTTCATCTTGCGCACATCCACCATCCGGTGTTTGGCGATGAAACATACGGCGGAAGAAAAATTGCGATGGGGGGAATGGATGGGAAAAAGAAAGCCGAGGCGGCAAATCTGTTGGAGAAAATGCCGCGTCAGGCTCTTCACGCAAAGCAATTAGGGTTCATGCATCCGGCGATGAAGAAATTCATGCGGTTCGATTCCGATCTGCCGGATGATATGAAACGGGTGCTGGAGTTCTTGGAGAAATGAGGGAGTTAATCGTTGCAACTTTATTTTATTTTTCATACTATGATAAAAGAGTTCTTTGACATATAAAAATGCGGTTCAAAGGTAGATGTGCGACAGTTCGTCTTATGCGTCGCCAGCGCGGCATCCTGTTGTGATTTGATTTCAAAGGTAGATGTGCGACAGTTTTGGACAAATCAGTCGGAGACGTGTTCACGTTGTGATTTGATTTCAAAGGTAGATGTGCGACAGTTTGGACAAATCAGTCGGAGACGTGTTCACGTTGTGAT
>Ga0265322_10000761_pt1 | contig 11677 bp, 10 predicted proteins | sample 41222metaG_FD_193584 | JGI IMG/M metagenome (GOLD analysis project Ga0265322, IMG submission 193584) | Rhizosphere microbial communities from Carex aquatilis grown in University of Washington, Seatle, WA, United States - 4-12-22 metaG | ecosystem: Host-associated > Plants > Roots > Rhizosphere...
TCAAAGAATACCCAGGTGCAAACATCCCAAATCAATGGCACCACAGTTTACATCTACGGTGCTAGCGACAACGCTCGTTGGGTCAATCACGGAGTGCTGCACACCCTTGATAACCATGCCAGTCTGTCATCTGACCAGATTCTCAAAATTGCCGGCAGCACACAATAAAATAGCAACTGGTCGTTAGGGCACGGTCACTTGTATACTGGAGGGGATGATTCGTACACGCTTTGCTCCAAGCCCAACCGGCGCGTTACACGCCGGCACCGTACGTACGGCCTTATTCGCCTGGCTGAGCGCCCGTCACGACCAGGGGCAGTTCTTGCTGCGTATCGAAGATACCGATAAGAGCAGGGAGGTGGAGGGCGCGATAAAAAATATCGTCGACTCGCTTAAATATCTGGGTCTTGACTGGGACGAGGGACCGGATAAAGGCGGCCCACACGCACCCTACCTTCAGAGCCAGAGACTAGATATATATAAAGAATGGGCGCAAAAACTGGTAGACAAGGGCCGGGCTTATGCCGACCCCTACACCCCCGAGCAGCTGGAAGGGTTCCGCCAGACAGCTAAAGCCCAAAAAAAACCGTTCTTATTCCGTGAGCACCGACCGGATAACCCGCCAGCGTGGGATGGTAGCCAGCCGCTACGCTTTAAGTCCGAGCCCAAGGCCTATGAATGGCGTGATGAGGTGATGGGCGACCTAGCAACTGGACCAGAAGTGGTTGATGATTTTATAATTATCAAATCCGATAGCTTCCCAACTTATAATTTTGCCCATATCATAGATGACCATCTGATGGGGATTAACCTGGTCGTCCGTTCTCAGGAATTTATATCCTCCATGCCAATATTTTTAAATCTTTATGAAGCTTTGGAGCTTAAAACACCGGTTTTTGCCACCGTGCCGATAGTCCTGGCCGCCGAGGGCAATAAAAAACTCAGCAAAAGAGAGGGAGCTAAGCAGCTATTGGACTATAAGAAGATGGGTATTCTTCCGGAGGCATTGATGAATGCTTTAGCCACAACCGGCTGGAACGACGGTAGCGAGCAGGAGATATTCTCGACTGAAGAGTTAATCAAGAAGTTTGATCTGGCGCACGTGCAAAAAAGTAGCGCCCGTTTTGACGAGCAGCGCCTGCTGTGGATGAACGGCAGCTATATCCGGGAGCTGCCCGTTGAGAAGTTATATGAGCTATCTAAAGACTTTTGGCCGCCGGTGGCCGATAGTCAGCCCGAACAGTACAAGCAACAGGTTCTTGGCCTGATTCAGGAGCGCCTAAAGTATCTGGCGGAGATACCAGCACTAACCAGCTTCTTCTTTGAAGACTTGCCTGTGGATCTAAGATTGATAGACGACAACAAGCAGCTCAAAAACTTTAACCACATTGAACTGAAAGAGCTGCTACAGCAAGCTAATTCCGCCTTAGAACAAATAGATTTTTCGCCGGAGAAGCTAACCGCTTGCTTAAATGAGCTACTAGAAAAGACCAGCCAGAAACCGGGCGTGCTGTTTAGCTTGATCCGGATTGCCACCACTTGGGCGCCAGCTAGCCCCGGGCTGGCCAAGACCCTCAGCCTGCTGGGCAAAGACAAGAGCTTGCAGCGCATCAAAACGGCAATTACCGCCCTAGCCGGATAAGCATAAGAGTTGATACAATAGGGCGCAATGGACGACATCATGCCGCCTCCACGGTGGCAAAAACCAAAGACTAGTAAAACCCCGCCAATGCACAACCTACGGCTGCGCGGGCAGCCCTTAGATGGCGCTAGAGGCCATTTAGCCGCTACCAGAGTAGGTAAGGCAGCCATCAATCCAAAGTTTTCCAAGCCCACGGACGCAGATACCATAAATATCAGTGAGGCCGACCTTGAGGCTAAGCCTAAAACGGCCAAGCGTTGGCGCTTCAACTTTGACTGGTGGCGCAAACTCAACCGCAATTTGCGCTTTGGCATTATCGCCCTGGCGCTGCTGCTATTTGGCGCCGGTTCATTTCTTCTTTATACACATTTTCACTCCGGCGGGACAGTGGGCTATTCCTTCACCAAGCACAAGCCTAAGGCACCGACCACGGTGGCCTCGCCGCTCACCGGCGTACAGGTCGCGCCAGCTCTGGCGGCACGGCCGGTCACCGGCATCATGATTGAGAACAGTGATTTTGCTCGCCCGCAATCAGGCTTACAGGATGCTGGTGTAGTCTATGAAGCCATTGCCGAAGGCGGCATTACCCGCTTTTTGGCGTTGTTTCAGGACAGCTCACCGCAATATATCGGCCCCGTGCGCTCACTGAGACCGTATTACATAGATTTTGCGGCACCGTTCCAGGCCAGTATCGTACATGTCGGTGGCAGCCCGGACGCGCTGTCTGAAGTCCAGAACGGTAACTTCCGTAACTTAGACCAATTTTTTAATGGCGACTACTTCACGCGCATTAGCGCCCGCGCCGCGCCGCACAACGTCTACACCAGCTTTGCCGAGCTGGACCAGCTCAACCAAGCCAAAGGTTACACCAGCAGCAAATATACTAGTTGGCCGCGCAAAGCCGATAAGAAATTGGTCACGCCAACCGCCAAAACGCTTGATTTTACTATCTCCAGCAGCGATTTTTATGCCCATTACGATTACGATGCCGCCACCAATAGCTACTCGCGCAGCGAGGGCGGGGCGGGGCACTTGGATCTGGTCAGCGCCAACGATAGCACCGGCGTGCAGCTGCACCCCAAAGTAGTAATTGCCCTGGTGATGGCCTATAGTATCGCCGCCGATGGTCAGCACAGCGTTTACGGCGATACCGGCAGTGGGGCGGCCTATGTTTTCCAAGACGGCGGCGTAACTGTGGGGCAATGGAACAAGGCCGACACCAGCAGCCAAATTCAGTTTACTGATGCGGCTGGTAAGCCGCTCAAGCTCAACGCCGGCCAGACCTGGCTGAGCCTGGTTGACGACGCCGGCAAGATTGCATACAAACCCTAAACTGGACTAATCACCCCTGTTTTGCTACAATTACCCCTGTTCTTTGATCTTATCCAATTTTGCAAAGCGGGGCGCTAGCGACCGTTTGTAAAATTGAAGAGGAGCAAGCGAGCCGAGGCTGAAAGTGAGCGCAGTTCACAAGCTCACGGAAGCCGTTGCCTCGATTGCGACGAAGGCCCCTTCGTCTAGCGGTTAGGATATCTGGTTCTCATCCAGAAGATCGCGGGTTCGAATCCCGCAGGGGTCACCAGCAAAATGCCTCAGCCCTGCGCTGGGGCTTTTTGCTGGTCATTCTCGCAGAGAATGGAGCCCGCGAAGCGGGTACGGCGTAGCGAGGACGCGCGCAGGAATGTATTCCGAGCACGCCGCAGCGGAGAAGGACGAAGTCCGCTATCCCGTAGGGGTCACCAATAGATGCTTTGATTTTGCTATACTTCTCTGGTGAACACTTTCTACATAGCTCGCCACGGGGAAACCGAGAATAATAGGGCTAAACGTCTTTCTGGCTGGATAGACACTCCTCTTACCGACACAGGCTTACAGCCAACTGAAAAGGTTATCGCTAAATTAGCCAATCTAAACATCGATGAAATGTATGCCAGTGATCTTGGCCGGGCTTTCGTTACTGCCTATGCCATTACTCGTGGGCTAAACTTCACCAAAGAGATCAAAAGACTGTCTGGTTTACGAGAAGTTAGCTACGGTGATGCCGCTAATATGCACAGCGCTGAGGCCTATAAACTTTACCCTCAGCTGGACAGAAATACTCACTTTGCTCCACCCAACGGCGAATCACTTGACCAGATGCAGAAACGCGTATTTGAAGCAGTCAGCCGGTTGGACAATAATCACACAGACGCAAATATACTGCTTGTTTGCCACTCGGGAGTGATGGCCGCTCTCAAGGCAAGCCATATAGGTCAAGACTTCGGCGAACACAATATCAGCGAAGCTTATCCCTACGAATTCGTGGGGAAGTTTACGTTTGGGAATGGTGCAGTTACATCATTTGAGGAATTTTTAGGCTGAATCCTGCTAAAACCTCGTTTGATCTAATCATTACCGTTCACTCTTATTACTGAATACATATTCTTATAAATCAATGTTGCGCGGCTTAAGCGCATTGCTATAAAATTAAGTTTAGCCATGTGTGGGCTGGAGCTTTAAACGGCGACTTCCTCCGCGCAGACTACTACAACAACTTGGGCGGTACACAGACGTCACTGCCGGCCCTAAAACGCAATAAGTTCCCGGTCATGAAACTCTAAGAACGGTTAGAGATTTTTATCCGGCGACTCGCTCTAAAATCCGTTCGCTGAACATCAAATGACAGATGTATCGGCACTCTTTTTATAACCCTAAGCCCGAGGAGGAACCTGGAAATGGAAAACATGAATATAATTAACAAAGATGTAAACATCGTGGCTTACTACTTCCATAACCGCGGCCGGCGCCTGCGCTGCTACCCGAAGCGCATGGAGTGGGGTGGCCGAAGCATTGATTTTACCGAAGCCGGCCTGCGCCATCCGACCAAAAAGGGCCAGCGCATGGTGCACGTGTTTGACATGAGCGACGGCAGCGCCGACTACCGCTTGGAGTTTGATGCCGAAGCCCTCAGCTGGACATTGGTCTCAATAGCAGAAACAACTTATGCGCCAAGTTTCCGAGCTACGGTCACAGCTTAATCCGGCCGAGCCACGGCTGTTGCATATTGACCTCAATAGCTGCTTTGCCACCGTGGAGCAGCAGGCGCGGCCAAGCTTGCGCGGGCGGCCACTGGGCGTTACCAACCGCTTGACCAAAAATGCCTGCGTGGTGGCCGCCAGCTACGAAGCTAAGGCCCTGGGTGTAAAAGTCGGCATGACCTTCGGCGAGGCCAAGCTGTTCGCCCCGGATTTAATCATGGTGGAAACCGACCCGCCCAAATATCACTATGTTTACCAGATTCTGGTCGGCATCATGCGTTCTTATTCGCCGAAAATAACCATGAAGAGTATCGACGAGGGCGTGATAGATTTTGCCGGCACCGAACTGGTAAACAACCGGCCGCTGCCGGAAATCGGCTACGAAATTAAGCAGCGGCTCAAAGACGAAGTGGGGCGGTGGATGACCTGCAACGTCGGCATCGCGCCCAACAGATTTCTGGCCAAACTGGCGGCTTCCTTGCACAAACCCGACGGGCTGGACCTTATTGACCATACTAATTTGCGGCAGGTGTTGGCCGGATTGCAATTGACGGACCTGTCGGGTATTGCCGAGCGCAACCAGGCGCGCTTGAACGCCGCCGGTATTTATACTTGTTTGCAGTTTCTGGACGCTCCGGCAGAACTGCTACACCACCGGGTGTTCAGGAGTGTTTGCGGCGATGACTGGTACCAGCGCCTGCGCGGCTGGGAGGTGGACGATTTTGAATCAGCCACCAAAACCGTGGGCCGCCAGTTCGTGCTGGACGAGATGCGGCCAACTGAGGAGTTCATACGTTCCCGCCTGAGTTATCTGTGCGAAACCACTGCTATGAAGTTACGCTACAAAAACTTGTGCGCCCGCGGCGTGCACATCTACGTGCGCTACGCCGGCGGCGATTACTGGTACGAGCGCCGGATGTTTAAAAGCACCTTCTTTAGTAACGCCGAGGTTTACCGGCGCGCCACGCTGTTATTTAATCGCCGGCCACACGGCCAGTTTGAGCGCGAAATCGGCATCAGCTGCTACGGCCTGGAGCCATCTAAACTCAACCAGGTGAGCCTGCTGGATGAGGTCAACCGCGAAACTTGGCTGACTGAAGCGGTAGACCAAATCAACAATCAGTTCGGCGAGTTTACGGTGGCTCTTGCCACCAGCCTGAGCGCCAAAGACACTGTCAAACAAAAAATCCCGTTTGGCTCTACCCGTTACTTTGAGCTGCTTTGTAATAGAGCGTAGTTGTAAGAAATATCAAAATAACAGATAATGATAAGCGTTAGCGAAATATACGAAAAACATATGGTAATAATCTATCTGGTGGGCAAAGCAGCGTGTGGTTCATAAAGTCTAAGAAGAATGGCTCGCACGCCAAGAAGAGTCGTAGTGGCATAGCGGTCAGCGAGCGCGTGCTTAAAAACGAGCGGCTTAGCTCTGATTTTGTCCTAGGCGCCATTGACGATGGCGTGATGATGGTCAGCCGCGATAATCTTATCCAGCTATTTAACCCCGGAGCCAGCAAAATCAGCGGTTGGCCGGCCGAAGAATCGGTGGGCTTGGACTTTCATAATGTACTCAAATTGGTCAGCCAAAAGGGCGAACCCTGTCCGCCGGAAACCCACCCCTTTTCCAAAGCCTTGGCCGGCGATAAAACTGTACGCGACAGCAAGCTTTGGCTGTCCACCAAAGCTGGCAAGGTACTGCCTATATCGGTAGTCGTTTCGCCGGTTCTTGATGAAAACGACCAGCCAACCGGCAATGTCGTGGGCGTCTTTAGAGATATCACCAAGGAGATCGCCGAAGAAGCTCAGCGCTCGGACTTTGTTAGTACCGCCAGCCATGAAATGCGCACCCCGCTGGCCGCCATTGAAGGCTATTTGGCGCTGGCCAACAACCCTAAAATTGCTGCCGTCGACGCTAACGCCCGTAAATATATCGACAAAGCGGCTACTGCTACCCAGCATTTGGGAGTACTGTTCCAGGACTTGCTGACCAGCTCCAGGGCGGAGGATGGCCGTTTGGCCAGCTATCCAACAGTGGTAGAAATTGGCGAAACCGTAGAGCAGGCGGTTGAAGCTGGTCGCTTCCACGCCAAAGAAAAAGGCCTGGAGCTGCATTATATCGCTAGCACCGATAAAGAGGTTAACGGCGGTAAAGTTGTACGACCACTGTACTATGCCTACGCTGACCCCAACCGCATCCGCGAGGTCTTACAGAATATTATCGATAACGCTATAAAATATACCCCCAGCGGTGAAGTAACAGTGCGCTTGACCGGTGACCACTCGGTAGTGCAGCTACAGGTCAGCGACACCGGACCGGGTATACCACCGGAGGACATCCCGCACTTGTTTCAGAAATTTTACAGGGTTGACAGCTCATTAACGCGCACCGTAGGCGGTACCGGCCTGGGGTTATTCATCAGCCGCAAGATTATTGAGCTGTATAACGGCCGCCTCTGGGTAGAAAGCCAGCTGGGGAAGGGCAGCACCTTTTTTATCAACCTGCCTCGCTTGAACACCGAGCAGGCACTGCAAATGCAAAAACAGCAGGCGGCTTCATTCAGCCCGCTGGACGTCCAATAGGATTATTGCCATGCGTAATTCATGTTACAATGAGATTAATCATAAGCGTTATCAGATGATAAAGAAGGATTTTGCAAGTTAGATGGCTAAAGTTTTACTGGTAGAGGACGACCAGAATTTACGTGAGATTTTTGCCATGCGCCTGCAGGCCGAAGGCTATCAAACCATTACTGCCGGCGACGGCGAAGAAGCCTTAACGGTCGCCGTAAAAGAAAAGCCGGATTTGATTATCGCCGATGTTATGATGCCTAAACTCTCCGGTTTTGAGATGCTGGAGACACTGCGTTCGGCACCGGATATGACCAATACCAAAGTGGTTATGATGAGCGCCCTGGGTGAAGCCGAAGATCAAGCTCGCGGAGAAAAGCTGGGCGTGGTAAAGTATTTAGTGAAGTCTCAGGTCACCCTAGAAGATTTCGTTCGCGTGGTACATGATGTATTGCAACCCGGCCAGGAAACTGACCAAGAGCAAAGCAGTCCAACAATTAATAATAAGCAAGAAAGCGAGAAACCCATGGACGATACCAGCACACCAACAAACCCAGCACCAGCGCCGGACGCTCCGGTTCCAGATGCTAACCCAATTAGTGGCGCGCCGGCCACGCCAGCAGCACCGGCCGACAACAGCGGCCAGATGAGCACTGCCCAAGAGCAGAGTACCGTTAACGGCCAAATTAACGATTTTGCTGCCAGCGCACCAGCCGCTCCGGCAGCCGACGCTTCCGCGCCAGCAATGCCCGGCAGCGACCCTGCACCCGCAGGCGATAGCAGCGTACCAGTTACGCCGCCGCCCGCTGAAGACCCATTGGCTCCGCCAGCCGGTGGTGACACCAGCTCCAGCCCTCCAGCAGACAGCACTAGCGGTGGCCTCTAAAAACTAAACAAGCCACTAAAATATCTAAAAGGCCGCACCTTAAGAAGATAGGGTGCGGTTTTTTAGTGTTTTAAAGGTATAATTACACCTGTGAAAAGCAAAGTTCCGATTGTGGCGATTGTGGGACGGGCAAACGTAGGCAAATCCAGTTTGTTCAATGTTTTAATTGGCCGCCGGGAATCCATTGTCGCTAAAGAGGCCGGCACCACCCGGGACAACGTCACCGCCAAAGCCAGTTGGGGGCACAAGGACTTCTGGCTGGTAGATACCGCCGGGCTAAAAAGCGCTGAGGACGACTTTGAACTGACCATCCAGCAGCAAATTACCGAAGCGGCTGCCAGCGCCGACGTTATCCTGGTTATCGTAGAGGCCGATGTGCCACCGATTGCCGAGGACCGCGTCGTGGCCACAATGTCGCTCAAAAGCCGCAAGCCGGTACTACTGGTCGTTAATAAGATTGATAAAAACCGGCGGGGCAAACTTGACGACTGGCAGAGACTGGGTATTAAACTCATCCTACCGACCAGCGTGACCCAAAAAACCGGCCTGGATGAGCTGCTGCAGACTCTTAGCGACCACCTGCCGGCAGCCTCCATCAAACAGGACCAGGACCGGGTAAAATTGGCGCTGCTCGGCCGCCCCAACGTCGGCAAGTCTTCGCTGTTTAACGCTTTGGCAAACAAGCAACAGGCGATTGTCAGTAGCCATGCCGGTACAACCCGCGACGTTAACCGCGTAGCGGTCCGATTTCACGAGCGCGAAATAGAGCTTATGGACACCGCCGGCATCCGCCGGGCCGGTAAGATTGAGCGCGGTGTGGAGCAGTTTAGCGTGCTGCGGGCCCTGGCAGCCATAGAGGAGGCCGATATCTGCTTGGTGCTTATGGACGCCGGCGAGTTGAATACGCAGCTGGACCAAAAAATCGCCGGGCTGGTAAAAGAAGCCGGGAAGGGATTAATTTTGATTGTCAGCAAGTGGGACAACTTTGATAAGGACGGTTTTAGCCACGACCAGCTGGCCCACGGCATTGCTTTGGAGTTTGCCTTTGCGCCTTGGGCGCCGCTGGTTTTTACCAGCGCCGTTACCGGCCAAAATGTCGCTAAAATATTCGAGCTGACGCTGGAAATCGCCCAGGCCAGAGCCCTAAAGGTTCGCACCTCCGAGCTCAACCGCTGGCTGCACCGCGCCATAGAGCAGCACCCGCCAGCCGGCCTAAAAGGCCGTCAGCCCAAACTCAATTACATGGTCCAAGAAGAGGATATTGATATGCCCAGCTTCAAAGTCTTTGGTGCCCACACCAAGTTTTTGCACTGGAGCTATAAGCGTTATTTAGAGCGCTCCTTCCGTGAATTATGGCCGCTAGAGGGCACCCCCCTTAAGTTCTGGTTCATAGAGAAGCACTAAGCAGGTAGAATCAATCCATGGCATTATTTCAAAGAAAACCCCAAGAAATCAGCCAGACGCCGTTATATAGTATCGGTGCCAACAAATCCGTTTTGATTATTGGCTTAGGCAATCCCGAGCAGAAATACGATGGTACGCGCCATAATATCGGCTTTGCCGTGATTGATGAGTTTGCCACCAAGAATGATTTTCCGGCCTGGATAGTCAAGAAGGATCTAAAATGCCATATAACCACTGCTAATATGGGTGAAACAAGGGTGATTTTATGCAAGCCCACAACGTTTATGAATAACAGCGGTGAAGCCGCCCAGACAGTGCAGCATTTTTACCGCGTTTACAACCAAAGTACACTGGCGGTTTATGACGAGCTAGCTATACAGTTCGGCCAACTACGCACCCGCCTGGGCGGCTCAGATGCCGGCCACAACGGTGTTAAATCGTTAATTCAACACATCGGCGATGATTTTGGCCGTTTGCGTGTCGGCATCGGCAGCAGTGTCGCCGAAAAAGCCGACTCGGCAGATTTTGTATTGGGCAAGTTCACGAAAAATGAGCAGGAGAGCCTGCCCTTAATATTACGTGAAGCCAATGCTCTAGCTACCGAGTTCGTCTTTGGCGGCCAACTGCCTCACGAAACCAGATCCATAATCTAAAAGAGTTCTGGAGGGTGAGTACCGCCCTAGAACGCAAAGAACCTCCAGAGGGGGTGGGCACCGCTGGAGGTTCTTTGCGGGCTCGAATCAAGCTCAAGCCCAAAATACACCCTTCAACCCACCGTAAGCGAAGCTACAAAGACGGCTAAAAAGCAACGTACATTCGAGCCGGTCCGGGTGTAAAACCGGACGCATCCCGAGGGACACGCTTACCCACATAGAATGGGGGAGATCCGCCGAAACTTCTTGCGAAGTTTTTGCGGACAAAGGTTAAAGGGATTAGTTTGTCTAAGAGCCTGGCCTTGTCGTATACTGCAAGCAGCAAACGTTTAGGGCCGATCCAGCCGTAAGTGGAGGGTATCAACTTGCAACTGGAAAGCTCTTAAACAATCTAACAAAATGTTAGAAATGGATATCCAAAGCTTACGCTTCGGACACCAATTGGGGGTATAAGGTACGTAAGATCCGCCTAGGCGGACTTACAGGTTGCAATTTTAGCAAAATAGTGTCTTTGTGTCAATACTTAAAAATATCCTTAAATGAAAGTCAACACTCTTAAGCTTAATGACCCGGGCTACCCCGATATACTAACCACTATTCAGTCTCCGCCACAGCAACTGTTTTATAGGGGTGAATCGCCATCAAGCTGGCTGGCTAAACCAAAAGTAGCAGTAGTTGGCAGCCGCAAAATGACACCTTATGGAAAGGCCGTAACTGCGAAATTGGTCAGCGAGCTTGCACGTTCCGGAGTGGTTATCATTAGCGGCTTAGCTTACGGAGTTGACGCCGCAGCCCACCGGGCAGCTTTAGACGCCAGTGGCATCGCGGTTGCTGTTTTGGGAAACAATATTGAGCATATAGCCCCAGCAGGAAACTACTCTTTAGGGCTTGAGATCTTGACTAATAAAGGCACCATATTGAGCGAATATTCTGACGGCCACCGAGTCTTTGCCAGCAATTTTGTGATTCGGAACCGGATCGTCAGCGGGCTATGTGATGTCTTGCTTGTTACGGAGGCAGGTCTTAAGAGCGGCAGCCTGCATACCGCCCGTTTCGCACTTGAGCAGGGCAAAACCGTAATGGCTGTACCCGGAAACATTACCAGCATGATAAGTGAGGGCTGTAACAACCTTATAAAGAGCGGCGCCATTCCCGTAACAGAGGCGGGGGACATTTTCTTTGCCCTAAAAATTGATCCCCAGAAGTTAAAATCGCGACCGTTTAGCGGCACGCCAGAAGCCCAAAAGCTGCTGCAGCTCATAAGGGAAGGTCTGAGCGACCAAGAGGATTTGGCACTAGCTAGCAGGCTGGACGGGCCAACCATAAGCAGCAACCTGACCATGCTGGAGATTACCGGCCATATCCGGCCAACCGGTGCCGGGCACTGGGCTGCGACTTAAAGCCTTTAAGGCTTGACGAGTTTTTTAAGCTTGCTAGACTAAGCAAGCATAATGCCAAAGAACCTCGTAATCGTTGAAAGTCCGGCCAAAGCCAAAACCATCGCCCG
>Ga0265322_10000762_pt1 | contig 11640 bp, 8 predicted proteins | sample 41222metaG_FD_193584 | JGI IMG/M metagenome (GOLD analysis project Ga0265322, IMG submission 193584) | Rhizosphere microbial communities from Carex aquatilis grown in University of Washington, Seatle, WA, United States - 4-12-22 metaG | ecosystem: Host-associated > Plants > Roots > Rhizosphere >...
TGGGGTCAACCTTTACCGAGAGTTCAAATCTCTCCCTCTCCGCTTCGCTTAAATCGTCGAGATTTGAGGTACGGTTTACCTGACATCCCGCTTCGCGGGACATCAGGACCGTCGGTTTAAGCCAGCCGAGTGCCCACCTGAGTGCCCACATCAGTACCCAATAGGTAAGTTCTCAAAAGGTGAATTATGTTTCTGTCGAAACGACCTTCTGGGATCTGGTACCTATTTTATGGTACAAATCCACGTAAGAAAATCAGCACTGGTACAAAGGTAAAGAGCGAGGCGTTACAATTCCTCCGCAATTTTACCGAGACTCAAAAACCCACAGTTCCAAATCTCACCCTATCAGAGTTCAAGGCTAAGTATCTTGAATACTCCAAGTCTATTCACTCTCGCAGCACACAAGAGCATCACAAGTTTTCCTATCATCGTTTGATTGGCCACGTCGGTGATATTCATTTACGGGATCTCACGATTCAACAAATACATTCATTCCTCACAAGGGTTACAGAGGAAGCATCCAAATAGTCGGCAGCTAAATACTACGGTGCTCTACATTCATCCTTCCAGACCGCTGTTGAATGGGAACTCATTGATCACAATCCATGGATAAAGGTGAAGAAACCAAAACTACCACAGATTGTCCCATTAGCCCTGAAGAAGGAGGAGGCGGAATCCCTCATAATCGCGATTAAAAACATTCATTTTAAGAGACTTACCGTATTCACTCTAGAGACTGGATTAAGGCTGGCAGAGGCTATTACGCTTGAATGGAGTGATATTGTGGAGAGTGGACGTGCCATTTTAGTGCAGAATAAGGATACTTTTACAACCAAGTCCAAGAAATGCAGGACGATCCCATTATCAGCCACAGCACTGTCGATACTGAAGTCTATTGGTGGGAGCAGTGGATTGATATTCAAGACATCGACAGGTTTACCATGGAAACACAATAATGTTGAACACAGATTCAAGTTTGCGGTTAGAGACGCCGAGCTAAACGACAAGATCCATTTTCACACGTTGAGGCATACGTTTGCCACATGGTTTCTGCAGAGGGGAGGGAATATCTATCTGCTGAAGCTGATAATGGGGCATGCATCGGTTAGAACGACAGAAGGATATCTGGCATCCCTGTCACCGATGCACTTCTTTGACAAGGGGATGCCAGTACCCCATGAAGGAGATACTCGTTTCCAGAATTTTGGGTTTGATGGTAGGGAAATTTAGATTACTAGTACATATTTGACAATATCAATTTAATTTTGTACCATTTCCGTATCACTCCTTGTTGACTACCACCGCGAAATCTTTTCTTAGGTGCATGGCAGCCTTTCTGTTATCGTTCCTTGTCTTGTAAAAATTCTGATCATTGGAAATTGAAATTCTCCGAAAATCCAATTAGTCTCTTATTTTCGAGGGGAAAGAAATAATTGTACCAACCTAATAGCTTGAAGGGAAATCGCTATGAAATCAATTTATAATTTTCTCGCCTTAGTTCTGTTGCTGCTGTTCTCAATAAGGGTAGAAGCTCAAATTCCCCGCACGCTCAGCTACCAAGGGATGCTTACAACACAAATGGGTAGTCCACGCCCAGACGGTGAATACGTGTTCACCTTCTGTTTGTATACCGCACCCACGGGCGGTAAAGCGATCTGGAGAGAACAAAAGCAAATTACAGTTAAGAAGGGTATGTTCACGACCTTCCTGGGCGATGCCATACCATTTGCCGATTCTGTAATGTTTGACCAACAATACTGGTTAGGAATAACACTTGCTGGTGAAGCGGAACTGACGCCTCGTGTACCGCTATCAAGTGTAGGGTACAGCATGAACGCCGCGAGAATCGCGGGTCAGTCTCAAGGAAACTTCACAACTGGCATATCGATATCGGATCCACACGTTCCGTTCATAATGCATCAAACGAATGGAATTGGTCTTGGGAGTCTCTGGAGAATACCCGTGGATGGAGGGTATTTAAGATTCGATGTTAGTAATGATGGGTTAAGTTTTCAATCGTATTCCACGGTGCTTAACCTCATGCCATCAGGAGACGTTCTGGTTGGGAAAAATCTGGTACTTAATGGAGGGAACATTACAATTGCGGATCCAGCTGTACCGCTTCGGTTTCAAGAGACAGATATCGGTGGTTTAGGTAGCTCATGGAGGATGCCAATAAGCGGAGGACACTTGCGATTCGATGTGAGTACTACAGGAGTAGGTTTTTCTACATATATGACTCCTCTTGATTTGTGGCCATCAGGTGACGTTATCATAGGAAGGAATCTTGCGGTAACGGGGAAGGCGTCAACCCAAGTTCTTGAAATCACAGGTGGTTCCGATCTTGCAGAGCCCTTCGAGATCACGAACAATGAATCACTTACCCCAGGCACAGTCGTTGTTATTGATCCAGATAATTCGGGCAAGCTCATGCCATCCAAGCAAGCGTACGATAAGAGAGTAGCGGGAGTGATTAGCGGAGCTGGCGGTATCAATCCCGGTCTTACACTGAATCAACAAGATAGCTTCAAAGGCGGGCAACACGTTGCCCTCTCCGGCAAGGTGTATGTTTGGGCAACAGCGGCGAACGGACAGATTGCACCGGGCGACATGCTCACGACCTCCGATGTCGTTGGTTATGCGATGAAAGCGACAGACAAAGAAAAATCATTCGGCACGATCATTGGCAAAGCAATGTCATCACTTGAAAAAGGTGAAGGGATTGTGCTGATGTTAGTGAATTTACAGTGAAGAGAAGGGAGATAATATCATGAGACGAACCAGCAAGAAATTTTTGAAGATTGGAATACTTGTCATTATAGCCAACACCGTATTTGCTGCTTTCATCATTGGCCAAACTGATGCTCAAAAAGCATATGAAGCTTACTATCTCCATTTGAATGATCACCCCAATGATGGTGCCCCAAGTTGGGGGGAGTCCAATCGAGAAGCGCAAGGTATTGCCCACGATTCCGCTTATTGGTATATTACATCTACCGATATAGTATCCATACCACACTTCTGCCCACCATGTCGACTTAAGAATTGCTTACCTTGTCTACCATTCACTGCGAAGGATTGTTTTTTGTGGAAGATTCCAGTCGGTGTTGATCTCGACCAAGATCTCGGACCGAATGAACAATATCCACTCGATGATCCAAGGCACGTTAGCTCAATTCACTTGCTCGGTCTTCCTGCCATTGCAGATACACATATGGTTTTTGTAGATGGTCCTAACGACCAATTAATTCAAAACGGTTATACTCACTGGGGTGACTTAGACCATTACCGGCGAGGCCAAACTGACTACCTTGTTGTACCTGCGACGAGTTCGAAGCTTGATCCAAATCTGCCATCGCCGGTAATTTTAGTTTTTCGAGCTTCTGATCTCACATTGGTTGGTTACGGTAAGCTACCTGGAGATTCTAAGGGTGCCCAGAATGATGTTGGTTGGTGTGCCGTGGATCCAAATGGTTATATTTTCTCTTCCGATGACAATACGAGCATTCTATACCGTTATGAAGTGAATTGGGATGCTTTCCCGGTTACAGGTTATATTGGACAATTTCTCGTATCTTGGGTTGAAACCGAAACTTTAGTTGATGGGGGATCTGGTACAGTACTTACCCTTCATAATATGCAGGGGGGTGAATTCACGCCGAGTGGCAAATTGCTTTACGTTAGTTGCGGGACAGGTCAGTGCGCTTTTTGGGGAGGAGATGTGTTCCCAAATGACGGTATTCATGTCTTTGATGTTGAAGGCTGGCGGGAGATTAGACAATCAACGAATCATGATGTGTACCCTTTTACTTGGAGTTCATTCGATTATCATTACAATAATGATTGTTCGGGAGATGGTTCTGAAACAGCAGAAGGTCTCACAATTTGGGACTTAGATAATGGAAGAGCGCCCAATATTTGCGGTCAACTTCATGTGTTAGTAGCGTGGGTTGGTGCAGGTTTTTTTGATGGCGGTAACAGATCCTCACTAGAACATTTTGGAAGAAGAATTTATGTTGATTGGAATAATGGTACAGACCCTACTGACTGGACTACTCCACTTCCGGGGACACCCTCTGGTTATCCAGTCTATGGGCGACCCTTCAAGAGTTTGTCTTGTGCTTTAAACTGGTTACCCGCCTGGAATGGAGCCCAGATCGTAATACAAGCTGGATCCTATCCTGAAACTGGGACGTTTAAAACCCACGTTCGTCTTGTGAGCCAAGGCGGAACCGCTATAATTGGTAAGGAACATTAGTATTTATCATCAGAGTTTTTTTAGGTGATTCTGGAAATCCACTAGAGATTAAATTGGTGAATATAGTTTTAGTATTAGTCAATTTGCAAAAAGAGAAAGGGAACAAATCATGAAACTCTTTGTCTATTTTGAAATTCTTCTGATTACATTATTTTTTTTAAAAGAAGCAAACGCTCAAAGCACAATCGGCTGGTCATCGTTCGATATGGGCTACGCCAACTCCAGCGGAACTAGTTCTAGTATCACGTCGCTAGTCGGTCAACCGTTTATGGGTACGTCAAAGTCAGAAAACGCCCTGATCTCCAGTGGCTTCTCCGTTCAGAATGGACAACAATTAACTTTTTCGAATGACGAAACGATTCCGATAGCGTATCGGCTTGATCAAAACTATCCGAATCCCTTTAACCCAACCACTCGAATAGATTTCAGATTACCAATAAGGAGCAAGGTCAACCTGCGAGTCTACAATGATTTGGGGCAGATTATGGCAATGCTAGTAGATGAAGTGCTGGAGGCGGGATCAAAGAGCATTGAATGGAATGCCAGCACTTTGGCAGGTGGTATCTACTTCTATCGCATAGAAGCGACATCAACGATAGTTCCGAATCAATCTCTCACCAGCGTGAAGAAGATGATTTTATTGAAGTGATTAAAGAACTTATCAAGGGAATTAATAACATCTTCAGATTCATTCTTAATTTATTAAGCGTTCAACAATGTAAAGGTAATCAAGATGAAAAGACTTCTTCTGGTTTTTACGGCTCTTATCGTGGCGGCTAACATTTCATTCACTCAGGGTACCACACCCAAAACTAAAGAGGGTAGTTTCGGTTGGTTGTTTACCCTTGGCGGATTGAGCAATTTAGGCGCTGGCAATTACAATGACGGAGTTGGCGCAAAGTACTACATTAAGGATGATCTTGCACTTCGTGGCGGAATCAATTTCTCCACACAGAGTATTCCAGGTTCTGTCGAGAATCCACAATCATATGGAATTAACGCGGGGATTACATACAACTGGGCTTCAGAAGGCGCAGTCGTCGGGTACTTTGGAGGAATGGTGGGGTACGGAGCTTCAAAACCTTTTGTAGGAACCGGAGGTGAAACAGTTGATGCAACAACGACGGTTAGCATTGGAGCTCTTTCAGGATTTGAATGGTTTCCTTGGAATCAAATTAGTCTTGGAGGTGAATACCAATTAATGTTTACTAGTGAGAAATCTCCGCAGGAAGATGCCAGCACCACCTTCTCATTGGGTTCAGCCACTGGTGCAAACCTAATTTTGACAGTGTATCTCAAATAGATCTAAATAAGTCTTCTATTTAGATTGCGATTCAGGAAGCAATTTTTTGCCGAGTAGCTGTAGTTAATCAAAACCCTGACCAGAAATGGTTGGGTTTTTTTATTTTTATGTTTGGTTAACGATGGATTCATTTCCACACATTGAGGCATACGTATACCACAAGGGTCTTGCAACGGGGAGGGAATATTTATTTGCTGAAATTGGTTAAGGGTCATTCTTCGGCCAGAACTACTGAAGGTTATTTGGCATCTCTGTTACCGATGCACTTCTTTGACAAAGGAATGCCAATGTCTCAAAGCAATGAATGGTCACTACAGAATGGGGAAGTAACGTTGGAGGATCGTCAAAAAGTCTCGTGAGCCCGGCGAGAATCGAACTCGCAACCCTCAGCTTAGAAGGCTGATGCTCTATCCAATTGAGCTACGGGCTCAAATAGTTTGCGGATATCTTGTAGTCAGCTTATTAATCATTTGCAAGTTAGGAAAAATCGCAAGGAAATGCAAGGTGATCTCGATTGTAGTCAGAACGGAGTGATATCTGGCATCCTTTTCGCTGATGCAGTTTTTTGATAAGGGAATGCTTATGCAACAAAATAATGAATGGTCTTTACAGAATGGGGAAGTAGCGTGGGAGAATCGTCAAATAGTCTCGTGAGCCCGGCGAGAATCGCACTCGCATCTCTCAGTTTGGAAGAACTTCGTCATTCCCATTTTGGCAAACTTTCCATGTTTCAATCAACTGACTGTTAGCAGTTGCTGTCCTCACTGACACATCCGTGGTCGATAAAATGAACGACTAATATTGCTCCGCGTTCATGTATTGTGTTGGGTAATTTTTTTTCGTTCAAAATGAACCAGGAATTTGGGGTGATTACCAAGATATATCTCCATACCAAATTGATGTGTCACAGATTTTGCAAACCTCGATAATTCGACAACTGCTTGTCGAGCACACGACGTATTGCACGAAGGACTTCGTTCGGATTGTATGGTTTCGGAATAAATTCCTTCACTCCCATCTTCAAGATTTTGGACTTCTCTCCAGGTTCGACAAATCCGCTGGCGACAATAAACAAAATATCGGGGTGTTGCAGTTTCAGGATTCTGTACAGTTCATCACCGCTAACTTTTGGCAATCCAAGATCGGAAATCACCAGCCGTATTTCATTCTGATGTTGGTTAAAGATCGTTGTTGCTTCTTTGCCATCGACTGCCGAGAGAACCTTATATCCTTTTGATTCGAGAACATGCGTCACCATTTCGCGCAACATTTCTTCGTCTTCGACTATGAGTATGGTCTCATCTCCTCCGGGAATTATTCCGTTTGTGTCATCTTCAAACTGTCTAATATATTCAGTTTTGGGAGCAACGGGAAAGTAACATTTGAATATTGTTCCTTCGTTTAGTTTGCTTTGAACCGAAACAAATCCACCATGGCTTTCCATAATCCCATAGACTAACGAAAGGCCTAACCCTGTTCCTTTGGCTTTCTCTTTTGTAGTAAAAAACGGCTCGAAGATGCGTCTTTGCGTTTCTTCGTCGATTCCCACACCACTATCAGTTACACTGAGAAGAAGGTATTCAGCCTCCTCAGCTTTTGGAAAACTTAAACGCACGATTTCTCCCGATTCGCGACACGTTGTGATTGTGAGTGTCCCGCCGTTTGGCATCGCATCGCGTGCATTCACACAAAGATTCAATAACACTTGATGAACTTGTGTACTGTCGGCTTTTATTAATGGCAGGTTATTGTCAAGATGTAAGGAATATGTGATCGACTTTGGAAATGTTTCTTGCAAGAGCATACCAACCTCGTTGACGCTATCATTGAGTAGAATGGATTCAAACAAAACATCAGTTTTCCGTGCAAAGGTCAGCATTTGCTTCACCAGGCTAGCACCTCTCTGACTCGCACAAATAATGGCATCGATACCCTTTTTAAAGATCGGAATATTCGTAGGATGTTTTTCAATCAAGGTAGCATAACCCATGATGATACCGAGAATATTATTGAAGTCATGGGAAATGCCGCTGGCAAGTGTGCCGAGACTTTCAAGCTTCTGAGCTTGCAGAAGTTGTGACTGAAGGATTTTCTTAGTTTCTTCTTCCTGCTTACGGCTTGTAATATTGCGAACGGTACCGAGAACTCCGACGATTTTGCCCTTGTTTTTCTGCGGGGAAACGAGAAATTCAGTGGTGATAAAAGAACCCTCTTTTATTCTAATGCGGGCTTCGAACAACCATGGCATCTCATCGGCAAGAACACGCGTGAATATATCAAGAACTAGCGAGATATCATCAATATGGATAATGCCGGTAAATGATTTGCCGATCCATTCGTCTACCGACCATCCGGTAATCTGTTCGAACGCCGGGCTGAGTGTAGTGAAAAATCCGAAAGGAGAAATGGTAAATACGACATCGCGCATACTATCGAGAATATTGCGCAAGCGTTCTTCCGAAATCCGTAATTTCTCCCGATCCTCTTGGCGCTCGGTGATATCCATGTACAATCCAAGCACGCCGATGATACCTCCAGCGGAATTCCGCAGAGGGACTTTGCTCGTAAGAAGATTGATCTTTTCCCCTGTGGGAGTGGTCTGGATTTCTTCGACGTTGAGTCTGGGAACACCGGTCTCGATAACCTGGTGGTCAATAGCACAATATAATTCCGCTTGATCACGCCAAACCATCGCGTCGTCTTTTTTCCCGATGATCTCATTCGAATCGGTATATCCTGCATCCTTGGCAAAAATCCTGTTACATCCTAAATACACTAAATTTCTATCCTTCCAGAATATCCTCGCGGGGACCGTGCTAAGGATTTCTTCGATAAACGCACTCGATGATCGTAGAGATTCTTCCGCCAACTTACGGTCAGTTGTATCAATCAAATTGATAAAATAATATCCTCTATTCTTGTTGACATTCTTGATTAATGAAATTGAAATGGAAGCCCACATTATTTTTCCATTCTTGGTTATAAAGCGTTTTTCGAACGTTGCATTTTCAATAATACCATCTTCCAATTGTTTTATTATATCCTGACCTAACAATTTATCATCGCGGTGGGTGATGTCTGTGAAGGTAAGCTTCTGCAATTCACATTCATCATAACCCGTCATGTGTTCAAAAGCTTTATTAACTCGTTGAAAATTAAAATCTCTTCCAATGATGCAAGCCCCGGAAGCAGCGAATTCAAATGAACGTCGGAAGAGTTCTTCACTTTCGATAAGAGATTCGCGGTATTGTCTCCGTTCTGTAATGTCTCTAATAGTACATTGGATTACATTTCGGCCGCCCACTTCATAGATATTACTGACAAATTCCACCCAAATGGGTCGTCCATCTTTGGTTTCGAGCGGCAAATTCTCATAACGAATATTTTTTTCCTGCTGAAGTTTATTAAAAGCTTCTTTGTTGGCAACAATATCTTTGAACAAGCCAATTTCCCATAATTTCTTATTGAGAAAGTACGTCTTTGGATATCCAAGTCTATCGGCAAGAAACGGATTGACATCTTGGATTCTGCCGTTATGACCATCCAGAATAAGTATACCATCCTTTGCGTTCTCAAAAAGGTGGCGATAGCGTGCTTCCGATGATAGCAGTTTTTCTTCATCCTTTTTGCGTTTGGTGATGTCTCGCTGAATTGCCATAAAACCAGTAATACGTCCGTGTCGATCGAGAATTGGAGTGACTGAGGTCTCAACGTCGATTAACAAACCATCTTTCTTTTTATTTACAATGGTCGCTCTAATTTCTTTCTTGCTGGAAATTGTGCTCCAGAAAATCTTGTAGTCTTGTTCCTTGCTCTCATTGCTCTTTAAAATACGCGGTGTAACCTTGCCGATGATATCGTCGGGATTATGACCGTACATCCTGGTAAATGCATTATTCACGAATGTAAAAATACCGTTTGGATCTGTCATGAAAATTGCATCTTCTACAGAACCGACGGCCTTGTTAAGTTCTGTTAACGAAACTTCTGTCACGTTGTGAAAGGATTTTTTACGTTTGGTTTCGCCCAAACGCCGGAAACTCAACCAGATTAGTCCCATCAGTAACGTGATCAGTCCAAAAGCCGCGTCATCAAGCATGGACTCATTGTGTTGTACAACCCAGAGGAGGGGAGAATGGATAAGATTACAATACCACGTCAGTTCGAAAACCAAAGCACTAAATAGAAAAATGATAGCCAAATCACGCCAAGCCGTAAACTTCTGTTCCGTCAATTCTTTTTCCGGTGATTGAGTTCGCTTACGAATTGATGGCGCCGGACTTAGGTTATGATAATATTCCTCAAATTGTTCTTTGCATTTCATCACTCACCTCCATGAGTTTATGATTGCTCTGAGATACTCATTCAAGTTCAAAATTAATTTGGAGATTGATGAACCACTTCCCCAAAATGATCTGTACGTGACGTTTAAAACGAGGCAACTCCCTGGCTTGGCGTCTCAATATTCCACAACCCCTACAAGAAAGATAAGATAAATTAAGATGGGAGTAAATCATCCAAAGGAATGAATAAGAGGTTAACCCTTTAAAAAAGAGAAACTATTGTGCGAATTATGAAGAAGTATTGGTGAAATCATTAAAACTGACCGAAGATTGAGGATGACGAACACGCCAGGAAGGTCTTTACGTGATAAAGAAACAGCCAAAAACGCAGGCGGCGGTGGTTTAATGATTGTTCTTGCTTTTAGGCTACGGCCAATAAATAAGGCTCATCTCTGGAGTTATGATTGAGGTGCAGGATGCAGAAGTGTGGAATTTCATGCGAATAATCTTCCAAGCGGATTGTATTTCTTCTTTCCAAAACCCTGATCTGGTAAAGATGGGGGTTTTCTGCAGGATCGTCGCAAAAGGTTTTGTTCAGACGAAGAAGATGATTCTTCTAAAGTGAGAATCGATTTAAAAAAAATGATAAATCCGGATAAAAAAAATTATTAACCGGTCATTGATTGCATAATCAAGGCACATGTCAGTTTGGCACGTACATTGCTCAAAATATAGCAAAGCTGAATTTTCACCTATGTCGATTTAATTCACAACGCTGAAAAGGAGATTTACCATGTATAATAATTTCAATTCCGGAACATTCCTGGTCGATGCAGCAATCACAATACTCGGGCTGGCAGTCATCGTTTCCGTTATCTTCCTCGTCCGCATGGCACTCAAAGCCGTTCGCGCGCGAAATGCAAGGCAGAACAGTTACGCATTCAATATCGAAGAGGTGGGCACAACAATGGCAGACGGCGGAGTCCGCATCGATGAAGTAGCGGGCACGTTCTTTCCGGATGAGACATCGGATCCGGGCAATATATTCAGATCAAACAATTGAACCTATCAATGTTGATGATGCGCCCGTAAAAACGGAATATTTACCGAAGCAAGAGATATCACGCTGACGGAAAAGATTGTGGTGATGCGATAAGTACTGTGTTTCAAATGATCTTGACAAAACCCCGACCGGAAAAAGTTGGGGTTTTTTGTTTTCCTTTGAGATTGAAAAATACTAAGTTGTTCGGAAAAAAATAATTGGCATAACCCGGTAATCGCAACATGAATGCCGGTTGGGAAAAGTGATTCTCCTTGCCCTTTGTGAAATATTTTTGTACCTTTTCAACCTTGCGATTCGGGAGGTATGAGCTTTTCAGTCAAACTATTTGAGGAAAAATGATGTTCGTCGTCAAGAGTGTTCTCTGTGTGATGTTCTTTGTTCAGTCCGTTTCAGGGCAATGGGTGAAAGACACTAATTCAACTATTTCGATACAGCATATTGAGCATATTGGTAACAAATTGATTGCATCCGATGAGGGATCATTTAGTTCGTACCAGCTTCTCGACGGAAGTACCACATGGGATACAATAACTGCCGGATCCCTCGGATCATTTACCTATGGTATGGTTTCGATTGATTCTCTCCAATGGATCGCAACGGAACAAGGGTTTTATTATTCCACCGTTTCCCGATCCGCGTGGACATTGTATGGCGATACGGTTTTACATTCGGGAAAATATTATTTCCCTATATCGATTGCCGTTCTTCCCCCAAAAATTCCGGGCCAGCCCTA
>Ga0265322_10000763_pt1 | contig 11618 bp, 8 predicted proteins | sample 41222metaG_FD_193584 | JGI IMG/M metagenome (GOLD analysis project Ga0265322, IMG submission 193584) | Rhizosphere microbial communities from Carex aquatilis grown in University of Washington, Seatle, WA, United States - 4-12-22 metaG | ecosystem: Host-associated > Plants > Roots > Rhizosphere >...
CGCTTCCGAAACTGTTGCAGGTCCGGTAACGGCATCACCGCCGGCATAGACTTTGGGAATATTCGTCCGTGAACTCGGCTGTTGAATTTTGATCGAACCATTCTTCCGAAGTTCTAACCCGATTTCTTTTGCCGGTTCAAAATCCACCGTTTCACCGATTGCGAGAATCACATTCGAACATTCCACAAGAATGGATTCACCGGTTTCGACCGGTTTCTTTCGCCCCGAACTATCGAAGCCGTCAAATCTCATTTTATGAATTTCTAATGCTTTCACTTTTCCCTGCAAATCACCGACGATTCTATTGGGAGCGGACATGAATAAAAACTTGATGTTTTCATCCATAGCGTCTTTTATTTCGTGGTCGTTCGCGGGCATTTCATCGCGGTCACGGCGGTAGACGATAGTGACATCGGCGCCGAGACGCAGGCAGGATCGTGCGGCATCGATCGCCACATTGCCTGCACCGACCACGACGACGTTTTTACCGATCCGCAGTTTCTTCCCGGCTGCAAATGCTTCTAGGAATTCGTATCCTTCAAGAACACCCTCAAGATGTCTGCCCGGAATTTCGAGCTCGATGTCTTTTTGAGCCCCGACAGCGATGAATACGGCATCATTTTGTTTCTGTAATGTTTTGAACGAAATGTCAGTGCCGATCTTCCGATTGAAAACGAACTTCACTCCGAGTTTTTTGAAAAGTTCAAGTTCCTTGTTCAGTCCTTCTTTCGGAAGACGATAGGCAGGAATTCCATATTGCAAGATTCCTCCGGCTTTCGCATGACTGTCGTACACGGTAACATTATGTCCGAGACGAACGAGGTAAAACGCTGCCGTTAATCCTGCCGGACCTGCACCGACAATCGCGATATTCTTTCCTGTCCGGGAAAGTTTTTCCCTGATTAACCGCTGGTAGATTTCTTTCTCTTTTCCCATCTTGTACATTGTATCGGCAAGATACCGATGGATTTCACCCTGAGATACGGGGTCATCCACCATTTCTCGGCGACAACGCATCTGGCAGTGGAAATAACAAATTCTTCCGACAGTTCCGGGAAGCGGGTTGTCACGCAATGTTAACTCGAATGCCTCTTCCAGTTTTCCTTCCTTCAAGAGTTGCAGATAACCGGGAATATTCATATGGAGAGGACAGCTATTTTCGCACAAAGCCATATACAGGTTCTCGCAGACACCTGCTTTGCACCGTTTTTGAATGATATGTTTCTCATATTCATCACGGAAATATCGCAGTGTCGTCAAAACCGGATTGGAACTTGTCTGACCTAATCCGCACAACGACGAATCCCGGATAACGTACGAAAGTCGTTCGAGCGTATCAAGATCTTCCATGACTGCTTCGCCCTTTGTGATTTTATTGAGAATCGCGAGCGCTTGTGCAAGTCCTTCGCGGCAGGGAGTACATTTTCCGCACGATTCCATGGATGTGACCTCGACAAAATACCGGGCGACGTCGACCATGCAGTTGTCCTGATCCATGACCACCATACCACCGGAACCCATAATCGTGCCGAGCTTGCTGAGCGATTCATAATCAACCGGAGTATTGAAATATTCGACCGGTATGCATCCTCCGGACGGTCCGCCGGTTTGAACGGCCCGGATTTTTTTCTTGTTTCCCGTACCTTCGCCCATCTGGTAGACGATGGTTTCGAGTGTTGTACCGAGCGGCAATTCCACGAGTCCGGTATTTTTAATTTTACCGACGAGAGAGAATACTTTTGTTCCGGTACTGGTCGGCGTTCCGAATTTTGCAAATTCGTTGCCGCCGATTGTCACAATGACGGGAACGTTGAACCACGTTTCGACATTGTTGATGTTGGTCGGTTTTCCCCAGAGGCCTTTCTGTGCCGGATAGGGAGGACGCGGAATCGGCCTGCCGGCTCTTCCTTCGATGGATGCGATCAGCGCAGTTTCTTCACCGCAAACAAAAGCGCCGGCTCCTTCGACATGAGAAATGTCGAAATGGAATGACGATCCGAATATGTTTTTTCCCAGAATTCCTCTTTCTGTTGCCGTTTCAACGGCTTTCTTAAACCGTTCCACTGCAAGCGGATATTCGGCCCGGACATACATGATGCCTTCCGAAGATCCCATCACATATCCGCCGATCAGCATTCCTTCGAGCAGAGCATGGGGATCGCTTTCAATTTCATTTCTATTCATGTACGCGCCCGGATCACCTTCATCAGCATTGCAAATAATATATTTTTTATCACTTTCGGCTTTCTTCATCATCTCCCATTTGATTGCAGTTGGAAATCCTGCACCGCCGCGGCCGCGCAGTTTTGATTTTTTGATCTCTTCCAGGACGGAATCTCCCGTCATGGACGTCAACGCTTTCATCAAAGCGGAATAACCGCCCACGGCAATATATTCTTCGATATCTTCGGGATTAATCAAACCGGCTTCACGCAAAACGATTTTCTTTTGTCCTTTGAAGAACGGAATTTCGTTCCATAACGGAACGCTGACCAATCCGGTACCGAATTCTATTGCCGATGTGAAGAAGTTCCATTTTTCAATTTTACAGAATGCCTTTTTCAACGGCATCAGTCCTTTGGAAAGACTGGTGACGATGTTCTCGGCATCTTTCGGCGTCACTTTGTGCAGGATAACGAGCGGCATGCCCGGCAAATAGCAATTGACCAATGTTTCTTCCGCACAGAATCCAAAACATCCGGTAATGGAAAGATGAATTTTTGCCTTGTGCGCACCGATCGATTTCTGCAAGCTTTCATATACTTCTTTTGCACCGTTGCCGAGACCACATGTTCCCATACCGACGGAAATTTTCGGAACATCCGGAAGCAGTTTTTTCAATCCTTTTCGACGGATATCTTCCAATATTGCAGCATCCATGATCTTCATGATATTTTCCTTCCTTTCATGATCCGGCTGAGAAGTTTTTGCACTTTTGCCGTCGTCATATTGCTGTAAATCATGCCGTCAAGTGCAACGACGGGTGCGAGAGCGCATTGCCCGAAACATGCCACCGTCGAAATCGTGAACTGGTTGTCCGGTGTCGTGAAGTAAGTCTCACCTTCTTGAAGTTCTTTACTGCAACCGAGGATTAATCCGAGGTCGTCATGCAGAGCACGGGATCCTTTCGTATGGCAGGCGGTTCCGCGGCAAACGGTGATCGTGTGCTTGCCTTGCGGTTTTAGATTGAAGAACGAATAGAATGTGACGACGTTGTAGATTCTCGACAGCGGCACGCCCGTTCTGAGCGCCACACGGTTTAACGCACCTTCCGAAAGATATTTATGCTCGTTCAGAAGCTGTGTCTGTTCCAGGATGCTCAACAATTCACCCTGTTTCCCTTTTTGACGTTTGATGATGACATCGATTTCATCTAATTCTCGTGCCATCGTTTGTGTTCCGTTCATAATCACTCCTTTATAAAAAGTATAATTCCAATCTCATTGTATGGTATTTCCTGATAATCATTGTATTGCAATTTGCTCGTTGTTGTTTTTAAAAATAAAATCATGTTATGATACATTCCTTCAAATGAGAAAACCGAAACAAATAACCGGATCATTCTTCAATCCTTCTTCCATCAGATACCCATCGTGACCGAAAGAAAAACATTCCTGCCGGGTTCATATTGAATGAGACCGCGTAATGTCGAAAGATGGCTCTGATATTCCCTATTGAAAATATTCTGAACGCCGGACCGGATCATTAATGATAATTGTCCGAGGTTGACAGGAACTACTCCGACGTTCATATCCATAATCACATATCCGGCTGTTTCCGTTTCACCGGTCGCAAGATTATTCTGTGCCGCTGAACCCCAGCAGGAGAGAGTGAGCGTTCCGAATTTTTGCAGGTTCCCGGTTACATCGAATTGTCCACTGAACGGTGCAATTTGAGGAAGATTACGATGATTCAGTATATCTTCGCCCCGAACATACGAGGCAGACATTTTTATTGCTATCCAGGTTACCGGCGTAACCTCGTCGGTAATTTCGCCTCCGTACAAACGTGCTTCTCCGATGTTTTCACTGATATATGCCGACCGTCCATCGAAAGTTCCCGGAAGCTGAGAAACAAGATTGGTCAGATGATTGTAAAAACCGTCGGCTTGTATTCTCATCGTTCCGGTGTGGAACCGAAGACCGGCGTTATAAGCCAAACTGCGTTCCGGCTGCAGATTCGGATTGCCGACATAGACAATGCTTCCGAGGTCAAGAAATTCATACCGTTCTTCAGGAGTCGGAGACCGGAAAGCAGTTGCCGCAAGCATTGTGATATCACAATACGAATTCACGGGGTACGTCAGTCCCGCATTTGCACTCCACGATTCGTTATGAACATTGGCGGCATTCCACAAAACCTGCTGGTTGGGCGGTGAATTCTGGATAACGCCGGATGTTATGATATATTGCGGGTTCAGAACCTCATCGTTATGAACACGGATCCAGTCGTACCGTGCGCCCATAACCAGGGTTGCATTTCCTAAAATTGTGCCTTCGTGCTGTGTATAAATTCCCGCACTGAAATAGCTCGAGTTGGGAATAGGAAGGTCGCCGATAATTTGATTTTTGCTGAGAAAGTGTTTTTCTCTTCTGCTATTGATGGCGCGCTGCCAGACATCGGCGCCGATGGTCAGGAGATCATCGTGGAACGGGATGATTTTTGATTCGACATCGACGTCGGTCGTGATGTGAGTTGCTTCCGGCGTTATGATGATCGTGGGGCTTTGAATCAACTCCACATTCCGATCAATGTCCTGACGCGAGCCATGAACCGTAAGAAGCGGAATGGTTTCTGAAATATTGGGAACGGTATAATCGACGCCGAACAGTTCGCGCCGGGCAAGAGTATAGGTTGCCGTTGCAGATTGGGGGAACGGCGCGCCGCCCGGAATGCCCGTATCGTCTGCCTGCGCACGCTGATATGATAATACCAATGTCTCGTCGCTGAATGTTTTCACTCCCAACGAACTACATATCGTAAAATCGCGGTATTGAGAATTCGGAATTTCGCCGGCAGGAGTCATTGTATTTTCCGCCTTCTGGTATCCTCCGCTGACTCTCAAGGCAAGTTGTTCCGATGAACGTTCGATCATGGCATATTGCGACGAACAACCGTTAACACTCGAAAAATCATTTGACAATTCGGCGCTCGTCTGAATATTATCCGAAAAGGGTGCGCGTTTCGTAATCATATCGACGATCCCGCCGATTGATCCCGTTCCGTATAATACCGAACCGGAAGATTTAATCGTCTCAACACGGTCAAGATCATGGATATTGATGAGTGACAGTGGTCCTGCAATATCGGTAGCAGTTTCAATTCTCGTGTCATCGACAAGGGTGACGATACTTGACCGGCTCAAACCTCTGATGGAAATTTCAGTTTGCCAGATACCATCCCGAACAAGAGAAATACCGGGAATTTTTCCTAATTCATCCGGAACGGTAGGTTTAATGGATTCTAAAAGCTGGTCGTCCATGACGACATCGGAAGAATACGGGGTGGATGTATTCACCGACGGAGTGCGTGTACTCCGAACGATAACTTCGTTATAATGAAAGATTGATGGTTGAAGGAAAAAAATAAGCGTGTCAGCCTGATTTGCCGTAATGGTGAACCGGCGATCAATATTCGAATATGCGATATGATGAATCGAAAGAGTGTACGTGCCGGGGTGGATATTCTCGAAGGAAAAAGTACCGGCAGTATCGGCGGTTTTGTGGACGCCTGTTTCCACCAGGAGTATATTTCCGCCGTTTATCGGTTGAAGCGTCTCTTTGTCTTTAATCTGACCGTACAGAAAAGCAGTTTGCGCATTGGCGTGCAAGCAGGCGGATACAGTAATAAGAATTACTGCGATGAATCTCCCAAAAAACAAATAAATTTCTTCTCGTGCTCCGTCACCTATATGTGGCACGGAGCTCAGTTTGACACGATCGACAGGTAGTTGCGAATACGTCATTCTATCTTCGCTTGTCGAAATGTACGTAGCGTAAAACACAATGTACCTTATTAACTGATACCGACGAACAACACAACAATAAGCTACGAAACGAAGGTTTTCCCCAACAACGTAATGAAAATTCAGGGATTATTGCTTAAATCGAGTAGCTTTCAGGGTAAGAACGAAGAATGAGATGATGTATCTAATGTAACGAAGATTCATGAGAAAGTCAAAAGAACGTGTGATATGAAATCGAATCTCAATATTTCATAAATCTCAAAAATGGATTAGAATCTTTCTTGCCCTAAACGATGGAAATTCGGTACGGTTGTCATAATCTGTAAAACTTCTTATATTTAAACTGATAAATAGGGATCCGAGAATTCATTGCTTTCGCATGGGAATGAAACAAGGCACATCATATAGTATTCTGATTGTTGAAGATGACGAGCAATACCAGGAATTGCTTAAGGAAAACCTTCGTGGTACGTATGCTCATGTTGCGGTGGCGCCCGACGGTGTTGCTGCGATCAATCAGATTAACACGACCTTTTTTGATGCGATTCTCCTTGATTTGGAACTCCCCCGCGTGAGCGGTCTCGAAGTTTTGTCACACGTCAAAGACCACTCACCATCGACTCCGGTCATTATCCTTACCGGGTCGCTTGATATACGAAAAGTAGTGGAGGCAATGAAAATGGGTGCCTACGATTACCTGACGAAACCACCGGTTACCGACGAACTTCTGGTGACGCTCGAACGGGCAATCGAGTTCCGGACTTTGAAAAATTCTGCTGCCATTGCCGAACGGGCAAAACAATTTTCCTCGATGGATGACTCGGTCATTGGGGTCAGCAAGCTATGGATGGAGATGCTCGATCGGGCTCGTAACTTTGCTCAAAGCGATTTACTCGTGTTTCTGACAGGAGAGACCGGTGTCGGCAAAGAAGTTCTTGCAAACTATATTCATCGCCACAGTTTTCGGAAAGACCAACCGTTCGTTTCCGTCGATTGTGGCGCCATCCCGGATAATTTGATTGAATCGGAACTCTTTGGTCACGAGAAAGGGGCATTTACGAGTGCCGAAGGTTCGAAGGAAGGTCTGGTCGAGCTTGCCCACGGTGGAACGCTTTTTCTCGATGAGATCGGGCACATCGATCCGAAGTTTCAGCAGAAGATCCTTAAGTTCGTTGAAACGAAAACGTTTCGCCGAATCGGTGGCACGAAACTGAAAACAGTGGATGTTCGCATCATTGCCGCTACGAATAAAAATATTCCGATAGAAATCGATGCCGGCCGGTTCCGGAGCGACCTCTGGTACCGTCTCAACGTTATGAAGCTTGATATCCCACCGTTACGCCAGCGACCGGATGATATTCCCGCGTTGGCCGAGTACTTCTGTCGAAAGTATACTCATAACGGGAGCGGCACGTACTTCTCGCCATCGGCATTACAAGCACTTCGATCGTATGCATGGCCCGGAAATGCCCGTGAACTGCAATCCACGATTCAACGGGCTCTTGCCGTTTCGTTTACCGGATGTATCGAAGCCCGTGATCTCGGGCTCGATTCTGCCGAAGTTGCGGTTACCCGCTCATCGTCCGATCCGGATGTTTCAGTTCTGACTTCTCTCAAAGATGCCGAGAAAAACCACATCGTGAAAGTTCTGAGGGCTCATGATTGGAATATATCTAAAGCGGCTAAAATTCTGGGAATCGGTCGTAATACTCTTCACGCAAAATTGAAGGAATACGGCATTCAAACAAAGACCGATTAATGATTTTTGTCTGGATATTTTCTACAGAGACAAAAGTATTATCGGATAATTCTTTCCTTAGTAATTTGTTCCAATTTTGAACGCTGTTCCAAAATGGAGCGATTTTAAAAAAAGTCGGTCGACGGTCACCTGCCGATTTCCACATTTTCAATCTCATTTAACCACCTTTTGTAATCCGGCATGTTCGAAAACCATTGGCGTACATCATGTATTCAGTGAGTCAGACAATATTCATTATATTATCCGAATTAAAACTTTGAGTAAATAAACATGATACGATTGGATCGGTTTTCAAAAAAAATGTATACACTGTTGATTGTCGACGATGACGATCAGCTACGAACGATTCTGGAAAATGAGCTTCGGGATTGCGGATATGATGTGAGTTCTGCAAGTGATGGCAGTGAAGCGCTTGAATTTATTCAGAAAAAAAAGTTCGATCTGTTGATTCTCGATATCAAAATGCCGGGAATTGACGGGTTTCAACTGCTGCGGTATTCGAAAGAAAAGCATATTCACACGAAAGTTATCATGTTGACCGGATTCGCAGACCTCCACCACGCAATCGAGTCCAAACGGCTTGGTGCCGACGATTTCCTCGGCAAGCCATACGATCTGAATGATCTGGAATCGACGATTCAACGCGCACTCTGTAATTGATCATGTTCCGTTCATAATCTCGGATTTGAACTATTTCTTCCCAAAGCTTCTGTTCTAAATCTGAATAGTGTTCCAATTTGGAACGCAATTGTCAGAGCATCCCCATCATACGTTTTGATGATTTCCTTTTTTCAATCCCATTTGCCTTGGTTTTTTCATTTCTTCCCTGTTGATATCGCTGGCACAGCTCATGCAAGGATATTGGATAATGAGAAGACTTATGAACTCTTTGACAAGATGTCATCAAAAATATTTTGAGGGATAACAGATGAAAAAATTGATATTTTTTTCATTGACCGTTTTTACTATTGCTCTTGTTGATAGATCGATGGCACAAAATAACGTGTCGAATGATTATGTTAAAACCTATCGTACATTTGCGGCTGACAGTATTGCGCTTTCGCGCGATAACATGGGAAAACCGGGAAAATTTGTTGAGCGAAAACCGCACAAGGTATTTTTCGACGTCATTGTGACCGTTCTTGCCGAAAGTGCTACAGGATTGCATATGGAATTTGGAAACGTCATCGATACCACAATGCCGTTCTATACCATTCCGCCATCAACAAAGGTACCATCGGATTCCAGACTTGGAAAGTGGGACTTTACATTTGGAAATAATTTGTCTGCATGGGATACCGTTCAAGTAATTGGGTATGGAGTAAAAGCAAAATTACAAACAGTATCCAAGTATTTTTGGAGACAGGGATACGCTCAAGTGAGTGCGATTCAAACTAATCCCACGATCGATCCGAACGTTTTGAAGATGCCGATGCCGAATCGGATCAACGGCCTTGTTGAAGCGTTCTCCGGTAGCGGATTTAGTCTTACAAACGGGTTACTGGTAGGAGAAAATCGAGCCGATAGTGTAAAGGATTACGGATGGATACTGGCGTCACAATATACCGATGTATTGAATTCGCTGAGCGATAAAAAAAGATTACAGAGCGGTACGCCTCGAGGTTTCGATGTATATACATCCTCACGCAAACCGATTATTGGCAGACAGAAATCAATCGCTCCGGGCAAGCAGAACAATAAACTGATTGCTGATATGATCGCTCTGAAATTAAATATTGTTTTGAGCGAAATGGGTATCACAGGTTCCGGATTCGGTGAGTTGATCTACAATGACGGTACGACGAATCCGCTCAATGCCTTGATGGTGAAGGAAATTGCAGCCACGAGTGATTCATTGATGATGGGTTATTGCCGATCCGATTGCCATGAGTTCGTTCCCTTGTCGGTTTTTGCGAACCTCGACAATACAATTGAAAAAATCAATAATGCTTTTGAAGGACAGATTGATACGATACGATTTTCCGGCGCCCTGAAATTCAAAGGGACAAGAAGTCTCCTCGATGTTCCGTATCTTTTCGCAAATCCGAATGTCATTCCGGCTACTATCGTGCCGAAGGAAAGGCCAAATCATGAAACCCCGACGACGTATCGGTTATATCAGAACTATCCGAACCCGTTCAATCCATCGACGACCATACAATTCGAAATTCCAAACCCGTCGGTCGTGACAGTCAACGTGTACAATATTCTTGGACAGGAAGTTGCAACGTTGCTGGACAACGCGGCAATGAATAATGGGGTGCAATCGCTGAATTTCAATGCATCACAGCTTGCTTCCGGCGTGTACTTCTATAGAATTATTGTCCGGCAGATCGCCGATCCAACGAACGGAATACCGTCGATGGAATTCACGAGCATAAAGAGAATGATGCTCTTGAAATAATTGTCCAAAAAATAATATGGAAAACCGATGAACATTCTTAAGAAATATCTCCGCCTTTGAGAAAAGTCCTCCCGTCTCACCGATCCAATCACACGTAAAATAAATTCGCGTAACGGCTTGCTTTCTTAAATACTATTTATTATATTAATAGTGTTAATATATTTGAATATTATTAATAAAAATGAGGATTTTATGAAAGCTATACAAGAAGAGCGCATGAAGGGGTATTTCCTTACCGCTGCAAAAGAGTTAATACGCGGTGAAGGGCTTGGGGTCGTCAGTACGAGAAACGTGGCGGAGCGTGCGGGATACTCCTATGCGACGCTGTACAACTATTTCAAGGATATTAGAGATCTGATCTTTAGTTGTGTTGAAGATTTTATGGACGAATGTAGAGAGTTCGTTACCAAAGAGGTTGATGGCACTGTTTCCGGAGATAAAGCGCTCATTGCTATTAGTTGCGGCTATGCCAAATTCTTTGTCCAATACCCGGGGATATTCGATCTTTTTTATCAGGAAAGAACGAATCAAATAGCTACCGCAAAGTCCGATGTACGCGCGATCGATACATTCTTCGATTCTCTTGTTGAACGTGAGTGGAAAGTTCTTAAGAATCAAAAAGGGACCACTGATAAAGCAATTGCCAGGGTGCAAGAGTTCCATAAATTGGCACTGCATGGCCTGCTCATGTTCTATCTGAACAATAGAACGAATGGCAGTTATGAGGAGTTCATGAACCACGTGGGGGAAATAACACGGTTTGCAATGAAGATGCTCTGAATGCGATGTACCCAAACCCTCAAATCTCCTTAAGCAAGCAACGATATCGGCGGCTTAAAGATCATCACGTATTTTTTCCTTGTGGTTGGATGAAGGATGAGGAGATGAGAAACCCACATTGATCTCAGAGGGTGTGTGAGATTGGCGTACACTGAAGATGATGTTCTGTGCCGAATCTGCTTTTGTCGATGTTGTTTGATTATCAGCGACAGAGTAATCGTAAACATTCGCCGGCGTGGCGGAGGCTACTGTTTTCGTGCTGTTTTGTGTGCCGAAGTTTGATGCTCCGAAAAAAACTACAATTGCAACCATCATCGCACCGATGAAAACAATCAGGTTTTCAGGTCGGTTCAGGATCAGATTTATTCGCGGTGTATCGTCTTTGTGTGTTTTCAATATATGAAAATCCTTGAAAATAGGGAACATGATAAACGTGGTGAACTACCGTGTTGAAGTGGAGAAGCAGCATGATTGCTGTTTTACGGGATGACTCCTGTGAGCTTAAGACATCCTCGGTCGGAGGGATGCGGGGCGAGCACAGATGACCAAGTTTTAGTGTATGTAATCTAACATATTCTCTTGTCGAATCAATCGCCCAATGGGATGAAAAAGTAGTGACATCAATTCGGCAAAAATAAAAAAGCCCCGTTTTGAAGCGGGGCTCTTGTATCTCTCGTGTTTCGGAGAGACTACTGCTTGTGTGCGTTTTC
>Ga0265322_10000764_pt1 | contig 11614 bp, 23 predicted proteins | sample 41222metaG_FD_193584 | JGI IMG/M metagenome (GOLD analysis project Ga0265322, IMG submission 193584) | Rhizosphere microbial communities from Carex aquatilis grown in University of Washington, Seatle, WA, United States - 4-12-22 metaG | ecosystem: Host-associated > Plants > Roots > Rhizosphere...
GTAGTTGTCTAATGGGCTTAGCCATGTCGACGTGCTATTGCGGGGGTGTTGATCATTTGACACTGGCTGACAGGGCCGGAAAAACGCGGCCAGCGTTTCGGAAACCGCCAAACGACGTGGGTTTCAGTGATTAGCCTGGAAAAAATGGGCGACCGAATGTTTTGACGGAAAATAGTCTAATTCCGCAAGAAAACGCGGGATATTTGACACTGTAGTGAACAGAATACTGGCGGTTGTAAACGGGCGGATGTCGATCATCTGCCCGTTTTTCGTTCACCATGACCAACTGGCGCCGGGATCTGATCGGCAACGCTCGACTTCCCACAGATAGCGCAACGCTGATTCCAAGGCTGCATCGTTATCAACAAGGCGATCGAATATCCCGTCGTTACTAGCTGCTTCCATGGTCAGCATATTAAATAAGCGCTGGACCAACTGGCCCCGTGCGTTGTCATCGATCGACTCCGGAATCCATGGCAGGCGTTTCATTACCAGCAGGATGCGGGTAATGAAGGCGATCGACGGCGCCAGTGATTGAATACCAAGCCCAAATTTCAGGCCATTCTTGTCAACAACGGGCTCGGCATGGACATATTGGCTAGTTGGCTGCTCTGCTACATAAATAGTCGCTCCTTGAGCACTGACGGATTGCTCCTGTTGCATACCATTCTGGTATTGAAGCTGAGTACTTTCGTCATTTCCATCTTGCCACCACTCGCGTGGCCTCCCTGTCGCTGCACATAAGGCGTCCAAATTTTCGCCACGCGGCATGCGGTCATGCTTTATCCACTCATGAACCGTTTGAGCAGGAAGGTCGTTACGTATTGCCCATTTATTGACTGGCTCATCGCCGATCAGGCTCATCAATTTTTTTGAAATTCCTGGCATCCGAAAACCCTCTGTCAATTCGGATGATTGGTCGCCAATTTATTCGGACGCATCCGAATAAAACAATCCGAATTAAAACAACAAGTTATAAAACAGCACCCGAGAAGTCGGGAAAATTAATTCGGATGCTGTTGACGTTCGGTCCGAGTCGGATTCTAATGCGTACATGACCACGTTACGCACCCTTAAAAAACCAGCCCAAAAGGACTGGCATAAAGCCGACATCAAGGCGGCAATCGAGAAGGCAGGTTACACGCTGCGCGAACTTTCTCGGTTGCACGGGTATTCACCCACCTACTTCGCCGAGGCCCTGCATCGCCCAATACCGCGCGCTCAAGCCATTCTGGCCGAAGCGATCGGCATTGCAGCGCCAAAAATATGGCCAAGCCGGTACGAAGCGGATGGCTCCCCGAAGCGCGGCCTTTACGACCAAAGTCACGTGAACGGCCGCGATTACCTGTCGCGGAGTGTACGCAATACGCGGATTTGTCGCAAAGGCAAATCGGATTCAAAAGCGCGGGTTTCATGATGTCACTCCTTTTTCCCTTGTCACGAACCCAGTTTGGGTCATCCGTGTCCGGACTACTAGTCGTGAATTCGGATGCTCGTCTTAACGGGAGTTCCAAATGACGTTTCCCCGTCGGAAGCGCCCCGTGCGCATCCCTTCCAGCCTCGCAGATGCAGTCCAGGCCAACCTCGATTACGCAATCAAGCATCACAACCGTGGCGTCAAGCGTGTCGCTGATCTGATGGGTCTGGAACTCAGCACGCTATACAAGAAGATTGGTGAGAGCCGTATCACAGTTGGCGAACTGGCCACCTTCGAGCATGCCTGCGGCGCTACTTATCTCACTGAATACCTGTGCGCACAGGCTCATTTGTTGGCCGTTGAAATGCCCGCAGGACGGAAGCTGCAAGCCGTCGATGCCATGGATCTGCAGCAGCACTTCGCCGAAGCAATGGCCTTGTTGATCGGTTTCTACAAAGGCCAATCAGACCAGGAAGAAACTCTCAATAGCCTATCTGGGCTGATGGGAGAAATCGGTTGGCACCGGGCCAATGTGGAGCGGGCAAACAGCCCTGAACTGGCGCTGTTTGGGGGCGAAAAATGAGCGCCAAATCTCTCTCCATCTGCATGGTTTTCGTATGAAAGCCCATTACTCAGCCGCTGAACTGGCTAGCCAAAAGCTTCCAGGCCTACCAGGAACGGAGCGGAATATTCGGGCGATGGCCGATCGTGACGGTTGGTCATTCAACGAGGTCCCCGCCCGAGGGAAAAACGGTATCCGTCGTGAATATGCAATCACATCGCTTCCCGATGCCGCTCGGCTCGTCTTGGCAGAAGCTGCCGCCGAGGCTCCTATCGTTGCGGTTTCGCACCCGGAACCCGTTCCTGCAACGGCAGATCAACCGCTCAAAACCAGTCAAATCGACGCCGAGATAGCTCGCGATCGCATCTTTAAATTCGTGGCCGACTTTGGCGGCTCTGAGCCGCGCGCCATCGACTATCTGAATGCTGGATATCACGCGGAAACACTGCCCGATGCCCTGCAATGGGCAATGAACAACGCCTGGAACAAGCGCCGGTCGGATACGCGCCTGACGCGAGACACCCTGCAGAAGTGGAAGGCAATCAAAAAACAACGTGGGCGGTCAGCCCCACTCGTTCGGCAGAAGGACATGGCCGTCAAACCGTGGCATGCGCTGGCCATAGCGCTCAAACAGCGGCCGCAAGGTTCGTGCATCACCTGGATACACGAACAAATCGAGAAAAACTGGAATACGACCTGGGGATCGACGCCGCCGACTTACGACATCGTGCGCCACTTTTTTGCCGAGAAATTCAGCCAAATCGAGCAATTGAAGGGACGCTACACCGGATCGGAACTTTCTCCGCATAAGCGTTACAACCAGCGGACGAGTGCCGGCATGTTGCCTTGGGATGAACTCCATGCCGACGGCTGGAATACCCACTTTACCGCGCCACACCCAGTCACCGGTGATTACGTGACCTACGAAGTCTGGCACGCGCACGATGTGGCCACGCGTTATGTGCCGCCGCTGGGCATCGGCCTGACAGAAAACTTTGAAGTGATCGCCAAGTGCATCGAGCTGGCGATCCGCGACGGCGGCTGCATGGCGATCCTGCAGACGGACAGCACAAAAATCGTCAAGAACAGCGCCAAGATGAAGACAGATCCGGCAACAGCGCTGGCAGAACGGGTTGGCTTCACCATCGTGCACCCCGTCAAGGTAGGCAATAGCCAAGCCAATGGTATCGCGGAAAACTGGAACGTGTGGCTAGGCAGGGAGGCAAAGGAGTTGGCCACCTACCAGGCCAACGATATGGATAGCCTGACCTTCAAGCGGATCAAGAAGATCACGGCAAAGGCAGTCAAGGCCTACAAGGCCAACGAAATCGAGGCCTATGAAGCCGCCATCGCAGAAGCGGCAAGGATGGGTAAAGGACTGGTCCTGCAGAGCTATGAGCAGGCCGTTTCATGGCTGGAGTCCAAGCGTCAGAAATGGAACGCTAGACCCCACAGCAGCCTGCCGAAACTGCGTGATCCAGTGTCCGGAAAACTACGGAACATGAGTCCCAACGAAGCGTTGGAAGCCGCTCGCGCAAACGGCTGGAGCCCGGACTTATTCAGCGAAGAGTATGTCGTAGCGCTGTTTCGGCCGCATACCCGCGTCACGGTTCGTCGCGAAACAGTCACCCCATATCCAGGCATGCGCTACAAAAACGACGAGATCCTGGGCGACTGGAACGGCAAGGAAGTCGTCGTCGCCTACGACATCATGGATTGGCATCAGATCTGGGTCAAAACACTGGCTGGCGAGCCTATCTGTATTGCGGAATTCGACGAAGCGACGGGCTATCGCGCCCAAAGCGCCTACGACGCTGCCAAAGAAAAGCGGGCCAACCAGCAGATCAAGCACCGCGAGCGCCAGATCGAGACCATTCGCGAGCGCAATGGCCTGGATGTCATTGACGGCGAGTCGGTTCGCATACCGGCCAATCAGGCCTCGCTCACCCAGGTGGATGTGGCGCCGCGTTTATCCGACGCGGACCTGGCAGAGGTTGAAGCCCGTCAGAACAAGGAAAAACCAAAGGACATGCTCGATCTCGCGATGTGGCTGTACGGCGATCAGATCGATACGGATCGGCGTGATCCGGGTAAGGAGTCGGCAGCCGGTTAGTTGGAGCTATCCGGCCACCATTTTTGTAGCACAGCAACCAGGAGTTTACATGAAACACCAATTTGTAAAGACAGAAAATCACCGCCGCTTTCTCTCCAGCGTCGCCATGTTGGAAAACCGCGCTGCTTCTGAGCGCTGCATCCTGCCGGTGATTGGGAAGCCGGCTGTTGGAAAAACCCGGACCACTGACAACTGGGGAAGCCTCAACGACGCCATCCTGATTGAGGGTGTGCCAGGCATGAGCCTGCGCTATCTGAAGGATGCGCTGAAGGCTGAAACCAACATTCACGAAAAGGCGGCTTACGCCGAATTTGTCGCATTCGTGAATTTTTTCGAGAACGATGGTCATCCCCGTCCAATCATTCTCGACGAGTGCCAGCACGGCTTTCTGAATAAGGCAGAGTGCATCGAGTACCTGCGCCGCATCGCCGAGAAGGCCAAAACCATCCTGGTCATTGTCTGCCACAGCAGTGAATCGAGGCTGTTGGAAAAGTACGAGCACATCAAAACCCGCATCGGATGTGTTTGCGAGCTGCAACCGCCGAAGCTCGAAGACACGGCATTGTTTGCGGCTGAATTGTGCGAAATCGGGCTTGATGCCGCACTGGTGGCCGAAGTGCATAAACAAAGCGGGGCTCGTTACCGGTTGATTTCGGACGCACTGTCGAATCTTGAGCGCATCGCCGCAAAGTTGGGCAAGAAGAGCCTATCCCTTACTGATGTGGCCAGTATTCCCCTCTGCCAAGACTGGGAAAAGGCACTGAAAAACAAAGGGGGGAAATAATGGCCCTATCGGCTCAAACCATCCTGCACCTGGTCGCAGGCGGAAATGAACAGCTCGAGCAGATCGCCAAAGCCACCGGAAGTCCCAAGCATGATGTGGTCAAGGCTATTCAGCGAATCAAAAAGCGAGGCCTGATTGAAATCAAGTCATCGGGAGTCTACGCGCTGACTGCTGAAGGTGTTGATTGGGTGAAGGCTGGAAAGGTCATCAAGGCCGGACAGGGAAAACGCCCACGCACTGCGACTCGGGGCCTGCGCCAGCGCGCCTGGTGGGTTATTCGGGCCCGCCGTTCTTTCACCGTTCCCGAGTTGCTTTCCACCCTTGCCGATGGATCGGAAAAAGGGGCCTCAAGCAATCTGAGTAGCTACATTGGGCCGCTGGTCAAGGCCGGTTTCCTGAACGTTTCGACCAAACGAGACCCCGGCCAAGCACTGACCAGCCCCGGCCACCGGCGTTATCAGATCGCCCGTGATAACGGCCGCTTGGCGCCGGTTATTCGGCAAAAGGATCGCGTCGTTTTCGATCCGAATACAGAGGAAACGTTTCCGATGGGAGACGTGCAATGAGCCGCGCATTCGAACTTGCCTTTGATCAGATCGCAGCCGGCAAAACCCGCCAGCAGATTGCCGTCGATATCGGTTACAGCCGCCCAACTATCTCGCGCTTTATGAGTGGCACCTATGGAAAGGGCGTCGAGAAGGTAGAGGCCGCCATTCTCAAGGCCTACGACAAGCACGACTGCCCACATACCGGGGAAGCCGTGGCCTCCGATATCTGCCGCAAAAAAGCACTTGGGCCAAAGCCCTTTGGTGGCAACGCACGCCAAATCTGGTGGGCCACCTGCCAGGCCTGCCCCCACAAACCCACCCAGGAAGGAGCCGCATCATGATGCATGTCGTTACGCAAACCTTGCCGCGTCTGTGCAAGGGAGACGGCCTGGAAACCGCCCGTGCGGTTGCCTTGGCCGAAATCGATGTCCATATCGACAACCTCAAGCGCTGCCTTCACTGGCTGATCGCCGCGGGCGTTTCCGTGATTTCTGTCGATATGAATCGCGGTACCGACCAGCCGCTGATCACCGTATCCGCCTCGGATTCGTTGCACCAGCTGTTCGGTGAAGACTGCGCCTTCGGCGGTCGCCGCCGCGAGAACTCGTTGATTGTCGATACCTGGCTGGCCCAGCGCCACGGCTGCACGATTCGCTGGCAGGAGGTAGAAGCATGAAAGCGATCAAGCGCCTTGGCCTTGCGGTCAAGTTCTACAGCAAGTTGCGCTACAGCTGGAACCTCGCCTGGGTGAAGGCCGCCCGATGAGCCGCAAACCATGGTCCCCGCCCGAGATTGAAATGCTAGGCAAGCGCTATGCAGATGAGCGCGCCAAGGATATTTCATCCGCTCTTGGTCGCTCGGTAGCATCGGTTTACGGCATGGCCAACAAGATTGGCCTGAAGAAATCGGAGCCTTTCAAGGAATCCATCCAGAGCGGCCGCCTGATAGATGGTGTGCGCGGGAAAAGCACCCGTTTTCAGGCTGGCCAAGCGTCCTGGAACAAGGGGAAGTCCTTTCCTTCACGCGGCCGGTCGGCTGAAACGCAATTCAAGCCCGGTGTCAGGCAAGGGCAGGCCGTCAAGCTTTATCAACCGATCGGCGCCGAAAGAATCAGCAAGGACGGCTACCTGCAGCGGAAGATAAATGACGACCTGCCGCTGCAAAAACGCTGGCGCGGCGTCCATCTCATCCTTTGGGAAGAGATCAACGGCCCCCTTCCTGCTGGTCATGCCCTAGTTTTTCGGGACGGTGACAAGACCAACATCGTCATTGGAAATCTTGAACTGATAACCCGCCGTGAGCTCATGGCACGCAACACCGTTCACAACCTGCCGCCTCAACTCAAGGAAGTGGTCGACCTCAAGCGCCACATCACGAGACACATCAACCGAAAGGAGAAAGAACGTGCCAAACACGATTGAAAACCTGCGGGAAGTCCTGTTCTTCACGCTCGAAGGGCTGCGCGACAAAACAAATCCGATGGATATCGAGCGTGCCAAAGCCATCACCGACGTTGCGCAGACGATCATCAATAGCGCGAAGGTCGAGGTAGATGCCGCTCGCGTGCTGAATACCAATCAGCAGATTCCCTTCCTCGTGCCTGGCGCTACTCAGGTTTCGGCAACTGGGCATGGACAGAAGACTGTCGAGCAGCGCCCCGGCTACAGCGTCACAACGCACAGGGCTTCATGATGACCCGCCATCGCCAACCCCGCGCTGCCCTCGGTCGTCCCGCCGCCGACCACGGCGTCAGCCCGGGCAGCACCGCCCACCTGATCCTGCTCGCCCTGCGCGGCGCCGGCGGCATGTCTAGCGACCAGGTCTGCGCCCGCTTCGGTGGTCATCAGTCCGGCGCGCTGTACCGCCTGCAGGTCGCCGGCCTCGTTGCCATGCCACCCACCGGCCACAAAGGCAAGCCGATCAGCCTCACCGACACCGGCCGCGCCCTGACGTCCCCCGACGGCCCGCTGGCTCGCCGCAAAACCCTCATCACCTACTGCCAACTTTAGGAGACACCATGGCAATCACCATCACCGAAATCCGCGCCGCGGCCCAGCGCCTGGCCGACACCCACCGCGACTGCGTCAGCCGCGCCACGGCGCTGGAAAGCGCCATCGCCGAAGCCATCACGCCGATCTACGCCGCCCACCGCGTCGGAATCGCCGCCGCCGCCGAAGAAGAAGCCGCCGCCAAGGCCGACCTGCAGCGCCTGGTCGATGCCGCACCGCAGCTCTTCACTCGGCCGCGCAGCATCACCCAGGACGGCGTCAAGTGCGGCTTCCGCAAGGTTGAAGACCAGCTCGACTGGGATGACGAAGCAAACGTCATCGCCCGCATCCGCGCCCTGCAGCAGTTCGCCGACATGGCCCCGGTCCTTATCCGCACCGAGGAAACGCTCAACGTCGCCGCGCTGGAAGAACTCGACCACAACGCCCGGCGCCAGCTTGGCATCCGGCGCATCCCCGGCGTCGACCTGTCGTTCATCGGCTTCACCGACAGCGACGTCGAGAAGATGGTCAAGGCCATCATCGCCGACGCGGCCAAGCGCCAGGGCGAAGACGAAGCCCCGAAGAAGAAGGGCAAGGCGAAGACCAAGACGAGCGAGGTGGCGTGATGGCAGCGCCTAAAAAGGCCGTACCAATGTGCGTGGTCAGTATTGGCTTTTCGCTTGATTTGATGCTGCCCACGTCGGATGGAATGAAGCTTATCGATATCTTGCAGCGTTCAGTCAAGGTCAGCTGTGATTTTACCGGCCGCGACTATGCCTACACGATCCAGGATCAACCGACCGCTGAATTCAAGACAGTTAATGCCAGCCAAGTGCGTTCTGGCCGCGGTTCCGATGGCGTTGTTTCGATTGAAGACAGGAGGGTTTCGTGATGTGGTTCCATAACCTACAGATCTACCGCCTGCCCACCCCCTGGGCCATCACCGCCGAGCAGCTGCGCGAGCAGCTTGCCCGTGGCCTTTTCTTCCGCTGTCCAGGGCATGAAATGCAGGCCCGTGGCTGGGCGCCGCCGCGTAACGATGGCGAGCTGCTCCATGCCATGAATGGTGCGTGGATGATTCGCCTCGATGTCGAAACCCGGCTGCTCCCGGCATCCGTCATTAACGCCGAAGTCCGCGCCCAGGCTGACACGCTTGAAGAAACGCAGGGCTATGGCTGCGGCCGCAAGCAGCTCAAGGAACTGCGGGAAAAGGTCACGAGCGAACTGATGCCACGCGCCTTCACCAGCCGCCGCGCCACTCACGTCTGGATCGATCCGAAGGCCGGCTGGTTTTGTGTGGATGCCGGCACGCCGGCCAAGGCCGACCAGGTCATCGAGCATCTACGTCATTGCCTGGATGACTTCCCGCTGACCCGCCTTGTCACCCAGGTCTCCCCGCAGAGCGCCATGGCTGACTGGCTGGCTGGTGGCGAAGCGCCGGATGGCTTCACGATCGACCGCGATTGCAATCTCAAGGCGGCCGGCGAGGAAAAGTCCCAGGTCAGCTACAAGCGCTGCCCGCTCGATGCCGACGAAGAGATCGGCGGCGAGATCAAGGCCCACCTGGCCAGCGGCAAGATGCCGACCAGCCTGGCGCTGACGTGGGACGACCGGATCTCGTTCGTGCTCGATGAAAAGCTGACCATCAAGCGCCTGGCCTTCCTCGACCTGCTCAAGGAAGAAGCCGCACAGGATGCCGAGACGGCCGACGACCAGTTCGCCGCTGACTTCGCGCTGATGACTGGCGAGCTGGGGCGCTTCCTGCCGGCGCTGATCAAGGCCTTGGGTGGGGAGGTGACGCTATGACCAAAGCTAATAGCAGCGGCACCATGTGCGAACAGATCCGTTTTCGCATGGGCTGGAAGTTACCAGCCGAACGGAAAGCCAATCCGGAGCTGGCGGTGGCGGGCAGGCGTTGCGATACCTGCAAGTACCACTACCTCAAAGAAATCCCCAACCGCGATGGTGAATCCAGCCCGAATTACTCGCCGTACTGCGGCCATCCGCATGCCTATGGTGAATTCGGTCATGCCACCCGCGCCACCGCTGTTTGCGACAAGTGGGACTGGAAGCCATGACCACTCTTGCCCACATCCACGAAATCAGCGTTGCCATCGAGAAGACGCTGGGCGCCCTGCAGCAGCATGCCACCGACGAGAAGGCCGCGCGTGCCGCGTTGCTTGAGCTGTACATCGCCGGCATCAACCAGGGCAAGGCAGAGAGCGAACATACGGTGCAGGCCATCTGCGACAACACCGCCAAGGCGCTGCTGCTCAGCAAGGAAGCGCTGAAAGCCATTGTGGCGCTGGAAGAAGAGCCATGTCACCCGGCGTCCTGATTCCCACCAATGAGGCCCTGAAGGCGCTGCTCAAGCAGTACCGCTCGGGTGCATCGCTGAGCCAGGCGCAGCTGGACTGCCTGGTGCAGCACGGGGTGCTGGCCACCGGCAACGGCGCGTACTGGGGCACTGCGCGCGCCCACAGCCTCTTACCGAAATGACCTTATGAAACACCGTCGAATCACCTTTTTTACCAACCTCCTTGAAAAGGAAAGCAACGCAATGAACCAATCCGAACTGATCCTCAAAACCGCCCAGACCACGGGCGTCAGCAAGAAAGATGTCGAAGCCGTGCTCAAGACGGCGGGCGATATCGTCACGGCTTCCCTGGCCGAAGGCGGCGAAGCCGTACTGCCTGGCATCGGCAAGCTCAGCGTTTCCCAGCGCGCCGCCCGCACTGGCCATAACCCGAAGACCAAAGAGCCCATCCAGATCCCGGCCAAGAAGGTGCCGCACTTCAGCGCGGCCAAGGCCCTCAAGGACGCCGTCGCCGGCTAACTCGAAACCCTCGCTTCAAGCCCGTTAATCGCGGGCTTCTTGAGATGGTTTTAACGGAGATTGAGATGAAATTGACCAAGGAACAGAAGGCCGAGTTGATCGAGAAGCTGGGCCATCCTTATGGCTGCGTCACTTTGATGTGCGATGGCTACAGGATTTTCCTGCGGGTCGAACGGGCCAGCCAGCTCGCTTACCGGGTTGTCACCTACGTGAATGGCGAGTGGAAAGGTGTGTGGTGCTCCGGGATCGATAGTCATCCGGAGCAAAAATTTCTCAATCGAAAAGAGACTCCGCTGGCCAAGCCATCTGAGAAAGCCAAGATGGAAAAGATACTCGGAAAGCGAGCGGTCGCGAAAGACCCTTGGTTCACGAAAAAAATCGTAACTTTTGATTTGAGCTGGGCATCCGGCAAGACGGCGATCAACCACCTGGTCAAGGTTTGCGATTCCATCGAGATCCTGGCCGACGAGGCGGCATCCTGATGCTCGACTGGAAACCCCACACCTCGCCGCCACCGGACTATCTGGCCACCGTCCTGGTCGCTTATGGCCCCGAGCTGGGCGTCGATAACGGCTTCGTCGGGCGCATGTACGAGGTTCGGCTCGGCCATATCCGCTGCGAACAAACCGGTTGCCCGCCCGCACCGCCGTACTGGTGGTGTTACGAACACGAAGTCCTTGCAGGCATTCCTGGAGTGAAACTGCCATGACCCAAACAGCCTGGGATCAACTCAACCTGGCCGCCAAGCGCGCAGCCTTTCCCTTGCGTGCGCCGCGCAACCTGACGCTGGCCTGGTGGCCGGTACATGTCTTTGCTGCTGCGGTCGATGGCTATTTCGAGGCGTTCTTTATGGCCCTGACGCCGCGGGCGGCAGGGGCGGTATCCCTTGCGGATGCGGTGATGACGCCGCCCGGGAGCGAGCTGTGAGCAGCATCGGCCTGCGCAAGGCCGCGCGCATCAAGGGCATCCATGCGGCGTGTCGATCGGCCGGCATCGACGATACCGAACGCAAGCGCCTGCAGCTGCAGATCACGGGCAAGGAAAGCCTGACCGCGATGAGCTACGACGAGGTCAATCGCGTCCTCGATCACCTCAACAAGGCCGCCGGCTACCAGGAATACGATGGCAAGCCGAAGTCGGTGGATGCCGATCCTCAGCTGCAGAAGATCGAGGCGCTGCTCGCCGACATGAAGCTGCCCTGGGCGTATATCCACCGCTCGAAGTTCGGCCCGACCATGGTTAAGAAGCTGACCGGAAAGGATCGCATCGAGTTGGCCGACACGGCCGGCAAGCAGGCGGTCATCACCGCCCTGGTCAAGCGCCAGCAGAAGGTGAATGGCTGATGAACGATACCGTCGACATCGAG